>ERZ772812.895-NODE-895-length-23764-cov-6.566198_pt1 | contig 23764 bp, 21 predicted proteins | sample MGYA00511343_ERZ772812 | MGnify/ENA primary metagenome ERZ772812 (study PRJEB29015, sample SAMEA2737706) | human gut metagenome | biome: human gut; feature: human-associated habitat; material: faeces | place: China | collected 2012 ...
TGAAAAAGCTGCCGAAAGCCGCTTTTTGGGTCCCGGCCGTCCACGCGCGCGGCGGCGGGCGCCCCGGACAAGGCGCGCAGAATCCAGGGGAACGCGTTCCCCCGCACAGGACAGGTGAACGTTTTGTATAAAAATATTATTTTTGATCTGGGCGGCGTCGTGGTGGATTTTGACCCTCGCGAATTCCTCGTCGACCATTTCATGAACGAACGTGTGGAGGACCAGCTCTACGACATTACCTTCGGCAGCGAGGAATGGCTGCAGATGGACGCCGGGCTGCTCACCCGCGAGGAAGGCGACCGCATCATGCGCGAAAAGGGCGCGGCTCTGCGCCGTTCCTTTGAGGTGGGCGTTATTCTGGACGACTGGTACGATATGCTGCGCACCAAGGACGACACCGTGCAGCTCATCAAGCGGTTGAAAAAGCGCGGATACGGCGTGTTTTACCTTTCTAATATTTCCTGGGACGTGCTGGAAATGCTGCAGCAGCGCAAATTCTGGCAGCTGTTCGACGGCGGAGTTGCTTCCTGTGAGGTAAAGCTGACCAAGCCCGACCTGCGCATCTACCATGCGCTTCTGGCCAAATACGGTCTTTCGGCAGCGGAATCCATTTTCATTGACGACAACACCGCCAATGCGTCCGCCGCTTTCGACGCGGATATCACTGGGATCCACTTCAAAAATGTGCGTACGCTGCAGCGCGCGCTGCTGAGCTACGGCGTGGAAAGCGAAAAAAAACTGAGCAGGCAGAAACAGGCTGCCACGGTTGCCGCGGAATAGCCGCATTGCCGACGCAAACAAACCCAAAACGCGCCCCGGAACATTTTGTCCCGGGGCGCGTCAGCTTGGCGGAAAAGCCCGAAGGGATTTTTTGACAAGCTGTTTTATTCCTGCAGCATATCGAGGAACTGCTGCTCCGTCAGAACAGGGATCCCAAGCTCGCCTGCCTTGCGCAGCTTGCTGCCAGCATTCTCGCCTGCCACGACATACGTCGTCTTCTTCGAGACGGAGCCGGAGGCCTTGCCGCCGTGCGCCTCGATCTTTTCCGTGGCCTCATCGCGCGTGAACAGCGACAGAGCGCCCGTGAGCACGAATGTCATGCCCGCAAAGCGGTCGTCCGCCGGCGCGGCCGTGCTCTCAAAATTCACGCCTGCCTCGCGCAGGCGGCGCAGCATGTGCTGCGACTGCGGGCTTGCAAACCACGACACGATGCTCTGTGCCGTGATGGCCCCGATGTCGCTGACCTGCGTGAGCGCGGCCTCGTCCGCCTGCATGAGCGCGTCCATGGAGCCAAACGTGCGCGCAAGCACCTTGGCGGCCTTTTCGCCGACCTGCCGGATGCCGAGCGCATAGATCAGGCGGCTGAGATCGGCGCTGCGGCTGGCCGCGATGGAGTCCAGCAGCTTCTGCGCGGCGCGCGTGCCGCTCTTCCAGAGGCTCTTCAGGTCATCCAGCTGCAGGTAGTAGATATCCGCCGGAGAATGGATGTGGCCGCCCGCGATGAGCTGGTCCACAAGGGCCTCGCCGAGGCCCTCGATATCCATGGCGCCGCGCGAAACAAAGTGCGCAATGTTGCGGCTGAGCTGGGCCGGGCACTCCGCGCCCGTGCAGCGCACGGCAGCGCCGTCCGGGTCCCGCTCGACCGGCGCGCCGCAGACGGGGCACACGGACGGCAGACGGAACGGCACGGCGTCCTGCGGGCGCTTTTCCGGCACGACCGCAAGAATTTCCGGGATGATCTCGCCCGCCTTGCGGATGGTGACGGTGTCGCCGATGCGGATATCCTTTTCGGAAATGAAGTCCTGATTGTGGAGTGTTGCGCTTGTGACCGTTGTGCCCGCCAGCCGGACGGGGCTGACGACAGCGCGCGGCGTCAGGACGCCGGTCCGCCCGACCTGCACGACGATGTCCTCCACAAGGGTCTCACGAATTTCGGGCGGATATTTATAGGCGCAGGCCCAGCGCGGGAATTTCGCCGTGCTGCCGAGCTGCGCACGCTGCGGCAGGCTGTCGAGCTTGACCACCGCGCCGTCGATGTCAAAGGCAAAGCCGTCGCGTGTCTCGCCGATCCCGGCAATGCGCCGCAGGGCCTCATCCGCCGTGGCGCAGCGCGTGTGCGGGATAACATGAAAGCGCAGCGCCTGCAGGAATTCCAGCGTCTCGATGTGCGACGTGAACTCCCGCCCCTCGGCAAGCTGGAGGTTAAAGACGAGAATGTCCAGCCTCCGCTCCGCCGCCACGGCGGGATCGAGCTGGCGCAGGCTGCCCGCTGCGGCATTGCGTGGATTGGCAAACAGCGGCTTGCCCTCCTCCTCGCGCGCCTCGTTGAGCTGCGCGAAGACCGCGCGGGGCATGAAGACCTCGCCGCGGACGATGAGACGGTGCGGCGCGCCGTCCAGATGCATGGGAATGGAGCGGATCGTCTTGAGATTCTCCGTCACGTCCTCGCCGATGCGGCCGTCGCCGCGCGTTGCGCCGCGGACGAACGCGCCGTCCACATACTCCAGCGCAACGGACAGGCCGTCGACCTTCGGCTCGACGCTGTAGACGGCGTCCGGCACGCTCTCGCGCACCCGGCCGTCAAATTCGCGGACCTCGTCCGGCGAGAACACGTCCTGCAGACTCTCGAGCGGCACGGCGTGCTCGACCTTTTCAAACTTGCTCAGCGCCTCGCCGCCGACCCGGCGCGTGGGCGAGAGCGGCGATGCCAGCTCCGGATGCGCGGCCTCCAGCTCCTCCAGCCGCCGCAGCAGCCGGTCATATTCATAATCCTCCATCTCGGGCGCATCGAGCACATAGTACTGATGGTTCGCCCGCTCCAGCACCTCGGTCAGGTGCGCGATCTCTTCGCGTGGGTTCATGTTCCTTCCTCCTCCGGGCCGCCCAGCCCGATGTAGGTGGACGGCACATTGCCGACGATGACGGTCTCCGCCGCAAGGACGGTCACATCGACGGCGAGCTCCTGCGTACCGGCCAGCGACAGGATCGTGACCGTAACGTGAATGTCAATAAAGATCTGGTGCAGTGTCTGGTTGATCCCGACCGTGCTGAAGCGGTTCCGGAACGCGGCGTCCGAGGTCCGCACGGCCAGCACGCGCACGACCAGCCGCGGCCCCATGCCGGAAAACAGCTCCGGCAGCACGACGCTCCCGACCGGGATGCCAAGCTCCTCAACGGACAGGTCCGCGAGATTTTCGTCGATCCGGGCCGTCAGCGCCGTGCGGAAGCGGTTCAGCCCCGCCACGTTCGACCGCACGGCCGTGACATTGCCCTGCGTATCCTTCTCCAGCTCGACGAGCTTGTCATAGGTGATCTCCTCCGCCGTGAGCGTGTCCTGCACGGCGTCGTTGATGGCCGCCGAGGCCTGATTATCCAGCTGCAGCGCCGCCAGCTGCGCCAGCACGGGCGCATAGTGAAGCCGCGTCAGCAGCACAAGGACCGAGACCGCCGCCAGCAGCACGGCAAGCGCCGCGCGCAAGCGGTTCCGCTGCACAAATGTCATTCTGCCCACCACCCCCTGCAGCTTATGCGGGGCGCGGGCGTGGTATGTTTATAGCTTCTTCATGCGGGAGGCGGCGAAGTTCGCCATCAGGCGCTTCGTGCCGATCTGGTCAAAGGCGATTTCGAGCATTTTGTCGTTGCCTGTCGGCAGGACGGACAGCACAAGGCCGCGGCCGAAGACGTCGTGCTCGACCGTGTCGCCCTTGCGGAAGTCGATCACAGGTCCGGATGCATGGTGCGAGCCGAGCGTGTCGCTGTGGGGCATGGTCGGGCGCGGGCGCGGCTTGGCCTGCTGCACGAAGCGCGGCTGCGTGTGCTGCTTGCGCTCGACAAGCTCCTCCGGGATCTCCGCAAGGAAGCGGGACGGACGGCTGACCGTTGTGCGGCCGTAGAGCATACGCTGGTGCGCGCAGGTGATGGTCAGGCGGCGCTTGGCGCGCGTGATAGCCACATAGCACAGGCGGCGCTCCTCCTCCATCTCCTCCGGCTCGCCGATGGCGCGGGCGCTCGGGAACAGGCCGTCCTCCGCGCCGACAAGATAGACCTCCGGGAATTCCAGGCCCTTGGCCGAGTGCACCGTCATCATGACGACGGCGTCCGCCGTGCGGTCATACTGCTCGATGTCGGTATAGAGCGCGATCTCCTCCAGAAAGCCACTGAGGCTCGGCGCATCCGCATTCTCCAGATACGTCAGGATGGAGGAACGCAGCTCGCGCACGTTCTCGAGACGGGTGCGGCTCTCCACATCGCCCTTCTGCTCGAGCATGGCGGCATAGCCCGTGCGGATGAGCAGCTCGTCGTAGAATTCCGGCAGCGGCATCGTGCGGGAAAGCTCTGCGCACGATTCGATGAGCTCTGCAAACTGCTGCAGCTTCCCCTCGGCCCGCTCCAGCGCGGGATAGGAGCGGGCATTGCAAAGCACGGAATACAGCGGGCGGCCCTCCGCCGCGCTCTGGCGCTCGATGACCTCGAGCGTTTTGCCGCCGATGCCGCGCGGCGGCTGATTGATGATGCGGCGCAGGCGCAGATCGTCCGCACGGTTGTTGATGAGGCAGAGATAGGCCAGCATGTCCTTGACCTCCGCCCGGTCGAAGAAGCGCGTGCCGCCGATGATGCGGTACGGGATGCCGTTTCGCTTGAAGGCATATTCCAGCGCGTTCGACTGCGCGTTCATGCGGTAGAGCACGGCGAAATCGCCGTAATTCCGGCCGTGGGAATCCGTCAGGATGCGGTTTGCGACGTAGTTGGCCTCCTCCACGCCGTCGGAGGCCTCATAGATGCGCACGCGGTCCCCCTGCCCGTTCACCGTCCATAGCTTCTTGCCCTTGCGGCTGTGGTTGTTGGCAATGACGGCGTTGGCCGCATCCAGAATGCACTGCGTCGAGCGGTAGTTCTGCTCCAGCCGGATGAGGCGCGCGCCCTGATACTCGTTTTCAAAATTCAGGATGTTCTCGATCGTCGCGCCGCGGAAGCGATAGATGCTCTGGTCATCGTCGCCGACGACGCAGATATTCTCGTGCCGGCCCGCCAGCAGCGAGGCCAGCAGATACTGCAGGTGGTTCGTATCCTGATACTCGTCGATGAGGACATAGCGGAACTTGCGCTGATAGTGGTCGCGCACATCCTCATATTCCTGCAGCAGGCGGACCGTCAGCAGGATGATGTCATCAAAATCAACGGCGTTTGCCTCCTGCAGCCGTCTCTGGTAGGACGCGTAGAGCTGGCCGATGCACTTCAGGCGGTAATCCGAGTTGACGGAGGCCAGAAACTCCTCCGGAGGCTGCATCTGGTCCTTCAGGCGGGAGATCTGCGTGAGGACGGCCCGCGGCGGGAACGTCTTCTCGTCCAGCCCGCGCTCGCGAAGGAGGTCCTTCATCACGCGCTCGGAATCCGCGGTGTCGTAGATCGTAAAGCTGCGGTCATAGCCGAGGCGCTCGATCTCGCGCCGCAGGATGCGGCAGCAGGCCGAGTGGAACGTCATGGCCCAGATGTCGTTCGCCTCCGGGCCGAGCAGGTCCGTCAGGCGTTCGCGCAGCTCATTTGCCGCCTTGTTCGTGAAGGTGATGGCCAGAATGCTCCACGGCGCTGCCGGGCGCAGGGCACAGAGGGCATCCGCCCGCTGCACGCCCTCCTCCGTTGGGTATTTTGCCTGCTCCTCCAGAAAATCGATGTCCTCCGGCACGGCATCCGGCGGAACCTCCGTGCTGTCGGAGGCGCAGCCATAACGGATCAGATTGGCGATGCGGTGGATGAGAACGGTCGTCTTGCCGCTGCCGGCGCCGGCCAGCAGCAGCAGCGGCCCCTCCGTGGTCAGAACAGCCTCGAGCTGACGCGGATTCATGCGCGAAAAGCGCGAGGCGATATAATCTCTGCGTGCGGCGCAAAAGCGCTGCTCCAGTTCCTGTGTCATAATTACTCCCTGTCGAGAAGCCCCCGCCGGATCGGCTGTAGGGCGAAATGGTTTATCCTTGTTTTTACCCTTATATTTTAGTACATCCGCGCGAAAAAAGAAAGCCCGATTTTGCTGCCCGGCCACAGCAGCACACCCGCAAAATAAAAATGCCCTGCCGAGAGGCGCACTCTGGAAGGAAGTGCGCCTCAGTTATATTCGCCTGACAGCGAGTGAAATTGTCCTTCGGACAGTGATAGGATACTTCGCATCGTGATATTGCCTGCGGCAGTTTAACGGGCGAATATAATATCACAAAAACCGAGAGGCTTTTATATCACTTTCCGAATAGGAAAATATCACTCCGGGCAAAGCCCGGAATATCACTTGCTCTTTCCGGGCGGCCTGACATTTGACGTCGATTGTACCTTTTCTTTCCGGTAATTCTCTGCTATAATGAGGAAAACCGATTTCAGGAGGCAAGCCTATGCCGATCTCTGCAGAAGCACCGTGGCTGAATTATTACGGTGCGATTCCCCGCACGCTGAATTATCCGCGCCTGACCATCTACCAGCTCGTCGCGCAGACCGCGCGGGAATGCCCGGATCTGCCCGCCTATGAGTTCATGGGCCGCAGAACGAGCTACCGCGATTTTCTGGCGCGCATCGACCGCGCCGCCCTCGCGCTCTACACCGCAGGCATCCGCGCGGGGGACCGCGTGACGATCTGCATGCCGAATACGCCGCAGGCGCTCGACTGCTTCTATGCGCTCAACCGCATCGGGGCCGTCTCCAATATGATCCATCCCCTGTCCGCCGAGGAGGAGATCCGCTTCTACCTCGATGTCTCGGGCAGTCAGGCCATTTTAACGCTCGATCGCTTCTACGGCAAGGTGGCCGCGGCCGCTGCACGCGCCAAACGCAGGCCGAAGCTCTGGATTGCCCGCCTGCAGCCGGAGCTGAAGCCGCTCATGCGCCTCGGCTATGACCTGACGCAGGGCCGCAAAACGCCGAAGCTCCCACAGGAGGGCTATACGCTCTGGACGGACCTGCTGCGCAAAGCCGCAGGTACGCTTCCGCCGGACGACGGCCAGTGCGATGCCTGCGCCAGCATCCTCTATTCCGGCGGCACGACCGGCACGACCAAGGGCATTCTCCTGTCCAATATGAACTTTAACGCGCTGGGCCTGCAGACCATCGCTGCCTCCGGCTTCTCGCCCATCGACGGGTTGAAGATGCTCTCCGTCATGCCCGTGTTCCACGGCTTCGGCCTCGGCATCGGCATCCACACGGCGCTCGTCGGCGGAGCCTGCTGCATCCTCGTGCCGAATTTCAACATCCGGACCTATGCCGACCTGCTGCGCAAAAAGCACCCGAACTTTATTCCCGGCGTGCCGACGCTGTTCGAGGCTCTGCTGCGCACGACCGGGTTGGAAAAGCTCGACATGTCGTTCCTCATGGGCGTATTCTCCGGCGGCGACTCCCTGTCCGTGGAGCTGAAGCACAAGGTCGACGCCTTCCTGCGCGCGCACAACGCGAAGGTGCAGATCCGCGAGGGCTACGGCACGACGGAATGCGTAACAGCCAGCTGCCTGACGCCGGTCGACACCGCGCGCGACGGCTCCATCGGCATTCCCTTCCCCGACACCTTCTATAAGATCGTCCGCCCCGGCACAACGGAGGAGGTCGCCCCCGGCGAGGAGGGCGAGATCTGCCTGTCCGGCCCGACGGTCATGCTCGGCTATCTCGACAATCCGAAGGAGACGGCGCTCGTTCTGCAGCGGCACAACGACGGCCGCATCTGGCTGCACACCGGCGACCTCGGCTGCATGGATACAGACGGCTTCGTCTATTTCCGCCAGCGCATCAAGCGCATGATCATCACCTCGGGCTACAACGTCTATCCAAGCCAGCTGGAGAATATCATCGACGGCAACGAAAACGTTCTGCTGTCGTGCGTCATCGGCGTGAAGGATCCCTATAAAATGCAGAAGGTCAAGGCCTTCGTCGTGCTGAAGCCGGGAGTCGCCCCGACGGAAGCAGTCCGGCAGGACCTGATGGCCTACTGCCGCAAGCGCATCGCCAAATATGCAATGCCCTATGAGATCGAATTCCGGGAGGAGCTTCCCAAGACGCTCGTCGGCAAGGTCGCCTACCGCGTGCTGGAGGAGGAAGCGGAAAAGGAGCAGCACGCATGACGAAAGAGACTTCCCTTCCCGCAAAGCAGCGCATCTGGGAGCTGGATGCCCTGCGCGGGCTGTGCATCCTGTGCATGGTCGCCATCCACGCCTTCTGGGACCTGAGCGCCTTCGGCGGCTTCACCTTTGACCTGCCTGGCTGGTTTCTGTTCTGCCGGCAGTACGGCCACATTCTGTTCATCCTGCTCTCCGGCCTGTGTGCCACGCTGGCCTCGCGCAGCTTTCAGCGCGGCGTGTATGTGTTCGGCGCGGCTCTCGTGATCTCGTATGTCACGTTCTTCATGGTCAACGTTCTGAACTTCCCGAGCGACATGCTCATCTGGTTCGGCATCCTGCATCTGCTCGGTGTGTGCATGATGCTCTTCCCGCTGTTCAAGCGGCTGCCGGTATGGGCGCTGGCCGTGCTGGGCGTGGCCTTTGTGGCGCTCGGCGCCTGGTTCGAGACGTTCTACATCCCCGTGAAGTTTCTGTTCCCGCTCGGCCTGCGGGCCCAAGGCTTCTACTGCGGCGGAGACTACTTCCCGCTGCTGCCGGGCTTCGGCTGGTTCCTGCTCGGCGCGGTCATCGGCCGCACCGCCTACCGCAAAAAGCAGAGCCTGCTGCCGCGCGTGAACGCCGCAAATCCTGTTATCCGCTTTTTCTCGTTCTGCGGTCGGCATTCGCTGCTCATCTACATGCTGCATCAGCCCGTGCTGACCATCGGCACGATCCTGATCTTCGGCTGAACCATATTCCCGATTTGACGCGGGTCTGTTCGACGCGGAAGTGTTGACAGGCCCGCGCTGTTTTGTTATAATGTATCACAGATAGATAGTGATACTATCAGAAAGCTGGGGTGCCTTATGACCCAAAAGGAGCTGCGCGAGCAGAACCGCGCCGCCGTCATTCGGGCGGCACAGGGGCGCTTCCTCGCCCAGAGCATTGACAAGACCACCATCGCCGAGATCGCCGAGGACGCCGATCTGACGCCGATGTCCGTCTACCGCTATTTCGGCAGCAAGCAGGCCATTGCCGTCGCCGTCGCCAATCATCTGCTCGACGCATATCTCGCCGAGCACAGTGCGCGCTGCGAGGCCGCCCGGAGCGGCGCGCCGGAGAACGGTTATGAGACGTTTTCCCGCATATTGGGCGCATATATCGATACCTACGAGGCCCATCCGGAATACATCCGCTTTCTGCAGGACATGGCGTTCTACGCCCTGCGCGAGCAGCTGACGGAATCCGTGCGCTACATGTGCTTCAGCCGCCCTGTGGCGACCGGTCTGGACAAACCGGGGCGCGAGGCGCTCGTGCGCGGCATGGAGGACGGCTCCGTCCGCCGCGACCTCGATCTTGAGATGGTCTACCTCAATCTCGTGAACCTGCTCACGGGCGGCGTCAATTTCCGCATTCTGATCGACGAAGCAACACAAATGAAGATCATCCGCTCGTCTGCGGAGATCCTTCTGTATTATGTAAAGAACTCCGGGAGGTAAGAACGATGGAAAAGAATTATGTTGTGATGACCGACTCCTCTGCTGACCTGAATCCGGCACTGGAGCAGGAGCTGGGCGTGGATATCATCCCGCTGAGTGTCAACTGCGGCGACCGGACCTTCCTGGACTATCCGGATGAGCGCGAGATCAAAACCAGCGAGTTTTACGGCATGCTGCGCAGCGGCGCAAACGCCAAGACCGCAGCCGCGAACGTCGAAACGTTCCTCACGGCAATGTCCCGCCATCTGGAGCAGGGCAAGGACGTGCTGTATCTCGGCTTCTCATCCGGTCTGAGCAGCACCTACAGCGCCTCCGAGATCGCCGCGCAGGAGCTGCGCGAGCGCTATCCCGAGCGGAAGGTTCTGACGGTCGACACGCTGTGCGCCTCCATGGGCCAGGGCCTGCTGGTCTGGCTGACCGTGCAGGAGCTGAAGCACGGCGCAACGCTGGAGGAAGCCGCAAGGTACGCTGAGGACAACCGCCTGCACCTGTGCCACTGGTTCACGGTCGACGATCTGTTTTTCCTGAAGCGCGGCGGCCGCGTCTCGGCGGCGACGGCCCTCGTCGGCAGCGCGCTCGGCATCAAGCCCGTGCTCCATGTGGACAACGAAGGCCACCTCATCAACGTCTCGAAGGCCCGCGGCCGCAAAAATTCCATCCTCGCGCTGGTCGACCGCATGGAGAGAAGCGCCATTGAGCCGGAAAAGCAGACCGTCTTCATCAGCCACGGCGACTGCCTTGCAGACGCGGAATTCCTGGCGCAGGAGGTCCGCCGCCGCCTGCACGTCCCGCGTATCGAGATCAACTACGTCGGCCCGGTCATCGGCGCGCACTCCGGCCCCGGCACACTGGCCCTGTTCTTCCTCGGAACAGCGCGCTGAGCCACATAGAATTCATAGAATTACAGAAAAACCGCTGCGGTCCATTGCTCGGATCGCAGCGGTTTTTCAGATATCTCTTCTGCCCTCGAGCGCGCGCAGCAGCGTGACCTCGTCGGCATACTCCAGCTGGCTGCCGACGGGAATGCCGTAGGCAAGGCGCGTCACGCGCACCTCCAGCGGGCGCAGCAGGCGGGAAAGGTACATGGCGGTCGCCTCGCCCTCCGTGTCCGGGTTCGTGGCCATGATGACCTCGCGCACGCCGCCCTTGCCGACGCGCTCAAGCAGCTCGCGGATGCGCAGATCGTCCGGGCCGACCTGATTCAGCGGGGAGATCACGCCGTGCAGCACATGGTACACGCCGTGGTATTCCCGGGCGCGCTCCATGGCGACAACATCCTTTGGCTCAGCCACAACGCAGATCAGGCCATGGTCACGCTCCTCATCCTCGCAGATGGGGCAGATGTCGCGGTCCGTCAGGTTCTGGCACACAGGGCACAGGTGGACAGACTTCCGCGCCTCGAGCAGGGCGTCGGCGAATTCCTCCGCCTCCTCCTGCGGCTGGGAGAGTAAGTAGAACGCCAGCCGCTGCGCCGTCTTGCCGCCGATGCCCGGCAGCTTGGCAAACTGTTCTGTCAGCCGCTCCAATGCGGCGGGAAAAACGCGCATCAGAACAGGCCGCCGAGATTCAGGCCGCCGGTCAAGCGGGACATATTCTGCGACGCCTCGGCCTCGGCCTTGCGCATGGCCTCGTTCACTGCGGCAACGACCATATCCTGCAGCATTTCGACATCCTCGGGGTCGACAGCCTCCGGATCGATCGTCAGGGAGACGACCTCGTGCTTGCCGTTCACAACGGCCTTGACCACGCCGCCGCCCGCAGCAGCCTCATACTGCTTGACCTCAAGCTCCTCCTGCATTTTCAGCATGTCCTGCTGCATTTTCTGGGCCTGCTTGATCATGTTCATGTTCATGCCGCCGCCCATCGGGCCGCGGAAACCGCCTTTTGCCATAGTGACATTCTCCTTTTTCAAGTTGGAATTTTTTCTTACTTCAGCTCGACCAGTTCCGGGTGCTCCTCCCCGAAGCTCACGAGCCGTGCAAAGCCCTCGTTCGGCTTTTCTGCCTTTCCGGAAGCAATGCGCACCCGCACAGGCCTGCCCAGCAGGGCCGTGGCGGCGTCCGACACCGGCCGGAGGACCTCCGGCTTGTTGATGAGGTTCCGCACGAATTCCGTCTCCGTCTGCAGCTCCAGAACGTCCCCGTGCAGCGTACCGCGCACCGGCGCATTGTCCTGCGTGGAGAACATGGCCTGCTCCGGCAGCGGGAGCGTCGTTTTCAGCCGCTTGACGAGCTCCGGCCAGAAGCCCGGCGGGGCCTCGGACGGCGCAGACTGCTGCGGCTCCGGGGCCGCCTCCGGCTCCTCCGGCGCTGCCTGTTCCTGCTGCGCCTGCTCCTCCTGCTGCGGTGCAGCAGCGACGGGCACGACGCCGCGCGCCAGACGCTCCTCCACGCGGCACAGGCGGGCATTGAGCGACTCGGCATCCAGACTGGCCTCCGGCTCGCACAGGCGCACAAGGCAGAGCTCGGCGTCGATGCGGCGGTTCGCGCTGGCATTGAAGCCCGCCGCCGTATCGCGCAGGACGGCCGTGATGCGCAGCAGCTCGCCCGGGCTGAGCAGCGGCTGCAGCGTGCGCAGCTCCTGCGGCGTGCAGATGCCGGAGATCATCTGGATCCCGGCCTGCGGGGCCGTGCGCAGGATGAGCAGGTCGCGCGCCACGGCGCACAGCTCGTCCAGCATGGCGCCGAGGTCCTTGCCCTCGGCATACTGCGTGTTGAAAATCGAGAGTGCTGCAGCCGCATCATGCCTGCCAACGGCCTCCATGAGCGCCGCCGTCTGCCGCGCGCCCGCGAGGCCGAGGACCTTGCAGGCCTCATCGACCGTCACCGCGCCCTGCGCAGCGGAGGCGCACTGGTCGAGCAGACTCACCGCATCGCGCAGGCCGCCGTCCGCCAGCCGCGCCAGAAACGCGGCCGCATCCGGCTCGAGCTCGATACTCTCCTGATAGGCGATATAATTCAGACGGCCCACGATATCCTCCGGCACGATGCGCCGGAAGGCGAAGCGCTGGCAGCGCGACAGGATCGTGGCCGGCACCTTATGCAGCTCCGTCGTTGCCAGAATGAACAGCAGATGCTCCGGCGGCTCCTCGATGATCTTGAGCAGGGCGTTGAACGCGCTCAGCGAGAGCATATGCACCTCGTCGATGATATACACGCGCTTTTTGACCTCCGCCGGGGTATAGACGGCGTCGTCGCGCAGGGCGCGGACGCTGTCTACGCCGTTATTCGAGGCGGCGTCGATCTCCAGCACGTCCATGCACGCGCCCGCATCGATGCTCCGGCAGGCGGCGCAGCGGTTGCAGGGGTTGCCGTCCTGCGGATTTTCGCAGTTCACGGCCTTGGCCAGAATTTTGGCGCAGGTCGTCTTGCCGGTGCCGCGCGTGCCCGTGAACAGATAGGCATGGCTCAGGCGGCCGGTCTGGAGCTGATTCTTCAGAGTCTGGGTCACGCCCTGCTGACCGACGACGTCGTCAAAGGTCTGCGGGCGGTATTTGCGGTAAAGTGCCTGATACATGTCATCATCTCCCAGTGCATAGTATACGCGAAAACGGCGCAAATTGCAATCGCGCCGCTGCAAAAAACGCGCGGGAGGGGCGTCCCTTCCGCGCGTTCTATTGTCCATTCCGATCCATGACAAGATCGCACACCCATATTTGAATCCGGAACCATTTCCGTTTCCCGAACAGCCAGCTCAGCAGCGGCGTCCTTGCGGCACACGGACAGATCCGCTTAATGCTGCTCGGTTCCCCGCCTGACATGGTTCACGGGAGCCCGTTGCGCAAGACCGATGCCTCAACACCGCTTATTCGGACAGCAAAACAGCACGAACCCGGGTATGGGAGTTCATCCCTGCTATAGCGGATTGCAGGTCACAGGGCACCGCTATCTCCCCGACTAGTGCGACCTTGTCACAGACCGGAATGGCCTGATTCAGCCCTCGTTCAGCTTCTTTTCAATGTAATCGGCAAGCTCACCAATGGTGGTCAGCTCTGCCATATCGTTCTGGTCAAAATCCACGCCGAGCTCTTCTTCCATGTCCATCATCATTTCGACCATGTCCATCGAGTCAAGCTGCAGGCTCTTAAACGTCGTATCCCAGTGCAGCGAATCCTTCGGGAAATCGAACTGCTCTGCCAGATATGTCGTGATCCGTTCAAACATCGTTCTTCGCTCCTGTCTTTGACGCGCTGCAAAGTCGCGCCTCTCTCCTCTCTATATCATACGGATTTTTTCCGTAAAGTCAAGAGAAATTTTTTCAGGGGCGTTCCAGCTGTCATCCTAAAAAGTCTTTCAGCACTTTAGAACGCGACGGATGGCGCAGCTTACGCAGAGCCTTCGCCTCGATCTGGCGGATGCGCTCGCGTGTGACGTTAAATTCTTCCCCGACTTCCTCCAGCGTATGCATGCGGCCGTCCGTCAGGCCGTAGCGCAGACGCAGCACGCGCTCCTCCCGCGGCGTGAGCGTCTTCAGCACGCCCGCCAGCTGCTCGCGCAGCATGGCATAGGACGCGGCATCCGCAGGCTCCTCGGCCTCGTCGTCCTGAATGAAGTCGCCGAGGTGGCTGTCATCCTCCTCGCCGACCGGCGTCTCGAGTGAGATGGGCTCCTGCCCGATGCGCATGACCTCCTCGACCTTCTCCAGCGGGAGATGCAGCTTGTGCGCGATCTCCTCGGGCGACGGCTCGTGGCCCAGCTCCTGCAGCAGCTCATGGTTGGCGCGGGAGACGCGGTTGATGGTCTCGACCATGTGTACCGGAATGCGGATCGTGCGGGCGTGGTCGGCAATGGCGCGGGAAATAGCCTGTCGGATCCACCAGGTCGCATAGGTGGAGAATTTATAGCCCTTCGTGTAGTCGAACTTGCCGACGGCCTTGATGAGGCCGAGATTGCCCTCCTGGATGAGATCGAGGAACGGCAGGCCGCGGCCGACATAACGCTTTGCGATGGAAACGACGAGACGAAGGTTGGCCTCTGTCATTTTTTTCTGGGCCTCTTCATCGCCCTCGGCCATGCGCACGGCGAGCTTGTGCTCCTCCTCCAGCGTGAGCAGGGGGATCTTGCCGATCTCCTTGAGGTACATGCGCACCGGGTCGTTCAGGCTCATATTTTCGGAGAGATCCTCCGTGTCGATGATCTTCTCCTCCTCGATCAGCTCGAGGTCCTCCTCGCTCGGGAGCATCTCCTCCGGCTTGGACAGCAGCTCCACGACGTCGGAGACGTCGATCTCCACTCCGGCCTCGTCCAGCGCCTCGTAGATCAGCTCCGTCTGCTTTTCATCCGCATCGATCGCCTCGAGCGTATCGATGAGGTCCTTGGAGGCGATCTTTTTCTCCCGCTTCGCCTTTTCCAAAAGCGCGCGGAGCTTCTCGTTCATCTGCACCTGTTCTTCCATCGCTTACGAACCTCCATATCCTTTTTTCTTCTTCAGATCCCGCTGCATGGCAAGCAGGTCGCTGGCGTCGCTCACGCGCGCCTTGGCCCGCTCCTCACGCAGGATGCGCAGGTAATCTGCCAGCGCCGTTTCGGACAGCGGCGGCTCCTGCTTCTGCAGCACGGCCGTCAGATGCGCCATTTCCGCCGGGCTCAGGCTGTCCGCCAGCGCCGCAGGCGTGATGGCAAGATCGTTCTGCCACCGCTCGCGCAGAGCGGCATAGACCCGGCCGAACAGCGGCACGGAGAAATCCTCCGCCGTCAGGCCCTCCGTCTGCGCCAGCAGAGCAGGCTCGCGGAACAGCATGCGCAGCAGCCCCTCCTCCGCCACGGCGGAGCGGACGTTGTCGTAGCGCAGCTCGCGCTGGAACGGCTGAACGGCTGCGGCCGGGTCCATCTCCCGGCGCGTCTCCTCGCGCTTCTCCTGCCGCAGCAGGCGCTTGCGGGCGCGGTCGATCTCCATGCGCAGCACGTCCGGCGAAAGCCCTGCCGCCTCGGCGGCACGCGTGCCGTAGACCTCGCGCTCCACCGCCGTGCCGAAGCCCGCGATAAGGGCGGCGGCCTGCTTGGCAAACTCCACCTTCTGCCCGTCCTGCGAGAGATCAAAGCGCATCTGCAGCGAGCGCAGGCGGTACTCTGCCTGATTTTCGCAGCCCTCCAGCAGCAGGCGGAAGCGGTCCGCGCCGTATTTCTTCAGGAATTCATCCGGGTCCTTTGCGCCGCGCATCCGCAGGATGCGCACCCGCAGACCCGTCCGCTCCAGCATGGGGATGGCGCGCTGGGTGGCGTTCTGCCCGGCTTCGTCGCCGTCGTAGGTCAGCACAAGCTCATCGGTATATTTGGACAGCATGTCCGCGTGCTCCTGCGTCAGCGAGGTGCCGAGCGAGGCCACCGCACAGTCGAAGCCATATTGATGCAGCGCGATGGCATCCATATAGCCCTCCGTGAGGATGATGAATTCCCGCTTGCTTTTCTTGACGACATTCATGGCGAAAAGGTTCCGCCGCTTGTTAAAAATAATCGTTTCCGGCGAGTTCAGGTACTTCGGCGTCGAATCGTCCATGACGCGGCCGCCGAAGCCGATGACATTGCCGCGCACGTCGATGATGGGGAACATCAGGCGGTTGCGGAAGCGGTCATAGAGCGTCCCCTTGTCGCGGTTCTGGCTGAGGAGGCCCGCCTCAAGCAGTTCCTCCTTCGTGTAGCCCTTTGCCGTCATGGCGTCGAGCAGGGCCGTCCAGCGATTCGGCGAATAGCCGAGGCCGAAGCGTGTGACCGTCTGGCCGGAGACACCGCGCTTCTGCAGATAGGCCCGCGCCTCCTCTCCCGCCGGGGTCTTGAGCTGGGCGTGATAGAACTGTGCCGCCGCGCGGCACAGTGCCCAGAGCCGTTCTTTTTTCTTATACTGCGACTGATAAGCGCCATCGTCCGGGACCTCGAGGCCCGCGCGCTTTGCCAGAAAGCGCACGGCGTCGCCGTAGGTGAGGTTCTCGATCTCCATGATGAAATTCACCACGCCGCCGCCCTTGTGGCAGCCGAAGCAGTAGAAAATACCCTTCTCCGGCGCGACGGAGAACGATGGCGTCTTTTCGCCATGGAAGGGGCAGAGGCCGAACAGATTGCTGCCCCGGCGCGTCAGCGCGACATATTGCCCGACGACGTCCTCGATGGGATTCCGGGCGTTGAGTTCATCCAGAAATGCCGGGGGAAAAGCCACGGCTCTGCCTCCTTTCAGCCACGCACCTGCCAGCCGGTCGGAATGAACAGCTCGTCATACTTGTACATGGCATATTTGTCCGTCATGCCCGCGATATAATCGCACACGACGCGCGGAAGCCCCTCGAACGTGAGCTGCGGCTGGAAATCCTGCGGCAGCGCCTCGGGATGGGCGATGTAATAGGTATAAAGCTCCTGCAGGATGCGGCGGGCCTTGGATTCCTCGCCCTTGGCGACCGGATTTTTGTAGACGCGCTCAAACATGAACTGGCGCAGGGCCTGCATGGTCTGCTCGATCTCGGGCGTCATGCCCAGCTCTCCCGTGCCGCGTGAGTGGAAGATCATATCCGTCACGAGCGTATTGATGCGCTCGCGGTGGGTCTCGCCGAGCACGTCGGAGATCTCGCGCGGAATGTCGTCATTCGTCAGGATCCCGGCGCGCATGGCGTCGTCGATGTCGTGGTTGATATAGGCGATCTGGTCGGATTTGCGGATGATCTGGCCCTCGAGCGTCTCCGGCATGCGGCTGTGGCTCGAATGGCCGAGGATGCCCATGCGGACCTCATAGGTCAGGTTCAGGCCCTGCCCGTCCTTCTCCAGCACGTCCACAACGCGCAGAGACTGCTCGTTATGGCGGAACGGCTCGCCCATGACCTCCGTCAGCGCAACCTCGCCCGCGTGGCCGAACGGCGTGTGACCGAGATCGTGGCCGAAGGCAATGGCTTCGGCCAGGTCCTCGTTCAGACGCAGGGCGCGCGTGATGGTGCGCGCGATGCGCGCGACCTCCAGCGTGTGCGTCATACGCGTGCGGTAGTGATCGCCCTCCGGCTGCAGGAAGACCTGCGTCTTGTGCATAAGGCGGCGGAAGGACTTACTGTGCAGAATGCGGTCGGAGTCCCGCTGATAGCAGGTCCGCACGTCGTTTTCCTGCGCCTCCTCCGGCCGCGGGCGGCCGCGCGTGGCATCGGAAAACTGCGCACGCTCACTGAGGCAAAGGTGCTCGGTCCATTCCAGTTCTTCCCGGATCGTCATCGGCATTTCCTCCCGTCTGTCGCTCGGCGCATCCGCTCAGGGAAGCGGGAACGCGCGGTATTCCTGTTTTCCGATCAGCCCCTCGATCGTCCCGGCCGAAAGGTCGGTCACCCGCTCGAGGAAGCCCTGCGTCTGCTCCTCAGGCAGCAGCAGATCCAGCTCGACATCCGCGCCGAACTGCGTCTCGCGGATCATGCCGCCGAATGCGGCGACCTCGAGCCGGATGCGCTCATACCAGCTGTAGGGGCACGGCAGATAGACATTCGTCCAGATGCGCTTGATGGAGCGCCCTGCGGCGTCCACGGCGATCTTAGCCCCGTGGGCATAGGCGCGCACAAGGCCGCCCGCGCCGAGCAGGATGCCGCCGAAATAGCGCGTCACGACGCACGTTACATTGTAAAGCTCCTCCCGCTGCAGCACCTGCAGCACCGGCATACCCGCCGTGCCGCCCGGCTCGCCGTCATCGGAAAAGCGCGTTGCGCCGTCGCGGATGATGTAGGCGTAGACATTGTGGGTCGCATCCCAGTACTGCTCGCGCATCTGCTTCAGCCGTGCGAGCGCCTCCTCCTCCGTCTCCGTCAGGAAGATGTGTCCGATGAAGCGGGAGCGGCGCTCGATGAACTGTGCCTCGCCGTCGCCGGTGGGGACGAGATATTCCTTCATGCCTCCGGCTCCTTTACAAAGCGCTTCAGGCGGCCGAACAGCTCCTCGCGGCAGACGGCCTCGACCTCGACGCCCTCCGGCAGGTAATCCACACGGAGCACCTGCGCCTGCTCGTGCAGCTGGGCCAGCGCGCCCGCGTCGGAATACGGCAGCAGGAACACGGCCCGGTGGAGCCGGCCCGTCAGCGTCTCCTCAATGCGCGTGAGCAGCTCGTCCATGCCGATGCCGCTGCGCGCACACATGGGGATGTTCTTCTCGCCGATGGGGAGATTCGAGACATCACCGACGAGGTCGGCCTTGTTATAGCAGCGCAGCACGGGCACACCGGGCTTCGCCAGCTTGTCGATCAGCCGGTCGACGACCTCGATGTGCGCCTCACGGTGCGGGTCGGAAGCGTCGATGACATGCAGCAGCAGGTCCGCATACTGCAGCTCCTCCAGCGTAGCCTGAAAGGCCTCGATGAGATGATGCGGCAGCTTGGCAATGAAGCCGACGGTATCGGACAGCAGGATCTCCAGATGATCCGACACCTTCAGGCGGCGGGTCGTCGTATCCAGCGTGTCAAACAGCCGGTCGTTGGCCGGGATGCCCGCGCCCGTGAGAGCGTTGAGCAGGGTGGACTTGCCTGCATTCGTGTAGCCGACCAGCGCCACGACGGGAATGGAGTTCTTCACGCGGCGCTCACGCTGCGTGGCGCGCACGCGGCGCACCTCGTCCAGCTCCGCCTGCAGGCGGGTGATGCGCTCGCGGATGTGGCGGCGGTCCGTTTCGAGCTTCGTCTCGCCGGGGCCGCGCGTGCCGATGCCGCCGCCCAGGCGGGACATCGACGTGCCCATGCCGGAGAGCTTCGGCAGCAGGTACTGATACTGCGCCAGCTCGACCTGCAGGCGGCCCTCGGCCGTTTTGGCGCGCTGGGCAAAGATATCCAAAATCAGGGCGCTGCGGTCCAGGACGGTCGCATCCGTCAGCTCCTCCAGCGCGCGGATCTGGGACGGCGAGAGGTCGTTGTCAAACACAACGAGCGTCGCGCCCGTGCTCTCGAGCAGCGTGCGCACCTCCTGCGCCTTTCCCTCGCCGATGAAGCTGTGCGGGTCCGGCGTGTGGCGGTTCTGCAGCACCTTTGCCTCACAGATGCCGCCCGCCGTCTCGAGGAGAGCCTCCAGCTCGTCCAGCGACTCATCCGTGGCATTCTCCTCCGGCCGGAAGCAGTCCGCGCTCAGGCCGACCAGGATGGCCTTCTCTGCTTTGACTCGATCATTCTGCTGCATGACTACCTCCAAAATTCTGACTGGGCTCCCCAGAGCCGCTGACCGGTGCGGCCGGCGGCAGGAGCTGCGTATTTTCCCGAAAAAAGTATGAAAAAAGTCCGCACCGATACGATGCAGACTTTTCGTTCATTCTTTACTTCAGGCCAAACTTCTTGTTAAAGCGGTCAACGCGTCCGCCGGTATCAACCAGCTTCTGCTTGCCGGTATAGAAAGGGTGGCACTTGGAGCAAATTTCGACCTTGATGTCCTTCTTCGTGGAACCGGTCTCAATGATCTCACCGCACGCGCATCGAATCGTCGTCTGTTCGTACTTCGGATGGATTCCTTCCTTCATTGCTTTCACCTCTTTCTCGTTTCGTAAAAGGGCATGATGCCCCTCTTATTTTCAATGCCCGACTATCTTACCACAGTTTTCGCAGAATTGCAAGCATTATTTTTGCTTTTTTTCTTGGAAAAACCGGTTTACGCCTGCGGCATTTCGGACGGATCGGCCGGAGTCAGGTGGATCGTGTTCGACCAGAAGCCCATGCGGATGGACGCCTTGACATAGGCGGCAGGGGCCTCCGGCGTCAGTGTGAACGTCAGGTCCTCACAGCGGCGCGTCATGCCGCAGGTCATGTGCAGCGTGTGCGTCCCCATCGGGAGCGGAATGCGGATGCTCTCCTTGTTGGCCAGATGGCCGTAGGGCTGGCCGTCCAGATAAATGCCGTAGCCTGCCGCGATGCCGACCGGGGAGCCCATGCGGTAGATCTGCAGCATTCCCCAGCCGTTGTAGCGGATCGGTGTGCCGCATTTGGTGCAATTGCAGAAGCCTGCCGCGTTCATGACTTCGCCGCAGGACGGGCATTTGAGCCGAAGCATAATTGCCATTTTTCTCTCTCCTTTTCCGTGCGCCGTGCGCATCTGGAAATGATTGTATGGGAAATGCTGCACGATGTCAATCCCTTTGCACATAGACGCGCATTTTCGGAGAAGGCTCCGCGGGCCCGTTCTCCCGGAACAGGCCATAAAGCGCGCGGCAGCGCCGCTCCGTCTCCGCAAACGCGCAGTCCTGTGCGCGCTCTCCCGCATGCAGGAGCAAGAGCCCGCCCTGCACCGCCCGCAGGATGGCCCGGCCGTCCGCATCGAACGCCAGCACGCGCACATAGGGCGCAGGCTCGGTCAGCTGCTGCTCCGTCAGGCCCAGAAAGCCGCACAGGAGCATCCGCATCAGCCGGGTGCGCGGATAGCGCTTCGATTTTGCGGCCGCGAGGATGCCCTCCAGCGACGCCTCCGTGCGGCAGGCATGCATCACCTTCTGCCACAGGCCCTCGGAGCCGTACGGCAGCGCGGCGAACTCGTCCTCCCCCATGGCCCGCAGACGTGCAAGCACGGCCCGTTCCCCCGCAGCCAGCCTATATCGCGGTGCAGCGGCCTGCACGGCCCGCGCCGCCTCCGGCATATAGTCAGTCCAGTCCGCCTGCCCGCGCAGAAAGCTAGCCGAAGGCGCATCCGCAGCGCTCCCGCCGTGATAATCCCCCGCGCGGTGCAGCACGATCGGCCGCATGGCAGACCCGCGCCGCAGCAGGGCCTTGCAGTATTCCACCGCAAGAATGGAATTGGGCCGCTCCAGCAGCGCCGCACCGGGCGCGCCAAGCCGTTCCAGCGCCCGCTGCCGCGCCGCCGGGAACGAGGCGCCGCCCGCAAGCTCCTGCTTCAGCAGCGGCACAAGCTCCGGAGACAGCAGCGTTCGCGCCGTAGCCAGCAGGGCCTCCGCATCGCCGCTCTCGCTGCCGAAGCACAGCGCCTCCGCGCAGCCGAGGCGGTCGAGCAGCTCCACGCCGCCGTCCGCAAAGCCCTCTGCCGAGCGGAGCGCATAGCTCGGCGGCAGCTCGAGCACCAGCGCCGCCCCGCAGCGAACGGCAGCCTCGGCCCGTGCCGCAGCCGGAATGACAGCGGGCTCTCCCCGCTGGACATAGTCCCCGCTCATCACGCACACCGGCGCATAGCCCGCCTCCCGCAGCACAGCGAGCTGATGGGCATGGCCGTTGTGGAAGGGGTTGTATTCGCAGATGATTCCGGCGATCCTCACAAAAAATTCCTCATTTCCCAAAAAAGCACTTGTATCATGCGCCAATTTATTATAGAATAAAGCCGTATGTGTTAATACTATCACGAAATTGAAGAAAAGAAAACAATGTTTTTACAGGAGTTGACACAACCATGAAAATTCTCGTGATCAATGCAGGCAGCTCTTCGCTGAAGTACCAGCTGATGGACCCGACCTCCGGTGAGGTCTTCGCCAAGGGCCTGTGCGAGCGCATCTACATCGATGGCAAGCTGACACACAAGGTCCCCGCCACCGGTCTGAAGGTCGAGCGCGACATCCCCATGCCCACGCATTCCGAAGCCATTGAGGCTGTCCTGTCCATCCTTGTCGATCCGGAGTACGGCGTTCTGAAGTCCACGGACGAGATCGATGCCATCGGCCATCGCGTGCTGCACGGCGGCGACAAGTTCGTCGAATCCTGCATCATCGACGAAGCCTGCAAGCAGGCCATCCGCGACTGCATCCCCCTCGGCCCGCTCCACAACCCTGCCAACCTCATGGGCATCGAGGCCTGCGAGAAGGTCATGCCGGGCAAGCCCCAGGTCGCCGTGTTCGACACTGCGTTCCATATGACCATGCCCCCGAAGGCCTATCGCTACGCCATTCCCACGAAGTATTATGAGGAAGATCATCTCCGCCGCTACGGCTTCCACGGCACGTCCCACCGCTATGTCTCCAAGCGCGCCATCGAGCTGATGGGCAAGCCCGCAAGCGAGCTGAAGATCGTCGTCTGCCACCTCGGCAACGGCTCCTCCCTCTCCGCCGTTGCGGACGGCAAGTGCCAGGATACATCCATGGGCCTGTCCCCGCTGGCCGGCGTTCCCATGGGCACCCGCGCGGGCGATATCGACACCTGCGTCGCGCAGTTCATCATGAACAAGTACAACATGACGGCCGACGAGTGCCTGACGATGCTGAACAAGAAGTCCGGCGTGCTGGCTCTGTCGAACGGCGTGTCCTCCGACTTCCGTGATCTCGAGGCCGGCGCCAACAAGGGCGACGAGGCCTGCCAGCTCGCGCTGGACAAGTTCTGCTACGAGGTCCGCAAGTATATCGGCGCCTACGCCGCCGCGCTCGGCGGTCTGGACTGCCTGGTCTTCACGGCCGGCGTCGGCGAGAACGGCTGCACGAACCGCGCCGCCATCTGCGAGGGTCTGGAATTCCTCGGCGTCAAGCTCGACCCGGAGCGCAACAAGGTGCGCGGCGAGGAAGCCCTCATCTCCGCGGACGATTCCCGCGTGAAGGTCTGGGTCATCCCCACGAACGAAGAGCTCATGATCGCGCAGGACACTGCAGCGCTCTGCGGCAAGTAAGAAAAAATTTCTGCCCCGGCCAAACGCCGGGGCAGTTTTCGACAATTGGAAAGGAGAACGGATATGACGGTAACGGAACGCCTTCTGCACTATGTTTCCTTCGACACACAGTCGGATGAGAGCTCGGAAACCTGCCCCTCGACTGCGAAGCAGAAGCTGCTTGGCGAAGCGCTCGTGGAGGAAATGCGCGCCATGGGCATTGCAGATGCCCGTATCGACAAAGACGGATACGTCTACGGCTCCGTGCCCGGCACGCCCGGTGCGCCCGCCATCGGCCTCATTGCCCATATGGACACCTCGCCGGACTGCTCCGGCAGGGACATCAAGCCGCGTATCGTGGAATACACGGGCGGCGACATCGCGCTGAACGAAAATACGGTGCTCAGCCCCGAGGATTTCCCGATCCTGAGCCGCAGCATCGGCAAGCACCTGATCGTCACAGACGGCACTACGCTGCTCGGCGCGGACGACAAGGCGGGCATCGCAGAAATTCTGACCGCCGTGGAGGAGCTGCTGGCCGAGGGCGGCGCGCACGCGTCCCTGCGCATCGGCTTCACGCCGGATGAGGAGATCGGCCGCGGCACCGACCGCTTCCGCATGGATCGCTTCCCTGCCAAGGAAGCCTATACCGTGGATGGCGGCGAGCTGGGCGAGAGAAAGGGTGTCAACGTGCCAGGCGTAAAGATCAA
>ERZ772812.901-NODE-901-length-23592-cov-3.770999_pt1 | contig 23592 bp, 16 predicted proteins | sample MGYA00511343_ERZ772812 | MGnify/ENA primary metagenome ERZ772812 (study PRJEB29015, sample SAMEA2737706) | human gut metagenome | biome: human gut; feature: human-associated habitat; material: faeces | place: China | collected 2012 ...
CGGTGCTGCTCGCCCTGCACACGGGCATGAGGCGCGGAGAGGTGCTCGGCCTCACCTGGGAGCACGTCCACTTCGACAAGCGCGCGCTCTACGTCGCCCAGCAGTATGCCTGCGACAAGGTCCCGAGAGACCCGAAGAGCAAGCATTGGATCCCCCTCGACAACGAGATCGTCGCGTACCTCGAGGAATGGAAGCGGGTGCAAAGGACGGAGTTCGAGGCCAGGAAGAGGAGGCTAGAGGGCGAGGACACCGACGCGATAGCGATCCCACAAACCGAGAAGAGCCCGGTCGTCAGCAACATCTACGGGGGCTGCTACGACCCGAACATCTTCGGAAGGTGGTTCCGGGAGTTCTGCGTGGAGAACGGATTCGGAGAGCAGGGTCGCGCGATCATGGTGCTAATTCTCGCATGCCTCGCGATTCTGGGCAACTCCTACCCGGACTGGAATCTCGACGATCCGGAGACGGCAGTCGCCATCGCCTTCCTCCACGCGTTCGAATGGGCGTTCGTCAGAATTGTGCCGTTCGTGATCGCGGGCACCGCGGCGGGATTGCTCCTGACGAGAAGAAGGAGTTGACCCCAGGAAAACATCTGATTCTTCTTGTCGCATTCCATGGACTCGCGGCAGAATCGCCGAGAGGAGGGGTTCTCATCCGCCGCTGTCCACTCCGCAACGGAGAAGGCCGTCTGGGAAGCTGCTCTTCGAAAGAATGCCCATTCCTTGCTCGCCTCCAGAAGGGATTCCAAGAAGCTCCATGATGCTGATCGCATCGAACGAGCCGAGAAAGCATTCTCCCAATGTTCGTCAAAGCGTGCCGCACGCGAAGACTCAAAAGCGACTGACCGTCGGAACGCCCCCACCGAGTGAATAGCATTTTCACGCGACAAAGAAGATACCTCAAACAAGCGAACCAGCTTTTCGGCTCCTGCTCAGAAGCCCACGTCGAAGACGGAGGTCTCCCCCACATCGCCCAACAAGATACAGGTGGAAGCAGCTGAAGACCTCGATGCGTCCTCCGAGCTTCTGGGCGCGACTCCGGGGTGCCTGGTACAAACAGCCCTATACGACATGATGCGATTGACAAATCGAAAGAACCCACCCAAGAAAGCGCTCATTCTAGCCATGCGCTTTCAGCAGGGATTAGACGACCCCATCCCAAAGCATTAACCAAACCTTAATGACTCTCAACCGGCAGTTGAAACCCGGTGATCGAGCATCTCATTATTTGCTCAGCAGCTGCTCGATATAATCAAGAAAAGACATCGCGCATTTATTGGAAGTGAGACACATAACAAGTGATGTCGCCTCAAGGCGAGGATCCGTCGTTTGCAAATGCACAATGTCCTTACGTCCCGAAAGACATCGATTGTCGGCCATCCCTAACGTAGTCAGCATGACGCTCCTGTCGTCGAAATCGGAAAGAAAGAACGACGCAGGCGATTCCGCATCAAAATGCACAGGTTTAAACAAGGGTTCGGCGCCGTATCGAGAAAACGCGTCGCGAGTCATATCCCTCATGTAATCGTATACATTCGTCATGCTTGTCATGATCGGTATATTCAGCAGGTCATCGAGAGAGATGCCGCCCTCCTCCGACAGAGAATTATGCTTGCTCATCCAGACAAGGAGCGGATTACGCGAAATGGGCACCGCGCGCATGTCAAGGTAATCTCCGTCAGGGCGGTACGAGCTCGGTTCGCCACACCGCACGTCGACAACAACATCAAACAAGCTATCTCGAATAGCTTCAGCGGGAGAACTGCCGACAAGCTTTGCGTAAACAATGTCCACATTCGGACAAGCTTTACGAAAATCATTCCCCGCCCGATATAAGACATCGTTCGCGTCGTTACCTTCGAGAAATACCGCTATACGCAATTCGCAATGCGCCTCTTTTTGCAGTTCCATGCAACGGCGAAGACAATCGTCCCATTGAAAGAGCAGCACCGCCATCTCGCTAGCGAAGTATTTACCAACCGACGTAAGCGTAACCTTCTTTGATCCGTGATCGATGAGATCAAGTCCGGTCTCAGCTTCAAGCTCTGCCATATGTTTGCTAAGACAAGACTGGGTAACGTGGAGCTCACGGGCCGCTTTGCTTAAATTCTGGCTAACTGCAAATACCTGGAATTCTCTGACAATATCTATGTTCATAGGACCCTCCGATCCGTAGACATAGTATAAACGCAAATATAAATTAGCTCTTCGCCAGCGACCGCATGAAAAACGCTCGCAAACTGATATGCATGAGCATATGCCAATTTTGCAAGGAAATAATACAGCACTTACAGCTTTTGACAATCCGCCAGCCAATGCGGCTTGCAAGCGAATGATCACTTACCGAGAGTCTTCTGGCCTTTCGATGCGCTCGGGGCAAATGAGGCTGTACTGAACGAAGCATCCGCACACTGCAGCATGAGAGGACTCTGCCAGCGCGTCAGCAGAAGCCGAAAAGGAGAAAACGACCCCTATAGACCGCCCGCATACCACTAACAAACCGAAGGAGCATTCAACTCAAATTACTAACGGGGGCCTGCCGATTCCTTTTCCGCAGACCCCCGAAAAGCAAGGGGCAAATGCTAAATATCGCCCCTTTAAGCTATCGATTCAATCGCATTATGCAGCAGCTTTGTCCCATTTGATCTTTCCGATAAACGAGCAAGATACAAGAAGCAATGCACCAATGACGATAACCATTACCATAGCGGCAATCAGAGCCGCCTGATAGCTGCCAAGAGCCTGATAGACAAAGCTAATTATGGTCCCGCTGATACCACCCATAAGTCCGTTTACGGTCATTAGGTTCGAGAAAATCTTGGAGTAATCCTTGTTCCCGTAAAGCGAGCGAACAATAAGCGGATAGCCGACGGAGATGAGTGCGTTGTGTGAGCCGAACAAAAACGCGCCTACAAGAAGCGCCGCGGAAGCAGGAGCAAACACCCACAGCCCAAAACCAACCAGGAAAGCGAGAACGAATACCACAAACGTAGCCTTTAGGCCGGCACGATTCGACATGAAGCCGAACGCAACCTTTCCGCAGATATTGCCAACCGCCGCAACGGAAATCATCGAAGCACCTAGCATGGCCGCTTCAGGGGCAGCCATAATCCCGTCCATCGCCTCAGTGGCAATAGCCACCTGGTTAGAGTTAAATCCCATACCGATCGAAGTGAACAGCACGACGACCATCATGATCCAGAAAGGAGCTGATTTAAGCGCTGTAGCACGGCTCGCGCCAAGCTTCATGGCGTCTGCTTCCTGAGAAGCAAGTTCCGCGTCGAACCCATACGGCTCAAGCCCCTTGTCGCTCGGCTTGAATTTAAATACGAACAGCGTCCACGGAAGGAGGAACACACAAATAAGCGCAGCGTTGATCTGATACGCCGTCGACCATCCGAAGTTTTGAAGGATCATGGTAAACAACGGAGCCCAACAAAACGTGCCAACGCCGGTAAACGCAGCTGCGATGCCGAGCACTCTGCCGCGCTGCTTCTTGCCGAACCAATTGCCGAGCAGCGTAGGAACGGTCAGCGTCGCGATGCACGGCACGGCAAGGCCGAGCACCGCCCCCCAAATATAAAACCACATGACATTGTTGCCAAAAGAGAACATGAATACGGCTAGAGCAAGAAGTATAGCGGAGAGCGAGGTCACCACATTAATGTTCCTGCTCTGAATCGCCTGCCCCCAGAAAGACGTAGCTATCGCGGAGACAATCGAGCAAATCGTCATCCATAGCATCCAGTCGCCAGGACCAACTCCTATTGATTGAGAAACGGGCAGCATGTATACGCCAACGATACTGATCGACGCCGCCATCGAGCCGGCGTTGACGAAACAGCACCCTATGAAAATCAGCCATGCGTAGTGCATTTTTCCACTCTTTTCGGAAGTCATTTCATCCCCTTTCCCTTAAAACCTCCTGCCTCTTCGGCTCTTCGCAGGTCAACCTCTTGTTTTCCCCAGGAGGCCTTAAGACAGGAGTTCTCTTTTCCATTTCAAACCGCTCGTCGTTCGAAGCAGAGGACGAACGACGAGCTTCCAGTTCTTCAGCAAGAGATGCCTCGAAATTTGCGCGAGGGCATGCCCCGCATCCCACGCAGAACAGGCACACTTTGACTACTCCATCGAGACCAATTGCAGCCAGTAGGTCAGATCCTTGCCGGCAAAAGGATGGTTGAAGTCGATAGTTACCTGTAAATCGTCTGCATGGATTACCTTCACAGGAATAGGAGATCCGCTCACTGGGTTCGTCCAAGCAAAAAAATCTCCCTCTTTCAGCTTCTCCCCGTTAGCGATGTACGTGCGAGGATACGTCTGGACGCCATTCGGATCATGTGCGCCAAACCCCAAATCATAGGGAATGCGGACAGTACGCTCTTCGCCGATTTCCATCGAGATAAACTCGTTGTCCATTCCCTTCGGAAGCTCGCCGACGCCCAAAACCACACGCACAGGTTCACCTTGGCTGCAATCGTCAATTAGATCATCGCCAACAGCGCCTCCGCGGTACCTGACAAAAGCCGCCCTTCCTACGCGCTCACTATCCATGAAAGACACCTCTCTCCACTTCGTCGCACCGCAACGAAACCTTTAATCGAGGTCAACCGTACGCACATCAGAGTCATCGCGATGCGTTGCAAATTCGATATGACCCGTTGCCTCGACCTCCATCGCGGCAGCTTTTCTTCTGTTTGCGTCATTGAAGCGTTTGGAAACAAATTCACCGCGGGCCTCGTACGGCTTGTATTGCGGGACGAACAGAACCTGCTTGGTCTTGTCGCACATGAGCTTCGCAAGCTCTTCTACCGGACCGTACTTCATAACGTCCGCAAGGCAGTGGTGCACGCAAATCGGTTCGCGGCCCTTCGCAGTACGATTAACGCACAAGTCGCACAGATCTGTAGGCACCGGAATCTTGTTCCAGTTCATATGATCTTCATCGATCTCCCAAGGACCTTCATCAACGACACGAATGCCCCATTTGCCTACCGGATAACCGTGCTCTTCCTTGCATGAAACCTCGCAAGACTGGCACCCCGTGCAGTATTCGTAGTCAATCAGCAGACCGTAAGTCGTCATCGTTACACCAACTCCCCAAACTTCTCCCAGACAAGATTCATATCGGTGTCGTAGTTCTCCTTAATGGGCTCGACGTTGCACAGCAAGCACTTAAAGGGGGCGCCGAAGCCGAGTTTGCCGAAGTGGAAGTTCGGTACAAGGTTGTTGATGTTCGAACGGAACGTGCCATACAGATAAGGAGCGTTTCCGTCCTGCTCAGGGAACCACCAGGCATGCTGGGCGTGAACGACACCCTCCTTTACGATTGGGGTGATCTTCGCCTTGAGCACACAGCTGCCGAACTGGTTGCTGACCTTGACCCACTGACCGTCGGAGACGCCGATACTTCTCGCCGTTTCAGGATTGATCTCAATCAGCGGATCGGGGTTGAGTTCGCGACAATACGCAATCTGACGATTCTCGGAGTGGAAGAATGCGAACGGACGAGCACCCGTCGTCAGCACGAACGGATACTGCTCGAGAAGCTCGGGTGTCGCACGAGGGCTGTATTGGGGCTCCTCGTAATACGGAAGCGGATCCTCGCCAAATCTCTGGAACGCATAGGACCACAACTCAACGCGGCCAGTCGACGTATTGAAGCCGGGTTTTCCATCACGACGAAGGAGGCCGGTCTCGTATTTGCGATAGCCGACGTAGCGCTGAAGGACAACCTCCTTGCTGATATCCTCGAAGCTGTACTTGCTGCCGAGACGCAAATGCTCGATGAAGTCACGCACGCAGTCATATTTCTCCCACAAGTGCGGGTTGAGAACCTTGCCGAGGTTATAGCAGAGCTCGAGGTCCGACATGCCCTCGCCCTGTGTAACCGCCTTGTTCATGAACCCCATGGTTACCGGGGACGAGCCGTAGTGCGTCTGAACGACGCCCTCGCGTTCCGCTATGGTCGCAAGCGGCAGGAACACGTCGCATGTTGCCTGCGTAGACGGCGTCATGAACGTATCAAAGCCGACAACGAATTCCATCGAGCGATTGATGGCCTTCATCCAGCGCTCGGGCTCCGCAGACGTGCAGGAGAGCAAGTTGTTTCCAGCATAGAAACCCATTTTGATCGGATACGGATCATCCGTCTCCATGGCACGCAGCGTTAAATCGCAATGAGAGTTAAGGATCAATCCGCAGTACGCGGGATACTCCTTTGCTCCTATCATCTTCGCAATAAGCTCTTTGCCCAAACCCTCTTCGAAACCGAATCCGGCTTCGTTCAGACCCATCGTCTTATCGCCGATTCGCATACCACCGGGAACGTCGATGTTCCCGCAGATAGCCATCAAAGCGATCATGCAATGACCCGCCTGCATGCCGTTTGCCTTCTGATCGAGAGCAAGGCCCCATGCAATCGAAGCCGGTGTTGCCGTTGCGTACATACGGGCAGCAGCAACAATCTTCTCCTCGGGAACACCCGTAATCTCCGCAGCCTTCGCCGGAGTCATCTCTTTAACGCGCTCGGCAAGCTCTTCGAAGCCATAGCACCAGTATTCGACGAACTCCTTGTCGTAAAGCCCTTCGGAGATGATGACGTTCAACCATGCCATCGCAAGTGCCGTATCGGTGCCCGGACGGAGCTGCAGCAAATAATCCGCACGTGAAGACATCCACGTCTTGCGCGGATCAACGACAATCAGACGCGTCCCCCTGCGCATAAGGTCAATGACCGCATGCCCGAACAAGCCGTCAGGATTCGAGGCGAGCGGCTCCTTGCCCCAAACGACAATGCATTCAGGAATCTCGTATTCCGGATCATCGTAACGACCCGGCAAGCCGCCCGCGTAATCGATCTCAGGATATGCAGCGCCCAGCAAATACGACGAGGCTGCCATTCGCGGAACATAGCAAGCGTACCCGGATTGAGAATAGCAGTAGTTAGGCGTACAGAGCATACGGCTACCAAACGGAGCCATCGTACCGCCCTCGCGACCGGTACCGGCGAAGACGACAATCGACTCGCGTCCGTACTGCTCCGTGATCTCGTCGTAGCGCTTCTTGATGAGAGAGAACGCCTCGTCCCATGTTATCTCTTCCCACGCATCTGCGACACCGCGCTTCTCGGGATCGCGCTTCATAGGATGCAGTATGCGACTCGGGTTGTAGATATAATCCTTGAGCGTAATGCAGCGTACACACAGACGGCCCTGCGTAACCGGATTGTTTTCATCGCCTTCAACCTTGACGAGCTTTCCGCCCTCATCGGTGTAAAGCTTCAGCGTACAGCCTACCGGATGGCAGCCCGGGGGGGACCACGGGCTTGTACGCGTGACCGTCAATCCGTCCTCCTCGTAGCGCCAAGGCTTATTGAGGTCGTTTTCATCCTCGCTGATCGTGAATTCGCTACGCGCGTTTAATCGATCCGGATGCCAAGGGCGAATCGTAGGATTGTCGCGCCAGTCTTGATACCCCTTCTCCACAGATCTCTCCTTCCCTCGCTTCCCTTTTGTTTCGTCCATTCATGCATCTACAGCAGTTATCAGCCTCATCAGCCAACATAACTACGGGAGATAGACGACAACCTTTCCGCCGTTCTTTTCAGCAAGGATGCTGGATGACTCTTCGACGTCTACAACCTTAATGACCGAGGCGAGGCAGTGAAGCTCGCACAAAGGTTTCTTACCTTCTTCGATACGCGACACGCATAGATCGCATAAACGCGACGGGGTGGGCAGATAGTCCCATTCCCAGCGACCGTCATCAAACTTCTGAGGGCCGATAGAGGAAACTTTGATGCCCCATTCGTTGAGGCTCAGCCCCTTCTCTTTACGGCACGAGACCTCGCAGGATCCGCAGCCGGTGCAGTATCCGTAATCGATTACCATTGCTTTGTTGCCCATGACAATCCCTAACCTTCCAGGCTATCGACTTTTCGAATATTGCAGATCACGTTCTTGTATGGAGCTCCGTAACCTGTGATGCCGACGCACTCATGAGGCACAAGATTGTTGATGTTCGATTTGTAAACACCGAACAGATTCGGCGCCTCGCCATCCTGCTCGGGGAACCACCAAGCATGCTGCGCATGAACAACACGAGGATCAATCGTCGTGCTGAGCTTCGCTTTCTGAACGCAAGTGCCAAGCGGATTGGAGATCTCGACCCAATCGCCATCGGAGATACCGTACTTCGACGCGGTGTCGGGATGAATGGTGACAAGCGGCCATGGATTCATCGAACGTAGCGAAGGTATTTGGCGGTGCTCGGAATGGAACATGGCGATATGGCGTCCGCCAGACGTAAGAACGAGAGGGAATGCCTCCCGGACCCCTTGGGAAATCTTATCGCTGTATGGGCTGTAATACGGCTCTTCGAAATACGGAAGAGCTTGCTCTCCAAAAGCGGGATAGATACAGGACTTCAACTCAACCAGACCGGTTGGGGTGTCAAAACCGGGCTTCCCATCGGCACGAAGCTTGCCGGACTCGTACTTGCGATATTCGAAGGGCTGCTGGAATACAACCATATCTTGCAAATCTTCGAAACCCCAATCGTACGCAGTATGCAACTGCTCGGTGAAGAACTCCGCAGGGGTCTCCCATGGCCAAAGCTCGGGGCGAAGGCGGCGACCAAGCTCGAGCATGATTTCAACATCGCTCTTGCAGTCACCGGAATCGACAGCCTTGTTCATCGCACCCAAGAAATGAGTATTGCGACCGAAATGCGGCATCACAATACCCTCATGTTCGATAGACGTCGTGAGCGGAAGAACCAGGTCGCACAAAGCCATGATCGATGGGTTCATAAAGATATCTTGCGACACGTTGAACTCGAGCTTGTTCAGGGCCTTCTCCCAGCGTTTCGGCGACGCAGCCATGCATGCAAGGGGATTCGTGCCGAACCAATAGCTCATCTTATACTCATCGACAGCGTTATCCTGTTCCAAGCAATTGAGCGTCACGTCCGGCAAGGGACCCGGACCCGCAGCATCCCAGCATGAATACTTGCCCTCGGGATCCCTCATTCTTTTCGCACGAATCTCATCAGGAACCGAGTTGACGGTCTCATAGCGCCATTTGCCCGTAAAGCTAGACGGACGAGCAAGCGTAAGACCGCCAGGAATATCCAGATAACCGCAAAGCGCACAAATCGCGAGGAAGATGTGCCCGGCTTGCTGGCCATTGGTCATCTGATCGATTGCCAAACCCCACAAGGCGGACGAGGGACTATTCATCGCAAACGCACGTGCCGCACCACGAATCAGCTCTGGATCTACCCAGCAAACTTCACCGGCACGCTCGGGCGTCCAATCCTCCACCCACTCTGCAAAGTCGTCGAATCCATAGCACCACTTGTCAACGAATTCCTTGTTGTACAAATTCTCGGCAATAATGACATGAGCCAAGCCAAGGCCGAGGGCCGTATCGGTACCGGGGCGAAGCTGGAGATGGTATTCAGCATGCGCGGCGATCCATGTAACGCGAGGATCAACGACGATCAGCTTTGATCCAAGCTTCATCAGGTCGACAAGCGCGTGACCGAACAGGCCGTCGGGGCTAGAGTTAATAGGATCCTTTCCCCACACCAAGACATACTTTGGAAGCTCCCAACGCGGATCCTCATATCTGTCCGGGAAATACGCCGCGTAATCAAGTTCGGGATAGCCCGCGCCAAGCTGGAAGTTTGCTATGGTGCAACGCGGACCGTAGCAAGCACCGCCGCTGAGGGTCATGCAGTAGTTTGGGGACATAAAGATCGCATGGCAATACGCCGCCGAATACATCGTTATTTCGCGTCCGGTGCCGGTGAAGGTCAGAATGCCCTGAGGGCCGGGCTCCTTCCAGTACTTGCGCACCTTTGACTCTATAAGGTCATAAGCTTCATCCCAGGAAATCACCTCCCATTTATCCTTACCGCGATCCGCGCGATCTCGCTTCATCGGATGCAGAATTCGATCTGGATGGTACTCGACTTCGTCGAGAGCGATACATCTCGGGCAAAGTCTTCCGTGCGTGATGGGGTGATTCGGATCGCCCTCGACTTTCACAAGCTTTCCGTCTTTGACGGTTACGACGATGCCGCATCCAACTGGATGGTCTCCCGGCGGCGACCATACGCATGTGCGAACTTGATGAGTACCGTCTCCAAGCTCAGTAATCCAGCTTTTCTCGTCCATTCCCTATTCTTCTCCTCTCCGATTTTCCGCTTTCTTTAAGCGCGATTTCCATACCGAAAGAAACGAGGGCGTTTCGCAATAAACGCTGCGCAGGGGTAACTCGAGTTAGATCTACGGAAGCTTTTTCCATCCGGCGAACACGACAACGAGGCCTAGTGCGAAAATCGGTGCCATGACGTACTGACCAGCAATTGAAAAGCTTCCGAAATGTTCGACTACCATTCCGAGAATTCGGGATCCGAACAAAGCCGCCAGCTGCTGGAAGAACAGCACGATTGCCGTTGCCGAAGCAATATCTTCGGGGCGCTTGACGACTTTGGGGATGGAGGACCATATCATTACGGGAATCACTCCACCGGCAATGGCATTGAGCGCAATCACCGGGACAAACCCCTCGACCGTTGTCGTCTGGAACACCATCCAGGCATATGCGGTACCCCCAATGCAGCTGAGCACCATTAGTTTTTTCTTGGTTCCCAGAACATCGGAAAGCTTGCCCGCTAAAGGATTCACGCAGCAGCCCGCGACAGCCATTACCGATATAATCGCGGACATGGCAGTCATCGAGATATCAGTCTCCTGCGTTGCATAGGTTGTCAAGAAGTTGGACATTCCCAGAAAAGGAATCTCTTCGCACAGGAAGACAAGGCCGAGGATCCATACTGCAGGGTTTTTCACAACGCGCTTGAGATTCGCAAAATGGCTCGACGCGCTTGCCTCTCCGGCAGATCGTCCTCTTTCGCCGTCCGAATCAAAGCTAAACGGAGCGTCTCGATAGAAGATGAGAACGACGAGGAGCAGGATTGCGTTAAACGCAAGGCAAACACCCCATATGAAATGGTAGTCCCCCGTTGCTTCGAACATTCTCGAAAAAAGGCTTGGACCCACCAGGAAAGCCATGGTGACGTTCATTGCCCAAATCCCTAGCGGGACGCCCCGCTTTTCCGGGGAAAACCACCCAGAAATAGCAGGTACCGCTGCAGTGGAAACCAGGCCAAAACCAACGCCTTCAACCACCCTGCTCAATATGAAGACGGTCAAATCCGTTGCGATGGTGCCGATGAAACCGCCGATTACCGCAAACAGCAATGAAAGGACGAACGTGTAGCGATAGCCGATTTTCCCCACAATGACCGCTCCGGGAACAGCGAGGATCGCAGCGATAATGTAGAATATCGCCATGACCCAGCTCATAGCATCCGTTCCAATCGAAAACGATTGCATCAATACCGGAGACAAAATCGAAACCTTGAGCATATTGAGAGGCATCGCAACGCCGGTCAACCAGACGATCAGCGTCACGAACCAGCAATATATCGCCGGTGAACGACCCTTATATACGCTCTTTGCCTTTAATGCAGCCCCCATACTTTTCCTCTCCTAAAGCATGCCGCCCGCTACCGTTTCGTTTTAATGAGGCTGAAATACCCCCGGGAAACACAAGGGATGCTTTGATCAGTTCAGCATCCCGGGAGCCGCCGGAGGCTTGGGCGCCCCCGGAATCCCAGGCGCACCGGGGGCGGCAGGAGCGGCAACCGGAGATCCGTTTCTCCTCTCCATGCCGTCGGTTTTTGCGCCGCAAAACGGACACTCTTCAGGAGCTACGCCCATAACCATGTTGATTTGCTTTCCGCAACTCGAACATTCAATGAACTGATCAACGCCTGCGGGTCTAAAGCACATAACATTTCCTCTCTCTAAGCGTTCTCCATTACGTCACAAAACACGGCAGCCATCAGCTGGTATATACCCCATGGGAACTGGCTGAATTGTTCGAACTGCTCGTATTCTAAAGATGGCGAAACTACTGTTGTTACTGAAGATGTCGCACCCTTTATCCCCTCTTTTGGAAACATGGTTAATCCGATCTGGAAGACCGATTCGGACCTCGCCTTAATGAGATCGCACTACTTGCCTAGCAAGCAAGCCCATGCTCTCGCTGCAACCTTGATCAGACCCTCGATGACGACAGCGAACATTTGGCCACCAAAGGAAGCTGAGAACTAGCTCCGAAACCCTTTTATTCCGATGTTCTGCCAGGTCGGATACGATCCGGAAATCCGTTTCATTCGCCCGTCTCCCAACAATGAAACCCTGGGCGGCCCGCAGTAAAACCACATCCGCAGCAGAATACCCGCACCTGAGAGCCGCTCCCACTCGCAGTCTCTAGCCAGAACCCATTGGACATCGCCCATTCCGCTTGTACATGAAGGAATCCTTCGTGAGGCATCGAATTCTTGGTGCGGATTCGAACGCGCCCCCAACGATTGCCCCGCCTTCCCCCACTCAGCGCATCAGGGCCGATCCCGACAACCTGCAAGAAGATTAGACTCAAGGAGAAACGGGTCCAAGGGGCATATGCGGCAAATCAAAGAGCGTGAAGGAGATTCGAAGGCAGAATAAACCCATGGGATCCGCCCTTGCAGAATTCCGGAGGCTCTCCCACCCGAAAGTGAAAGCCACACCGCCGGGAGAACGTGTCAGGGGGCATTATCATGGAGTAGCACGCATCCGCGCATTAATGCCGACAAGGAAAACGAAACGGAGGCCTAGAGGCTCGATGCGGAGACGACCGCCACGCTCGTCGAGGACGCCACCCACGAATACCCCATGACCATCCCGGACATCGACCCAGGACGGCCTCTGAGCTGGTCATCTTATCAGGATCGAGGACTTCTCCGACCACGACCACATCGCATCGCACTGCGGTGTAGCGCCCAAGACCGCCAGTCGGGAACGTCTATATCGTCGGTCAGCGCGTCCAGGCAGAGCAGCAAGAGGTTGTGATATACGCGATCTTGAGAGACAAGATCCCATACGCGACTTAGCGAGCCGCGCTGTAGACAGTCGGAAGCGAACCCTGAACGAGGCCTGCGTCAGCATTGCCAAATCACTAGCTGAGCGTCGGATTGACGCTTGGGAAAATTATGGGAACACCCTGCTCGTCGCACTATGCCTCCTTGCTCTAGAACCATCCGCCCCTTATCGCAGGTGCTTGCCATGCGCGCCAGCGGCGCGAAAGGCCCGTCGGCCAAACGCTCGGAAGCTCAGGGCCCTCGCGGGTTTTCTCTTCCCTCCGCTGACGCCCCCGGGAACCGGGGCGCGCCCCAGGCCACGAGGCCAGCCAAAGGGGCGGGCCGAAAGCCGAAAGGGATCGTCATGGGAAACCGAGCCGTCATCACCACCGCCGAGAGGAAGATCGGACTGTACCTGCACTGGAACGGAGGGCGCGACACCGTCGAGCCGCTGCTTCGGTACTGCGAGTTCAAGGGCTACCGCCCGCCGAGCTCGGACGACTACGGATGGGCGAGGCTCTGCCAGGTCGCCGGCAACTTCTTCGGAGTCACGCTGAGCGTGGGCATCATGCCCTACTCCGACGACAAGCATATGAATCCCGGGGACAACGGGATCTACGTCATCGAAGGATGGAGGATCGCCGACCGAGTCCTCCCTTACGAAAGATTCGTCGAGCAGAGCTCACACGACTTCGACGGCATGCTCCGGGCCTTCGACGAGGCGATGCCCGAACGCAAGCGGCTCGGAGACCTCCTCGACGCCGAAGAGATCCCCGCCTCGGAGCTCGAAATCGGGGACGAGGTCTGGATGAGCGACTTCGACGGACGATGGGAGCACTACCCCGTGGTTGCCCGCTCCGAAAAAGGCACGCCGCTCGTCGCCCGATACGACCACGACGGCGACTGGGGCTGGAACCCGAACAACAGGATCGAATCCGACACCGTCCTCATCGTCCCGAGGGAGTAGGCGGAAACGCGGAGGGAGCCGCGGCGGGGCGGCTCCCTCCCCATCGCCCTTCCGATCGCAATCGCGCCGGGGCTGCACGCCCCGGACCCGCGGCAGGAGGTAAGCCCCCCTGCACCCGTCCGCCGTTTCGGGATTAGGCGGATCCCAAAACGGTTGCTTTGGAGCGCTACCAAAATTCATATTCGTCGGATCAAAAGCATCATGCGGATGCCCTTGTCTTCGACAATTTTCCAATTATTTGCCCAAAAGCAAAGGGGCGAAGTTCCTCAATACGGTCACGCCAAGCATGCGAGCTGAGAAAACGTTGCGTTATCCATCCCGACAGGACCGTACGGTCGCTGGGTTGCCGGACCGAAGACTGCTCGAATCAGCGTCTTTCATCCCTTGCGAGGGAGTCTGACGCATTCCGGAATTTCCGCCATCGCAGCGCGCAGCTTAGCAAGAGAGACATGACATTGGCCCGTCTTCTGACGCTTGCCGACCAGCTCCCATGCGATGTCGCCGGGGCCGTTGTAGACCTCCTCGAAGCCGCCGTCTCGGTTGATCCTGAGCACGATGAGGTATTCCGGGCGTTCGCCTATCGCGATCCTGTCGCCCTGTGTCGCCTTTATCTGGACCAGCTTCCCGTCCTGCGTTCTCGCATCGTGGACGGGATGGGACGACTCGAAGAGCTCGAAGCCGTACTCCTCTGCGGCGATGACCTCTCCGATGCTGCCCACCATGTGGCCGTCGGGCGTGAAGTGCCGCCCGGGGAACATCTCCTCCAGCTCGCGCGTGATCTCGTATATCTTGCGAATCTTCTCCGCTATGTCGGACATGGCTTCTCTCCTCTTGCAAACGCCGGCAATACGCCTGCGAGACTCTCGCAGGACGCGGTTAGGCGGCGGGGCGCTCCGCGTTCTCGCGGATGCCCTTTATGACGGCGATGAGCCCCATGCGCTGCTGCGCGTTGAACATCCTGACGAACGACTGGGGCCGGTCAAAGGGCGGCTTGGTGAGCGCGACGGGGTCCATGTAGCCGTTCTCGACGATGTAGTCGACGACCTTGCGGATGAAGGACATCTGCTGGTCGGTGAGGTCCTCCGAGTTAATGAACTCGGCGAAGGCCCCCATGGCGGCGTCGTGGTCGAGCTTCACGAGCCTCCGGACTAGCAGGCCGAACGGGGTGTCGCCGTAAGCCCTCTCGTAGTCGTCGGCGCTGCCGAGCTCGCAGGTGAAGATCCGCTCGAGCTCCTCGAACTCGGCCTCGGTCATCGGCAGGTTGCGGTGCAGCTTCTGTATCACGAGGGAGTCCCCGTAGTCGCGCAGATACCTCTCCACCTTGAGGCGGTAGTCGGCGAAGTCCTCCCCGGGGTCCGCCCCGACGCCGTACTCGATGGACACGACCGGGTCGGCGAGATGGGTCACGACGTCCCTCCTACCAGGGCCGGTCTGCAGGAAGCGGACGATGCCTCGCAGCTCGCGCCTGATCCGCTCGAGCTCAAGCGCGGAAACCCCGTCGAAGAACCCCTCCTCCGTCACCCGCTGCAGCACAGGGAGCTTCTCCTTCACCTGGGGGATGGTGGTCATCTCCTGCAGGCCGAGCGACATGGAGACGAGCCTGTTCGCGTGCGCCGATATGCGGTAACCGTCGACGAGAGAGCACATGAACCCGTACATGAACGCGTCGAACCTCAGCGCGTCGACGTCCGCCTCGTCGTTGCGCACGAGCGGCGCGATCTCCGAGGTGAGCGCCCCGAGGTCGAGCTCGCTGACGTAGACGAAGGCGGACTTCTGCTTGAACTTCTCTACCGCCTGTCGGTGCAGGCGGACCGAGACGAGCTCCTCGTTGAGGCCGACGACCTGGTAATGGATGGTCTCGACCATCTCGCCGCGCCAGGCCTGCCAATCGTCGCCCGCGAAGGCGCTGCCCTGCAGGCGCTGCACGAGCGTGGCCTGGCGGGCGAACACCGTCTCGGAAAGGGATGATCCGACCTTGCCCTCGACCGCCCTGGGGCTCTCTCGAAAGAACTCGAAGTTGCGGCACCAGTCGAAGATAAAGAAGCGCCGCTTGTCGTCGCTGTAGCCGTCCAACGGGTCGCATACCCCGAGCCCCTCGCACAGGCGGGTGCCGCGTCCGATCATCTGCCAGAACTTGATCTTGGAGCGTACCTTCTTGAAGAACACCAGGTTCACGATCTCGGGCACGTCGATGCCGGTATCGAGCATGTCGACCGACACGGCGATGGCGGGGCGCGGCTTGAGCTCGAAGTCGTCGATGACCGTGTGGGAGTAGTCGTCGGAATGGAGCACGGCCTTGATGTAGTCGCCGGGGTAGCCCGGGTAGAGCTTGCCGAAGCGCTCGACGATGAAGCGGGCGTGCTTCTGGTTCTGGGCGAAGATGACGGTCTTGCCCAGGTCCTGCCCGCCGTTCACCCGTATGCCCTTCTCCATGAGGGTCTCGAGCACGGCGTCGACGGTCTTCTCGTTGAAGACCCACGTGTTGATCTGCGTGTTGGCGATGTGGTCGGGCACGTCCTGACCGGTCTCCTCGAAGTCCTCCTCGATCGTCGCCCGGTCCTCCTCGGACAGCTCGTCGTAGGTGATTCCCTCGTCCAGGAAGCTCGTATGCGTCTCGATGCCCAGGTACGGGACCAGGACGTGGTCCTGCTCGGTGGCGGTCTTGTACTCGTAGACGTAGGTGGGGACGCCGCGCTCCACCTCGAAGAAGTCGTAGGTGTTGCGGTCGACCTCGTTGGCGGGAGTTGCGGTGAGGCCGATCACCAGGGAGTCGAAGTACTCGAATATCGCCCGGTACTTCTTGAAAATGGAGCGGTGCGCCTCGTCGACCACGAGGAGGTCGAAATGCGCCGGCGTATACATGCGCGTCCCGTCCTCGCTGCGCACCGAGTCGATGGCGTTGAGGATGGTTGGGTAGGTGGAAAACACGATGCGCGCGTCCCGCTCGTCCTTGTTCCTGCACAGGTTGCACCGAGAGGTCTCGGGCAGGTAGCGCTGAAAGGCCTTCGCCGCCTGGTCGACAAGCGCCACTCGGTCGGCAAGGAAGAGCGCGTTCTTCACGCGCCCCGCCCGCATGAGCACGTCTGCGAGCCCCGCCGAGACGCGCGTCTTGCCGGTCCCCGTGGCCATGACGAGCAGGCCCTTCCTGTGCCCTTCGTCGAAGTTGGCGCATGCCCTCTTGATGGCCTCTATCTGGTAGTAGCGGTTGGTGCCGCCGCCAGCTATCGACTCGTCCACCTTCACGGAGGTCAGCGAGGGGACGCTCCCCCGCCGGTTCATGATGCGTTGCAGGTCGTCTCGCGAGAAGACGCCGCTCACCTTGCGCGGAGCGGACTGCTCGTCGTCGACGAACATCGTCTCGAACCCGTTGGACAGGAAGATGAACGGGCGGTAGCCGAACTCGTTCTCCAGGCAGTCCGCGTACAGGCGGGCCTGCTGCAGGCCCTTCTGCACGGACAGGCTCGTGCGCTTGGCCTCGAGGACGGCGAGCGGCCTGCCGTCCTTGCCGTTGAGCAGGTAGTCGACGTACCCCGTGCCCGTGTTCCCCGCCTGGGCGACGGGCATCCCGTGCACTTCCCTCTCGACGACGGCGTCCTCGCCAAGCGTCCAGCCCGCAAGGCCGAGGTCCCAGTCGATGTAGCGCTTCCGCGTCTCGTACTCCGAGATCTCCTCAGGGTTGAACTCGCGGGATTCCTCGTTCTCGGCCCTTGCGGCGGCGAGCTGCTCGGAGGCGTCCCTGAGCTTCCTCTCGAGCTCCTCGATCTCCCTGTCCTTCTGGGCGACGAGGGACCCCTGGGCCTTGATGGCCGCTATCTGCGCGGCGGTGAGGGGCACGCCCTTCGGCGGGATCTTCCTCTCGTCGAAGGTCCGGACTTCGTAGTCCGGGCCGTAGCAGTAGTCGATCCAGTCGACGAAGTTGAAGAGGGAACGTAGCGAGAGCATGGCGTCCGCCGGCGTGACACGCTTGTCGGTGTGGACGGCGAGGTTGCCCAGCTTGTTCACGCCGAGAAGCGGCCTCCAGATGCGCTCGTCCACGCACTCCTTGAATGTGTATTCGTGGAGCAGCGAGGCGAGGTTGTCCTTGTACGGCATGCTGATGGAGGGGTCCGCCGCGTAGACCCACTTGACGGCGAGCTCGAGGGCCTTGCGGCACCCCACCGCGCACATCGCGGGCGACGAGGCGAAGATCCTCTCCGCCTCGATGCAGGCGTCTGCGAAGAGGTCGTAGTAACCGTCTTGCTCTTTGAGGAAGTCAAAGTTCACGGCGCCCCCTCTCAATCCCCGAAGTATTCCTGCGCGAGGCTGTCATAGAGCAGCTGGAGCTTGTCTATCTGCTTTCGGGCAATGGATTTCGACTTGTCGACCTGCCGCATAAAATCGATGAATTCCATTTGAACTTCAATGGGAGGAATCGGCAGCTTCATTTTTTTGTAGAACCCGACATTAAAGTGCTTTTGAGCAGACCCAACAGATTGTCGAGCCACTAAGCTCTTTACATAATTTCCGTTATTGAATGCAGCAAGGTAACCTGGAGTAATTTGGGATTTATCGGGGCGCGCGATAATCAAGTCGACGGCGTTACATCCTTCAAATTCAATAGGTACTACACAGGAGGTTCCAGGATATCCGGATCTGACAATTAGGACATCACCCTCTTTCAACATCGACTTGCTGCACTCCTGATTTCCTTCCCGAGTGAAGTAGACCCAATCGGAGTCCTTTACATGCATCTCGCCGACATTCAAAGATCGAAAGGCCTTAACTCCATTCAAACTGTCTTCCGTGTAGTAGCGCTTTGGCTTAATGACAACCCCGACAGTTACATCTGCTATATCTTCCACTGTGCCGACGCGATATATCGTATTTTCGGGATCCCCAAACAACTCGATGAATCGCGATTTGACGAGAGCATCGAGCTTCTCAAGCTCTAACACGTTTATCGACATGCTAACTTTTATTCTCTCAAATATCGCCGAAATCTCACGTTGACGTTCAACTGTTGGAAGAGGTATTTCCAGAGCGCATAAATTCTCCGCAGTAAGCGTTCTTCGCCGAGCGGTCGTCCCGCGCATTTTCGCAGCATAATATGCCATGCTCTGCGGACTATGCAGCGCAAGCTCCAAATAGGCGGGAAGAATTTTCTCTATGTCAAAGTCCCAAACGCTATAGGCAGGACTCATAATTCCCATTCGATCATGGTTCTGAACGTACAGGACACCTTCATCGATAGGAAACCCGACTACAAGCTGATTTTTTCTGACCACTTTGTAAGAACTAAGATCCTTTGAAGCAATAGCTTTTTTGAATCGCTCAGATTGCTCAACAATTCCATCATGCATTGTCATCGAATAGACAGGGAGAGATCTATCTCCGCAACGTTCAACTTTAGCCTTGCTAATCAGCTCACCCAGCCGCACCTTATTTCTCGAGCATCGAATGCTGCTATTCAATCCAATCACCACTCAGTATTGTCTTAAGCGAATTAAGACTCTCGGCCATCTGATTGTTCAGCTTTTCAAGGTCAGTCAGAATCTCCTCGACAGGGGGATACTCAACCCTCTCGTATTCGGCCTCCGCATACTTGTTGAAGCTTAAGTCGTAGTCGTTGCCCGCGATCTCCTGCTTGGGTACGAGGAAGCTCTTCTGCCTTCGGCCTCGGTCTTCCTCCTCATCGAGGTTTTCCCATCGACGCAGGATATCGGGGATATCATCATGCTTCTCGTCAGGGTCGCGCTTGTCATCAAGGGTGAACCCGTCACCCTCCATGTCGTACATCCACACCTTGTCCGTGCCGCCGGCGTCCGTCTTCGTGAACACGAGGACCGCGGTACTGACCCCCGAGTACGGTTTGAAAACGCCGCTCGGCATGTTGATGACGGCCTGGAGCATCTGGCTCTCGACCAGCTCGCGCCTGAGCTCTCGGTATGCCTTGGAGTTGCTGCGGAACAGCACGCCGTTGGGCACGATGCACGCGCAGCGCCCACCCAGCTTGAGCATGCGGAGGAACAGCGCGACGAAGAGGAGCTCGGTCTGCTTGGTGTCCACTATGGCGCGCAGGCTCTTGTCTATGTCCTCCACGTCGACGGAGCCCGTGAAGGGAGGGTTCGCGAGGATCAGGTCGTACTTGCCCTTGACCTGGTTTGCCTTCGAGATGCTGTCGAGGTAGCGGACGTTCGGCGCGTCGACCCCGTGGAGCATCAGGTTCATGGTCGAGATGCGCAGCATAGTCTGGTCCATCTCGAAGCCGCTGAACTGCGGCTCGGCCCCGTTTGCCCCGGCGAAGCTGTCCCACTGCTCCTGAGCCATCCCAGTCTCATACGTCTCGCGGACGTGCTCGGCGGCCGAGATGAGGAACCCGGCGGTACCGCACGCCGGGTCGCAGACGAGCTCGCCCGGATTGGGATCCGCCATCTTCACCATCATGTCGCGGATGTGCTTGGGGGTGCGGAACTGCCCGTTGGTGCCCGCCGTGGAGATCTTGGAGAGCATGTACTCGTAAAGGTCGCCCAGATCGCCGATGTGGTCGTCGAACTCGGAGAGAAGGCCCTCGATGCCGTCGACGGCCTTCTCGAGCAGGGATGGCTTGCCCGCCGGAAAGCCGAAGGTCGCCCCCTCCATCGCCTTGGAGAAGGCGGTGCCGTCGTTGAGCTCTTTCAGGAACGGGAAGACGAACTCGCTTACGATGCGGTACATCTCCTGAGCGGGCTTGTCCTTGAAGCGGCCCCAGCGCAGTTCGGCGCCGGGAATTGCGGCCCCGTTGGCGTTTTCATAGGTTTCGGGGAAGATATGGTCGAGCGTGGCGCCGAGAGCTTGTTCCATCCTCTCGGTCTCGAGCTCCTTCTCGTCGAGGGACCTGATGAACATGAGGTAGGTGAGCTGGCTGATGACCTCGAGGGGATTGGTGATGCCGCCCTCCCACATCTTCTGCCAGATGGCGTCTACCTTTCCCTTTGCTGCTCCGGTGATCAATTGCCGCTCCTATTTTCTCCAAAGCCGCCGGCGGCGGCACCTCTCGTTTCTTGAATTATCTAACCCGGCTCTTCCAGGCTTCATAGTCTGCTTCGCCTATCTCGCCCTCGTCGAGTCGGCGCTTCATCTCTGCCCGCTTAGCGGTGTCGCCGGGGTACCGTCTGGCCGAAAACGCCCCACGAACATCCCCGCAGGAAGCGTCGGCAACGACGGCGAAAGCCCGTATCCTCGTCCTAGATTATAAGCCACCCTGTCCCGCACTCCCCCGCCACACAGGTCAGCAACAGAACCATGCTTCCCAGTCGTGCGTCAAGATGATTCGCCCTATTCCCAAACGGCGCAGTTCGCTGACGCGATCGGCGTCTGCTACCAAGCCGATTAAAGAAATCGTCCGCAATGGAGTATCACGCTGAAGCCTTGCCGGAATCCATTCCGGCAAGACCGTCATTTATCTCAGAAGGGCTTTCGTGTCATCATCGACCCCAAAAGCAGCGTCATCGTAAAAAGATACCTTCTTGTTCTTGATGCCCTTCCAATCATCAGATGGAAGATCATCGGACTTGAGTGCCTCATAGCAAAACACCCAATTGCTTTCAAAATCGCCAGAATCCCGAAGGCTTCGCGCATTGTCCCTGAGGACAGATATCCATCTCGTCTTGTTTTTCTTCCCGCAATAAACCAGAGCGAAAAACTTCAATAAACAGTCATCAGAGCCAATCACCGCCGCGTTGTCGTATTCGCTAAGCTCAAACTTATATTTAATTGCAAAATACAAGGCGAAATACGCTGAATAATAATTTCCTTCCTTGATTGACCGCGAGTAGACCACGTCGGATATTTTCTTCAGAAGCATCCGATCGATACACCCGACGTTTATCATGACCGCCTCAAGACGAGCGATCAAATAAGGATGGATGCTTGCCAGATGGCCAAAGACCTTCAAAAGATAAGCCGCCGCATTCTCAGTCATTTCGAAACCGGAAACGGTCTTGAGCGCATAGTTGAGAACAGCAAGGTTGTCCTCCGACCGCTCCAAATCAATAGCGTAATCTAAAAAAGCAGAGACATCGGGATATCGGAGGGGCCTTCCCGTAGGGAGGGGGTATCTCTTTAATGCGCGAACCCACCTTGACTGCAAGCCGTAGGGGAGCTCAACCACCTTGGTCTTTGGCACATTCCGGGCAAGACCGTACTTCATTAGAGATTTATCGAAATCCCTAATGAACGCATCCGCCTCTTCACGCGATGACACGTAGCAGTCAATATCGTCGATATGCCTTACGTAATGCCATCTTTCCGATAGTTCAAAGTCGATACGAGAAAGAATCATTTCGGAGACAAGATTCGAAGCGTGTGGACCGATCAGGATTCCATGGGTCTCATTATTTGTCGTTTTGGCGAGCGCGGAATCTATCTCGCCCTCCCAGAATCCCCTACCCTTCCCCTTCTGCTTCCGACGCGCTTTTACCTCCCCTTTTCCCGCCAATGCCCATTCGACAGCATGAGTATAGATGCTAGGAAAACACTTCGATATATCAGTCGAAACGCAGTACCTTGCGCCAAGCAGAACATCCGGGATCGGATCTCCATCAAGACGCCAATTCTTATAGTTCATATCAAATAGGCTCTTCTTGTCATCCCGCATTTTCCTGATGTGGATTCTGCTGACCTTGTAATCCTGCGAAACAGTCATTCTTTCGAAGTAGTCCCGGATTTTGCTCCAGTTATTCTTTAACTTAGAGCATAAATGCTCATACGCCATCGGCGTGGGAATCCCCAGCATCCTATAGGATCGATAGTTCTGAGCGCATCTATATGCCACAAAACCATGTCCGCTTCTGGAGTTGATTGCAAAGTTGTGCGATTTCTTTTTGCAATAATCAAGAAAAGATTCCGACGTAAATACAGGAGGCAATTTTTCCCCGATCAGGCCATACCCGACCAGACCCTCATACAATTCCTCGTCGCTAATCTCGTTCAAAAAGTCGGCATAGGAGCGAGGATCGTCATCCAATCCAGTGCTCGGCATCGTCATAAAACGGATACTCCCCAATCCTCAGCCCGGAATGCAAGGCGCTTACGCACAGCTTGCATGTCCGCATTTTATCCTTTGATGACCCCCGGCGACCAGACAGGAGGAAATCGATAGACTACGAAAACGGGCGGTCGACCTCGTTTTCGCAATCTGTATTTTATTCCTGCGTGGGCAGCATTTTAACTAGAGAGTAAATTCAAAGGACCAACGTCCACTAGGGGCGCCCTCCGTCGCAACACATAGCCCCATAATCCTGCAGACCTGGGCTTTCGCCATATGGCATGCAAAAGAACCGCTCGCTACGCCCAAGCACATGGTCTGCGCTAGCGTAATCGTCACCACTTCTAAATTCGACCTAGCCAAATCAAACTCTCGAATCTGATTCTGCACGGCATTTCTTGGCTGCTCTTGGTAGATGGGACCACTTTGGGACCATCTGGGAAAAATCAGGCTGTTTTGACGCTTTCCTCATGCCTAGCGATTCTGGCGAATTCGCAAGCCAAAACAGGCCTTCTGCCTGCATAGATGCAATAAAAAAGCCCTCCGAAGAGGACTTATGATTTTGGTCGCGGGGGCTGGATTCGAACCTACGACCTTCGGGTTATGAGAACACCCTATTAGTGACCAGATTGTTTCATTTTTCC
>ERZ772812.906-NODE-906-length-23502-cov-6.362434_pt1 | contig 23502 bp, 26 predicted proteins | sample MGYA00511343_ERZ772812 | MGnify/ENA primary metagenome ERZ772812 (study PRJEB29015, sample SAMEA2737706) | human gut metagenome | biome: human gut; feature: human-associated habitat; material: faeces | place: China | collected 2012 ...
CTATTTTTTTCAAAAAAAAGTCAAAAAAACGCCAAGAACTGCAATCCAGAACCACGAGAACCAGGAGAACTCTATAATATAATTGTGGAAAGGTAGGTAAGGTATATGGGAGAAAACAATTTTTACCACGGTCCGATTTTTCCGGAGATGAGACGGTTCGTCAGAGATCAATTTCATGTTGGAGACATTATAGAAATTTCCGATTTGGGTTCAGACGGACACAGTCTCAAGGGTTCAAAAAAGCTCGTATCCTGGAAAAATACAGACATTTTTTAGTAGCAGTCGCGACGGATCCGACACCATCGGGTAAACATATTCGCGAATGCTACGCTTATACTGACCTCGTGACTGTTATGTATGTTCGTCCATGCGTGGCAGTTTTGAGATAAATAATTTTCTTCTAAATTTTTATATTCACCTCAGCTTCTGCAGGGGTCAAATCTTGCAGGAGCTATCGCCGGAGTTGTCACCGGCATGCTTAATATCAAAGCCTCCCTTCTTGAGTGAATCGTTGTTGACTGGAGTGGTGCATCAGTTAACCGCGATTCATATAGAAATTAAAAGGCTTCTTATATAGAGGAGGAGAGGCTCATGGCAATACAGGAAATAGAATTTTATGTACCAATCAAATATAATCCATATGTGGAAGAAAGGTATGAAGTGTCAACTTTAGGGCATATTCGTAATCGTAAAACAGGGCATGTACTGATTAATCAACAGCGCAGGCAAAATGGTTATGCAAGCATTTGTTTACAAATTGGAAATGGAAAACAGGTAACGTTTTACGTGCATATACTTGTTGCAGATGCATTTTTACCTAATCCGCAAAGACTTCCAGAGGTTAATCACAAAAATCAAGATAAGATGGATCCGCGTCTCTCAAATCTTGAACGGTGCAATCGGCACTATAATATGACTTATGGAGACATTGTGGATCGTATCATTACTACTCAGATGGATCATTCTCCGGAATTTATCTGTTTAGAAACTGGAATGATTTATCGTAATCAATCTCAAGCAGCACGTGAGTTAGGAATTAAGACCTCAAATTTAAATCTGGTCCTTAATGGTAAAAGAAAAACAGCAGGCGGCTTGCATTTCAAATGGTTATACAAGATTGCAGAGGAATTTTCTTTTGTAAGTTAAACATTTAGTTTGGGCTTGGTGTTATTGTTTTTTATACATAAATATATTATAATATTTTAGAATCATTTCTAGTACCCATAATCTAAAAAGATTGTACAAGAGAATGGTTCTTTTTTATTATAAATATGAAACTGATAAATATAGAATCGAAAAGGAAAAATCTATGGATAATAAAAATTTTCAGATTGAAGGTACGAAAATTCAGTTGCCAGTCGATGCAGAAAATATGAAAGAGTACGATATTACATATATTATTGATCAACGACATGGATTTATATTGGATTGTCCGGATCCATATAATCAGTATTATCATAATTATTGGGGAAGAAGAGAGCTGATTCAAGTAAAGACTCTATTTGGAGTTGATAAAAATAATATCCCATTTACGCTTGTAGATTGTGCAATTGAATTATCAGGAATACCAACACACAAAATGAAAATAAGTTGGAATAGGATTTTGTATGGCCTTCACATAGAAAAAGATATGGAATTGGCCTGTACTATTGCTGAATATACATTGCGCTTGAGTAAATATATTCCGTATCGACGAATAATCGGGTTGGACGAATACATACTTATTCCAGATATATTAATAGCAACGGTAAGACTAAGAGATAAATATAATGAAGAGTATTCTGTAATAAAACTAACATGTAGGGACTCAATTACAGTACGTGAAATGGACATTTACTTGATTCGATTTTTAGAGATTCAGTATCTGTTATCAGGTTATTTTCCAGATGTGATAGAACAAAAATATTCGCTTGATAATAATAAATGTGCAGAGGGGATCAAGCAAATTTCTGGATACATTAATGCAACTGTAAGGAATACGGAATTTTTGTACTCCATTTCTCTCAAAGCATGTACAGATTTTTCAGTTATTTATAGGAAATGGATTGAAAGGCGAAAGAAAGTAGTTATTCAATTTAATATGTTTGCATATACTTCAGAATCCAGAGATTATGTTGATGAAGTACCGATTGCGACATATATCCAGTGTTTGGAAGGATATATGGATATTGTACATGGGAAAAAATTAAAAAGATATGATAAAAAAGCGATAAACGATATTACAGATATCCTTTGCCTAACTGCAGAAAATGTTTCAATGATTGAAGAAATTTGTTGTAACAGTGGAATAGATAAAGAAGAGCTGTCTGGGAGAGTAAAAGCACTTTTGGGCAACCTGACCAGATTAGATTTAAAGGGAAAAATAGAATATGCTATCAATTTGTCTCCTGACATAAGCCGTATTTTTAAATATGAAAAGGAACATATAGATGAAAAAGGCAATAGTTTGTATGATGTATTTATAAGAAAAGTACAGTTCCATCGAAACTGGCTATCTCATATGTTTGAAAGTAAAATATCGCAGCGTTTTTCAGGAACAGAAATAGATCTTGCTTCCAGAAAACTTAAGTTTTTATTTAGGCTATTGCTGCTATATGATATTGATGCAGATGTAGTTGAAGGAGATATAGATAGAGTTTGTAGAAATATTGATAAGTGGTATGAAAAAAATAAATTATTCTGATAAAGAGGAAGGTTATAAAATAGACCTTCCTCTTTTCATTAATCTAAAGAGCCAATATCATATCCCAATTCAAAAAGAATATTTTGACGCATTTTTTCATATTTCGTATTGATTCTTAAATTCCCATTGGGAATAGAGGAAGATGGTCTATTGATTGCTCGTTCTAATCGATCTGCATAATTGGCAGCAAATTCTGGATATTGTAAAAAAATTCTTGTGGAAATGTCCTCTAAAGCAGATCCGACTTCCATTCTTCGCAACTGGATACTGTTAAATATTTCTTCCGTCATTTTTGATGGATCATCTAGGGCAAGCGACTGCTCCTGGTTCAAATATTGTGCTTCTGCAAACAAACTATCAATGTTTTTTTGTTGATTCGGTATTGGATTCAATGAATCAAGAGCTTTTTTCTTTTCCATAGTATTCCCCCAAAAAATAATGTGTAAGAAGCTACAGTAGAAAACCTATAGCTTATAATTGCATTATAGATTAGGTATCCTAATATTGCAATAAATACGATGATAGGAATGTAAATATATGGAAGATCGCGATTATGGATACGTCAGAATAAAGCTGGACGAATTGATAGAAAAGCAAGGCATTAGTAAAAATAAATTGGCACACCGAGCAGAAATGCAGAGGACACAGCTAAATCAGTACTGTAAAGGCAGTGTGACTAGGCTAGATACGGCTGTTTTAGCAAGATTATGTTGTGCCCTAGACTGTAAAATAGAAGACCTGTTGGAATATATTCCGTCGGAAAATAAATAATTGTGAGCATTTATTACTGCCAATGCAGAAAAATAAAGGACTACAGTTCTTGTGATATAAGAATGTAGTCCTTTTTGATTAAATGTGAAAATTAAAGTCCTGGCACTTTATCAGACGGTATTTTTTTATCTGGCATTCGTCAAGTACTTCCTGAAGATGAGTTTGTTCGGCTTCATCAAAATATGTCACGTCTAAATGTTCTAATTTTTCGGTATCCTGTAATCCCCTGATCCGTAATAATATATGCTCATCAATAATTCCGCCGAGAGCTGGTTTGTTGTATCTGGGATAAACACTTTTGTTTTACCCATGATGTTGACGCCTACGATTTGATTATGAAAAACAAAGAGCTGCTTTTGGACAGAGATCCGAAGCGTTCCCCCGTTAGGTTTATCTTCTCGCATTCAGCGTTACGTGAGGGCTGGGATAACCCGAATGTTTTTCAAATCTGTACACTGAAACAGAGCGGCAGTGATATTCGTAAGCGTCAGGAGGTTGATCGTGGTCTACGTCTGTGCGTCAACCAGGATGGTGAACGCCAGGATGCGAATGCTTTGGGAAATGATGTTCATAATGTCAACATTCTGACTGTCATTGCCAGTGAAAGTTATGATTCCTTTGCGAAAGGTTTACAGAGTGAAATCGCAGAGAATGTGGCAGATCGGCCACGTACTATTACAGCTGATTTGTTTGTAGGAAAGGTCATCAACGATTTGGATGGTCATGAACAGGTGGTTGATAGGGATACTGCCTATGCCATCATGTATGATTTGACAATTAATCGCTATATCGATAAGAAGGGTGTATTGACTGATAAATACTACGAAGACAAATTCAATGGCATTTTACAAATTGCTGAAGAAGTGAATAATTTTGCAGCATCCATTGTGGAACTCATCGATTCGGTTTACAACCCGAGGGCAGTGCAGCCGGAAAATGCTCGTGGTAATAATGTTGAGCTTAAGGTTAATGAAGAAAAATTTGCTATGCCTGAGTTTCAAGCGCTCTGGTCAAAGATAAATGTAAAGTCTATTTATATCGTAGATTTTGATATTGATGAACTGATCCGAAATGCGATAGCTTCTCTGGATGCTAAGCTGATAGTTGCTAAGATTTTCTTCAAGATTGAATCAGGTGCAATGGAAGAAAGTAAATCGAAAGAAGCTTTGGAATGTGGAGCTGCCTTTACAAAGGAAACTTCTGCTTACGGTACGCAGACACGGATTCCTGTCAATAGTAGTGTGAAATATGATTTGGTTGGCAAACTGGTGGAAGAGACAAAGTTGACTCGTAAGGATGTTATTGCTATTCTGCGTGGTATCAAAAAGACTGTTTTTAATCAGTTTAAAGATAATCCTGAAGAGTTCATTATCAAGGCAGCTGCACTCATTAATGAGGAAAAGGCAGCAGCCATTATCAAGCACATTACTTAAGCCGTTTTGGATAAGTATTACAGTATGAAGGTATTTACTGATTCCACTATTAAAGGCAGGTTGGGCGTCAATGCAATTAAAACAAAGAAGCATTTGTACGATTATCTTGTTTTTGATTCCACCAATGAGCGAAATTTTGCTGTGGAACTGGACATGAGCACAGATGTGGCCTTATATGCAAAATTGCCGAATGGATTCTATATTTCGACACCGGTAGGAAATTATAATCCTGACTGGGCAATTGCTTTCTATAAGGGGAAAGGTAAAGCATATTTATTTTGCAGCTGAAACCAAGGGCTCTATGTCCTCTATGCAGCTGCGTTCGATTGAGGAATCTAAGATACACTGCGCACGGGAAGACTTTAAGGCTATCAGTAGTGACAGCGTTGTTTTTGATGTCGTGGATAGTTATCAGAGTCTTTTTGATATGGTGATGAGATAAGGCGTTAAGGGATAATATTTCCTCAACAATCATAGGAAAGAGTGCTGTGTATGTCATCTTTTGTATCTCTCTGTGAATAGCACGAATGTAATTCAATGTTTTATGGATTGCAAGACATGCTATATGAGTGGTGCGCGAACTTTATCCCCCCCGGCAGGGGCGGTCAACCTCTGGGAATTCCAGCAAATACAAAAAAGTAAAATTATCAAAAGTATTGTTAAAGAAAATTCTTTACTTTGGTTAAAGCGTAAGTTATAATAACTTTGCTTAAAAGAATAAATGTGCCAAGTGCTGAAAAATATATAAAATTTACACTATTTTCAGAAGAGGGAATCAGGTGAGAATCCTGAACGATCCGGTCACTGTATTCAGTTATGCCACATTCATATCCATTGCATTTTTATGTGAGAAGGGAATGGGGATTTAAGCTGTAAGCCAGGAAACCTGCTTGGTTCATAGAAAGAAACTTCCGTGTAAAGTGCTGTCTTTCGTATCATGTTTTTTTGTGATGCCCGCTTTTTTATGGAAGCGGACTTTTTTCTTTTAAAAGCAAAAAAACAAAAGAAAAAATAAGGAGAAAAAGCATGAAAAACATGAAAACAGTAGTAGGAATGTTATGTCTGGCAGGAATTCTCAGCCTGGGAATGGGAACAACTGTATTTGCGGAGGATGGAGACAGCCATTATCCCGTAACAATCACAACCTACAATTATGAGAACGAACCGATTGAAATGACTTTTGAGAAAGCTCCGAAGAAAGTATTTGCATATGCAAACTCCAATATCGAAGAGCTTCTGGCACTTGGTCTCGGTGATAAGATCGTAGCTGCTTGCGGTCTGGACGGTGATGTGCGTGAGGATTTAAAAGATGAATTTGACAAGATTCAGTATATGGATACCAAGCCATCCAAAGAGGAAGTTGTTGCAATGGAGCCTGATTTTATTGCGGCATGGTATTCTTCTTTCGATGATGACTGGCTTTCTGATGTAAGCTTCTGGCAGGAGAGAGATGTAAATACATACATGTCCCTGAACAGTGCTGCAAAGGGACCGGCTTCTGAGTTCCCACGTACAATTGAAGACGAATATGAGGATATCCTGAACCTTGGCAAGATCTTTGATTGCGAAGACAAGGCAGAGGAAATCGTTGATCAGATGAAGGGTGAGATTGATAAAGTAAAAGAGCATGTAGAAGGAACAGACCCGTTATCCGTAGCAGTTCTTGAGGATGAGGGAGATTCCTTCCGTGTATATGGAACAGAGACACTTGGCGGAAATATTCCGGAGACACTTGGTGCAGAGCTGAAGCTTGGTGCAGAGAACTCTGAAAACGTTGGTGCAGAGGATCTGATCGCAGCTGATCCGGACGTATTATTCATGATCAACTATGATGGATTTATGACAGCTGATGAGGCAATCGCTGATATTACAGATAACCCTGCATATGCGAGCCTTTCAGCAGTTAAGAACAACAAAGTATTCTCTGTAAACTTGAATGAAGTATACTGCAGCGGTGTCAGAACCTATGACGGAATTATGACATTTGCAAAAGCATTATATCCGGATCTGTACGAATAAAATGAAAAGAAAACCGGATTTTAAAAATGGAATTTTTCATGGAAAGCCGATCTATGTGCTGGCGGTGATATTACTGACTGTGCTTCTGGTGATATCCATTCTGACTGCAGTTACCATTGGTTCTGTAGATCTTTCTGTGAAAGATGTGTATAGTGTAATTTTGTATAAAGTGTTTGGAATCGGGGATCCGGAGGTTTATGGTGTAGGAGCCATGTCTGATATTGTGTGGTTTATCCGCCTTCCCCGTATTCTTCTTGCAACAGCCGTTGGCATGGGTCTGGCAGTTGCAGGTGTGATAATGCAAGCCATTGTGAAAAATCCGATTGCAGATCCGTATATTCTGGGTATTTCCTCTGGTGCATCTCTTGGTGCAACAGTGGCAATCTTTCTTGGAGTTGGAGCCGTATTTGGCTCCAACTCTATTGGAATCTGCGCATTTATCGGAGCCTTCCTTATTTCTGTACTGGTACAGATCACTGCAAATATAGGAGGCCGGGCAAATTCAGTCCGACTTCTGCTTGCAGGTACAGCACTTGGAAGTGTGTGCAGTGCATTTTCAAACTTTGTTGTCTATATTGCGGGCGACAGAGATGGAATCCAGACAGTTACTTTCTGGCTGATGGGAAGTCTGGCAGGTGCGAAATGGGAAAATCTGGCTGTGATTATTCCCTGCGTTTTTATAGCAACCCTGTTTTTCTGCACCCAGAGCCGTATTCTCAATATGATGCTGCTTGGAGATGAGGTATCCATCACATTAGGAACTGACCTGCACAGATATCGTCAGGTGTATCTTGTAGTGACAGCACTGTTGATCGGTTTTGTGGTATATTCCGCAGGTATCATTGGATTTGTAGGACTCATTATTCCTCATGTGGTACGAATGTTCTTTGGAACCGATCACAAGAAAATGCTTCCACTGTCAGCACTTAGCGGTTCCATTTTCCTGATCTGGGCAGATGTTGCTTCCAGGATCATTATTCCCAAGAGTGAAGTCCCAATCGGAATCCTGGTATCCATGATCGGAGCACCTTGCTTTATTTATCTGCTGGTACGCAGATCTTATGGATTCGGAGGTGAGAAATCATGAAACTGACAGCTTCTGATATCCATGTGGAGCTTGGCGGAAATGAGATTCTTAAGGGAATTGACGCAGCCATAAAGGAAAAGGAATTTGTAGGAATTATAGGACCAAACGGAAGTGGAAAAAGTACATTGCTGAAATGTATTTACCGTGTACTGAAGCCAGATACCGGTGTGATCATGCTGGATGGAAAACCGCTGAACGAATATAAGGTAAAGGATTCTGCAAAAGCACTGGCAGTGGTGTCCCAGCACAACTACTATAATTTTGAATTTTCCGTACAGGAAATTGTAATGATGGGAAGGGCTCCTCATAAGAAAACCATGGAACGGGATAATGCCGAGGATTATAAGATCGTGGAAGAATGTTTGGAAAAAGTGGAAATGCTTCCCTATCGGCACCGTGTTTTTTCAAGTTTGTCTGGCGGTGAGCAGCAGCGAATCATTCTGGCAAGAGCTCTGGCACAGAAAACTGACTGTCTGATCCTGGATGAGCCTACCAACCATCTTGACATCAAATACCAGCTCCAGCTTCTGGATATTGTAAAAAGTCTTGGGGTCACTGTGATCGGTGCTTTGCATGATCTGAATATTGCAGCAGCATACTGCGACCGGATCTATGCCATGAAGAACGGTCGTCTGGTGGCTTGCGGAACTCCAGAAGAAGTCATTACAGAAGATTTTATACATATGTTATATGAAGTAGATGCAACTGTAAAAAAGGATGAATACGGCATGCTGAATGTTACATACCATCCTTTGCATGTGAAAAAATAAAGAAAAAGTGGAGGAAAGCTGAATGAGCGATACAGCAAAAAAAGGAATTCTTGTAGTCAGCTTTGGTACCAGTCATGAAGATACCAGAGCAGTGACCATTGATGCGATTGAAAAAGAAATTGGAGCTGCTTTTACAGATTGTAAAATTTATCGCGCATGGACCAGCAAAATGATTCTCGCCAGAATTGAAAAGAGAGATCATATTCACTATGACAATGTGGCAGAAGCAATGGAGCGTATGAAAAAGGATGGAATTACAGATGTGATCATTCAGCCTACTCATGTAATGAACGGTGTGGAAAATGATCTTATGAAAAAGGATGTTCTGGCGTATGCAGATCATTTTCAGTCTGTGAAATTCGGAGCTCCTCTACTTACAACAGAAAAAGATAATGAGTATGTGGTGAAAGCGGTTGCAGATGAGTTCCCTGTAATTAAGGATAAGGAAACGGCACTTGTGCTTATGGGGCATGGAACCGAGCACTACGCAAATGCCGTTTATGCCGCACTGGATTACAGATTCAAGGATATGGGATATGAAAATGTGATCGTAGGAACTGTGGAAGGTTATCCTGAAATTGACCAGGTCATGAAACAGCTTGGAAAATGCGGGGTAAAAAAAGTGGTAATCGCACCGTTTATGATCGTTGCCGGTGACCATGCGAAAAATGACATGGCAGGAGAGGAAGAAGACTCCTGGAAAAATATCATCAGCAAAGCTGGTTATGAAGTGCAGACAGTTCTGAAAGGACTGGGGGAATATGAAAGTATTCGAAAACTCTTTGTGGAACATGCGAGGGAAGCGGTATGATTAAAATTGGAACACTGACCTGCCTTCACTCCAATAATGTATGTGCCAGAGTGGGATGCCTGAAGGCCTTTCAGAATCGCAGTGACTTTTTTGATGGATATTCTCCGGACACACTTCTGGGAGCAATGATGACCTGTAATGGATGCAAAAGTGTAAATCCCAAAGAACCGGATGTAGATGAGGAAATTCTGGAAAAAATAGATAGGCTGGTCAGCGAAGAAATTAAGGTAGTGCATGTGGGAGCCTGTCGTCTGGACAGGGAGAAAAAAGAGTGCCCACGAATTGCCAAAATCTGTGAGATGATAGAATCCAGGGGAATCCAGGTGGTAAGAGGAACTCACAGAGAATCCTGAAACAGGATAGAGAAATCGTATAGGGGAAACTTCCAGGCAGATTGTGGAAAATAGTCTGTCTGGAAGCGTTTACATTTTTCTTGTACCCTTGATGTAATATATCGAATACTCAACTCTTTTTTATCCAATACAAATCTGCACATACCTAGTCAATAATCGCCTCTTCGTTATTTCTATTCTGCGTTTTATAATTCAAGAATAATTTGCAATTATTTGCAATTCCACCGTTCATCACGATATACTAAAAAATCTTTCCTTCTCAGAAATATTTAATAGTTATCTCCCAGTGTAATAGTTGTTTCCAAACTTTCTATTTTATCGCAAACATCTGTCAGTGAATCATATGGTCCAAGTCCTTTTATATCATTCAATTTATCTGCCAAATCTGATATGGAATTATCTGATCCATATCCTTTTATATCATCCAATTTAGAATTCATTTCTTGTAATTCAGCAAGAATCTGTTCCATAAGATTTACTAATTCATCCATATTCTTTTTCCTCCTTATATAAATGCTCAATAGCAAGTACTATCAAAAATCAACCAAAGTTTTGGTACTTACAATTTAACATTTACTCGTATACGTTTAGACAAGATAAATTAAAAAAGAAGAGCTTTCTGTCGAAACAGATGACACTTTCCTTTCATGACTGATTTTTTGTTGCTCGTCAACTGTCCGGCATCCGAAGTTCGGATTTTATGTGTCAGTTCACATGATAGGTATATAGCCTATCTATTGATTACAGTATACACAGAATGAAGGGATTCGGCAATGGATTTGATAGAAAATGGTGGTGCTAGAATGGTAGATTACACACGTAATCAAACAATACTAGTTGGGTCGTTTTTTCTGTGGAAAAGAGGGGAAAATGACGATATAATATGATACAGGATAAGTTGCGATTTGGAGATGAGATAATGAATATATATGAATTATTGAATAAAATTGTAGTGAATAGAAGACATTCGCTGTCGGTCAATTTGTTTACTGAAGAAGCTAGGGAAGAATTAGATGAGAACGAAAAACATATTTTTGATTTGTTGAGGAATATATCTTCTCTAGGAACAAAAATTTATAATAAAGGAATAGAATTTCATCCAATGTTTGTAATGTCCGATGGTAGTCGGACTTTTTCGATAGATGATATATCTGAAGATGATTATTTGGTGCTGCAGAATTTGGAATTGGATAAAATACCTTTGAGCTTACGTGCGTTGATTGCAGATCTACTGTGGACTAAGAAAAAGAAATTTGATGCAGCTAAAATTGCAGCAGATGCGTATTGGCAATTATTTAAGCTGTGGTATAAGGACGAAGATAATATTGGTACGCTTGATATGATTCGCAGAGCAGTGTGTATTTCGGCGCAAACAAAGCAAACTACATTGTATAACGAAATACAAGAGTGGTTTAAGGAGTTTATAGATACTAGGGCAGCAAGTACAGAGGGCTTTTTTGCATTGAGAGTAATGGAATTGTTCTTTGAACAAAAGTATTTTGACGTATCGGTAATTTTGAAAGTATTAGATGATTTGATTGAAAAAAACAACGATAATATTGCAAAGGTAGAACAAGCTTATGAGTTAAAAGAGGAATGTTTATTTAAATTGCAGAGAAAAGAAGAAGCAACGCAAAATAATATTTTGTTGGCAGATTATTATATAAAATTTGCTGAGAAAATATTTCAGAAGGATATACAAGGAGCGTTAAGAGCTGTTAATTTTTTTCAAAAAGGAATAATATTATATCGGAATAATGGAGAGCCGGAAAAGGCAGAAACTACTCATAAAAGGCTTGTTGAAATTCAGAGAGAAATCCCCAAAATAATGGTGCCGTTTTCTATTGAATTGGATATTAAAGGTGTTGTCGACAATCTTAAAGTTAATATGGAAGGGCTATCGTTTGAGGAATGTGTAATTCGGCTGACTCAAATGTTTGTGTTTGAAAAGCAGGAGGATATTAAAAAACGTGTAATAGAAGAATTTAAAGATAACCCGATTTCACATTTGTTTGGCAAGAGTTTAATAAATGCCCAAGGACAAACAGTGCTGGTATTACCACCACTTGATATTCATGATCCAGAAAAAAATCCGAAACTTATGGAACTACATATGTATCAAAATGCATTGGAAAAGCAAAAAGTCACGGGTGATATTTGGATGAAGAATGCTTTGCTTATAATAAGAGATAAATTTGTTATGAATAAATCTATGGTGGAGTTTTTGGTAAAAGATAATCCAATTATTCCAGATGGAAGAGAAAGAATTTTTCAAAGCGGATTATATATGTTTTTGAACGGAGATTATTATGAAGCATTACACATCCTTGCACCACAGGTAGAAAACCTTTTTAGAAATATTGCACGAGAGGTTGGCGGCTTAACAGTAACATTGGAAAATGATGGTTCGTCAATGGAAAAGGTATTAAGTTCAATTTTTTCTTTGCCAGAATTATTAGATTGTTATGATAATGATATTTTGTTTACATTTAGAGGGCTGCTAAACGAGCAATCTGGTGCCAATATACGAAATGAAATTGCACATGGCATCATAAGTGGATATGCTTGCTCTACAGGTGTTTGTCTATATTTTGGTGTGGCAGTTATAAAGTTACTTTCGCTTACATCATCTTCCTGTTATCAGATATTAAAAAAAAGTGAAAAGCTAAAGCATTTTGAAATGCCAGATAAGGACGCACTCAAAGTAGTTAAGTAATATTGCGAAAATCCTTAGTAGTAACTCTAGCTTGTTTTGCTACCAACTTTACTACTAACAGCCCGCAACAACTTGCATAAAAATACTTTTCATTTGCCATGGCACTCCAGTTTTATGATAATGCATACCTTCGCAGATGGGGGCAACACGGGGCAGAATATGGCGGAAAGCCTTGGAATTACTACGATTTAGACTACTAAGGCTCATAGGGGATTCGCTAGAATAGTCAAAGAAATTGGGAGAAATCCTTAGTAGTAAGGGACTACTTAGAGAGGTGAATTTGTGTATGTCAAGAAAATTTCAAGGTACAAATTATGCACATTATAAGAAGTGTGAAGCATGTGAAAGAAAAAAATTTTGTAATGAAGAAAATAAACCAATGACAGCATATAATATACTCCGAGATAGTGAGGGCTTCTATTATGTGTTCTGCAAATTGGAAGAAATAGATACAGTTCCTAAATTTACTCCTGATTCAGAGAAGCGTAGAAGGGACTTAGAAGAATACGAAAAGAGACATAGACAGCTCCCGTTTCTTATGTCACCAATGATTACAAATGGTGCATTAGCCATAGAATTGGCATTTAAGTTTTTAATATTCAAAGAAAACTTAGAGTTCGAATGTGAGCACAGGCTGGATATTTTGTTCTTACAACTACCACAAAAATATGGTGATGAGCTAAGAACAAAGATCTATGAACAGATTCATCAAAATGAAGAATCATTAATGAAGAATTTCAACCAGATTTCTAATTTGTTTGTAGAGGCACGTTACTCCTTTGAACGAGATACAATAGGATACTCCAATTTTTTTACAGACCTGGTTCACCTTGTTTGTGATTATGTCATTGATATGAAGAAAGAGTATATTCACGAGGAAGATGATATTTTAGCAGATGATTAGAGAATATGGAACTAAGGACGGAATGATTGGATTAATATTATTCGAGGGTCTTATATTTGAAGAATGAAAAAGAAATGCTATAATATGTGTTGAATAATTAAATGAAACTTTACATTTTCAAGGAAATATTGTAATATATAAAAAGAACATATGTTCTAAGGAGGTAAACGCATGGATGAAGCAATAATAAATAAGTTTATTAATAATGCGCTAGTATACCTCAGTTGTAGCTATGCTAGTGAGTTTGAAAATGCCAATACTAATATAAGAGAAATATATCCATATATTTTTCATGAATTATATCTTGATAAGAATAAATGTAAACAAGTTATGGAATATGATTCACTTGGAATTATGTATGAGTCAATTATTCCTAACAGTATAAAAAAAGATTTGGGACAGTTTTACACTAGAGAAGATGGAATGATCGAATATATGTTAGATAAAGTAGATTTGCTTTCTGGAAAAATTTTGGAACCATCCTGTGGATCTGGTGTATTTGTTTGTAAAATAATAAAAAAAATGGTCTCTATGTTACAAGATAAAGGGTATACTGCATGTCAGATTTTGGATTATATATGTGATAATATTTATGCTAATGATATGGATAAGAATGCATTAGTGATTACGGAAATAAACTCACTTGCTGAATTGCTGCCATTGATGGTATGTGCCCGAAAAGAAAATGAAAATTATGTAATGCCTAGATTAAATATTAGTTCATATGATTTTACGAAAAAAAATATTTTTAAAGGCTATGCAATTATTATAGGAAATCCTCCATTTGTAACAATGTATGGAAAGCGTAGTAGAAATATGACGGAGGAAAAGAGAGCTTTTTATAATACATTTGATTTTGTACAGAACAAAAAAGGAAACAATAAGTTTAACTTGTCTATGTTTTTCATAGAAAATGGGCTAAAAGCACTTGAAGATTGTGGACATCTTTGTTTTATTATGGATATTGCGTTTTTTGAGACAGCATTCGTTGATTTGAGACGGTATATTGTGCAAAACTACACAATAAAATCTATAACTAGAGGATTGCAGGCATTTGAAGGTGTTGCAAGTGGACAGCTAATTATAGATGTAATGAATTGTTTACCTAAAAAGAATAATGTTGAATTAGTTAATTTTGAAAATAAAACTATTAAGCATATAGAGCAGGTGCTTTGGAATGACAAATCAAAAAAATACAAGTTTTTTGAACCGTTAAGTGAGATACAAAAACAAATAAATGAAAAGCTGACACAATATGATAATTTGGAAAAGTATTATCCAAACAAATGCTTGAGAACTTGTTGCGCATTGACAGGCAAAACAGATGAATTTATTGTAGATCCTGATGATTCAAAAGAATATCTTGTATTACCTTATATTGAAGGTTCTAAGGGATTAACTGGAAAATTTCAACGTCCAACACCACAACGATGTATTAAATATGATTATGAGCTACAACTTAAATTGTCAGATCAATTTAAAGAGGAGTTGGAGAAAGCCGGAGTTAAAAATAAAAAAAGAGTTACGTTAGGAGATAAAGACGCTTATTTAGCACCAAAAGTATTTATTAGACAGAGTGCTACAGAAATAATAGCTACATATTGTGATAAGCCATATGCTGCAAATAATAGTATTTATATTTTAACCAATAAGGAAAATACAGAACAGAGTAAATCAATGTTGAAGTATACTTGTGGAGTGCTTAATAGTGATTTAGTAACATTCTATTGTAGAATTAATAAGATTATTAGAGCAGAAAAAGGGAAAACGCCACAAATTAAGATTTCTGATTTAAAAGATGTTAGGATTCATGTAGACAACCATTATTTCGAAGAAATTGTTCAAATTGTTGAGCAACTATTAAGAAACCCAAAAGACAAAATGTTATCTAGACGTTTAAATGAGCTTGTTTACATAATATATGGAATTGACGAGAATGAAAGAAAATTCATTACGGATTATTTAACTGCTTAAGAAAATATAAATGGCATATAATAATTATTGATCAATTATTATATGCCATATTTTTATGTATCAATGATCGTGATTTATTTTATCATTGTAAGTTTTTAATCGTTGTAACATAGAATCAAAACGTGAATCAAGATCAGCCTTTTTTGCTTCTTGTTTTGCAATATTTCGATCAATGGATTCTTTATATTTTGTGTAGAATAACTTTAAAAATTCATCTCTTGTTCTATATTCCTCTGGTTCATGAATATTGACTTGAAATTGAGGTTTAGGGTTGATTCTAACTGAATGATGAATATCTTTTAAAAATTGACAATGTACATAACGACCATCTTCAAAAGCTAAAAATTTTGTCTGGTTATCTTCAGTTGCTTCGTATTCTAAAAAAACAAATAATAAATAAAAATGACCATCCATAATAAATTTAATTATTTTTTCAGGTGTACCTAAATCAGGATTACTGTCGGCGTATGAAAATTTTGTGGCCTTTATATCTCCCCATATTAAGTCATCAAATCCTGACTCTGGATGTTTGTAATTAAAGCAAAAGTCATATGGATTTTTAGTGGCGCCCTTAGGAGCACCTTTAGGATTATAGATTCTTTCGTGTGGATTTTTGGTAATGTATTCGACGAAACCATCTTCTAAATAATCACTGATTTCAGCACCGCTTCGTGATTTGGCACTAATTGGAAAAATATAATTATGTTTAATAAGAATCTGCGTAAAAATGGATTCAATATCCTGTTTAATAAGATTTTCTAATAGCTGTTCATTCATAGAAAATTCCTCCTTTGTCGATTTTTATTATATCAAAGGAGATTTTCTTTTACAATCATTAAGTGCTGGGGGATTCTTAATCTCTACACATAATTGTTCCAAAGACCGATGCTCCCCTTCGTGTGAATTTTCGCAGAATTAAACAGGGGGGATACCCACCAAGGTCGGTTTATGTGAAAATATCCGCTGAATATCATCGCTAAAGCCGATTTTGTTTTGCCGGATAGTACCGAAAAGCGTGTAAAAAACAGCATAAAAATCACAGTTTTTATGCGTGCATTTTGGAAGAAATATAATCCGAATTGTATTGCTATTCTGTGCCATCAGAGTGATATATGTACTACCGAATAAAGAAAGGCGGGTACATATTATGAAGAATGAAATCAGATTCACATTGGAATCGAAGCAGAGACCAAAACTAGCACAGGAGATTGGAAATATACTTGGGACAGCACCGCATTATGAACGGGTACCAAGCTGTGCATATGATATTGCAGGATACCGACTGGACAAAGAGGGTGTATTGCATATCCCGGATGGAACAGAAAAGGAAATAGTGGAAGACCTGATTCGGCAGTTACGGGAACATGGGTTTCAGGACGATATGGAAATAACGGAAGAAGTGCCAGTGCAACAGGATAAGCTGACAATTGCGATTCCGAAAGAGAGCCTTACGGATACGGCATTGGAAAATTTACAGAAGATCATAGTAAATAAGCAGACGCTTTTTCAACGTGCATTTCGGACGGACAGCACAGAAATAGAGATTACTGAGGAAAAAATAAACTTCTCATGGTTTCCATACACAACGGATAGCGATGAGATTGTAGCCTACACACAATTTATCTCAAGGCTGTGTGACATGGCAAGAGATGCAAAAAGGGTATCATCAAAGCCGACCGAAACGGACAATGACAAATATGCTTTCAGATGTTTTCTGCTTAGACTTGGATTTATCGGAAAAGAGTATACGACAGCGAGAAAGATTCTGCTTAGAAATCTTACAGGAAATTCAGCATTTAGAAGTGTAAAATAAAGAATGAGGGTATTGACTCATGCAGCAGTCAATACCCTCATTCTTTATTTTTTTATAGTAATCTGCACTGCCATATTAGAAACATCCTGTAGAGTATTTTGTTCTTTGCAGCGTTGCGCTTCGGATTTGATAAGGTTTTCAACATCTTTCTGCCCGAAGGAATCAAGAGAAAGATACAATTTCATAAGATCAGTATAAACGGATTCCAGTTCCCAGCGTCCCAGCTGTTCTATATCATCATCTGATAATTTGGCTGATGATGAATCGTTGGATTTCCCAAGTATATAATCCGTACGCACATCAAATAAATCAGAAAGTCTAATTAAGGTTTCAAAATCCGGGGTACGTTTACCAGTCTCCCACATAGCAACAGTTCCTTTGGAAACGCCAAGGGTTTCTGCAAGGGAAACCTGCGTATATCCACATTTTTTTCGTAGTGATTTCAGACGTTCATCAAACATAAGCACACCTCCTATGTGAGAATAATATCACTAACTGTTAGAAAATACAAGCGATTTTAAATAATTATAGATATTTATATCATAAAATGTGAGATTGTAGATTGACGTTGGTAACAATATGTGGTATAAATAAAATATAAAATCTCACAATGAGTGAGAAAACGACAGCGGATGTCATACAAAATGTTTCCCGCAAATAATGGGATAATTGGATTTTCATACGAGAGAAGGTGATTAAGATTAAGGACAGGAAGAGACAGCGGTTGAATCGCAGATTAAAGCACAAGGAAGAACTTCTTCACAATAAAAATGACCTGGGTGTTAAGGATCTGACAGCATATAATGCCGTTAAGCAAATGGTAACTAATGGAAAAGCATCAATAGTATGGAGATAGACCGCCGGGAAACTGGTGGTATTTCATTACTCTAAAGAAAGGAGCAACATCTTATGGAAAAAACAACTATGAGTGTGCAGGAATTATCTGCACAGATGGGAATCAGCCTGCCAAAGGCATATGAACTGGTAAAGACACCGGGATTTCCGACAATACGAATCGGAGCAAGAATTCTGATTCCGATTGAAGCCTATAAAGAATGGCTTGTAAGAACATCTATTAATCATTAAACAGGATTGCAGAAAAGGAGGAGGTGAACAGGATGGGAGATATGACAGTGGATGAATTAAAGGATAAAAAGCTGTGGTTTTTATGGTCAGCAAAACCCGGCAGGAATGGGAAAGTTACCAAAGTTCCATTCGCAGCAAACGGAGGAGCTACAGGAACAGATGATGCACATAAGGGTACATGGGTATCTTTTGATGATGCAGAATCAGCCAGAAATCAGTTTCAGGCATCGGGGCTTGGCTTGAAGATTCCGAAAGGCTTCTTCTTATTAGATATAGACCATAAGGATATTTCAGATCCATTTGCACAGCTTATGTTATCTCGGTTTTCTTCCTATGCAGAAGTATCTCCAAGTGGCAAAGGGATTCATATTATTGGTCAGTGTGATATTACAAAACTTCCGGTACATTTTGATGACAGAAGGAAGAGACTTGTGCTGGACAGTGAATATTATCAGAAACGCTCTGATATTGGATTGGAACTTTATATCGGTGATATTACAAACCGATATGGCACTTTTACAGGAAACACAATTAACAGCCTGTCAATAGCTGACTGTACACAGGCGGTTCTTACCACATTGGATAAGGAAATGAGAAAAAAGCCGAAAGCGAAGTACAGTGCAAAGCGTGATGGAGATAGGGCAGTATTTGATATTGTATGTGATCTTCGTAAACAGAAGAACGGAGATAAGTTCATCCGGCTTTATGATAAAGGTGATTTCAGTGAATATGGTTCCCAGTCTGAGGCGGATGCTGCTCTTTGTGCTTTGATAGCATTTAGGACAGGAGCAGACCCGGATGCGATTGATGAAGTGTTTCGCAGCTCTGCTTTATACCGAAGCAAATGGGAAAGGGACAATTACAGGGAAAACACAATCAATGCAGGAATTTCAGCCTGTAATGGTGTGTTTCACAGGTCGAAAATGGAACATCCTGATTTCATAAAGTTTAATGAACAGACAGGAGAACCATATGTGAGTGTACCGCTTCTTGCAAAATATGTAAGAGAACATCTGCAATATGTTTTAGTCAGAGACAACGGTAAACAGGGACTTTTAAAATATGTATATGAAGGTGGATGTTACAGGCTTTATGCAGATAATATGCTACTTGGAATCATAAAAAAGTATATTGCTGATTATGACGAGGAACTTGTAAAGATGAGTAAGGTCAATGAGGTGCTTTTGCATATTACCACAGACCTTACATATGTAAGTCAGAATGCATTGAATGCAGATGAGGATATCATCAATTTCCAGAATGGAATTTTGAAGATTACTGCAACTGATACAGAACTGATACCACATTCAGCAGATATACTTTCCACCATACAACTTCCTTGTGAATGGTCGGATGAGTATATTGATACACCTGTATTTGATTCTTATATGGACACGCTTACTAACGGAGATGAGATGGTAAAGCAGCTGTTGATGGAATTTATTGGTGTCTGTATTTCCAATGTGAAAGGCTGGCGAATGAAAAAAGCATTATTTCTTGTAGGGCAGGGAGATACAGGAAAGTCACAGCTTAAAAGTCTTGTGGAGCGTCTGCTTGGCAGGGGCAACTTTATAGGCATTGATCTGAAAGAAATTGAATCCCGGTTTGGAACAGGGGCAGTGTATGGAACAAGGCTTGCAGGAAGTTCGGATATGAGTTTTTTGTCTGTGGATGAACTGAAAACATTCAAGAAAATGACAGGCGGGGACAGCCTTTTTGCAGAATTTAAAGGACAGCAGGCATTTGAATTTACATTTAATGGATTGCTGTGGTTCTGCATGAACCGACTGCCGAAGTTCGGAGGAGATGACGGCAAATGGGTATATGACCGCATCATGGTGGTGGATTGCCCGAATGTGATACCGAAAGAACAGCAGGACAAGCAGCTTTTAGAAAAAATGTTTGCAGAGCGCAGAGGCATTGTGAAAAAAGCTGTGAAAGCGTTGCAGACTGTTATAGCAAATGGATATCGATTTACAGAGCCGGATAGCATTGCAGAGGCAAGAAGAGATTACCAGAGTGCAAACAGTACAGTGATTTCTTTTTATGAAGAATGTATGTGTCCTTGGGAGAATGGCAAGATTGTCAGACATTGTACCACAGGAAGAATATACAAGGTATATCAGGCTTGGTGCAGGGAGAACAATCATGGTTATGCCAGAACTGCAAAAGAGTTCAGAGAACAGCTTGCAGGATATCTTGGTGGTACGTTTGCTGATGTGACAACAAGGCAGAAGGGTAATACCTATTACAAAAATTTCACGATAACAGAGGAAACCAAGGAACTTTATGCCAAGGAATATGGATATGAGGAAACAGAGTTCCTTGTCGGGTAGCAGAGGTAGCAGTACGGGTAGCAGTGATTTTAAAGACTGCTACCTATGAAAAGTCAGTAAACACAAGGCTTTGAGTATATTGGTAGCAATGGGTAGCAGAGTTTTTAACTTCTTAGCTGAAAAATAAAAAGTTTAATGCAGAAATAAAACGGCATATAAAAAGAGTAATTGTGATTATAAAACCGTGAGAACTGCTACCTTCTGCTACCGAATAGCCGGAAACCCTTGGTAAACAAGGGATAAGCCGGGTAGCAGTTACAAGAATTGCTGCTACCTGTACTGCTATCTCGGAAGATAGAACTGCTACCCACAGATAAAAGGAAGGAGAGAAGAAGATGTCGAAACGAGACACAATGATCCGAGCATTATGTAAGAGCCTCGGAGTTGATTACAGAGTAACAACTATAGATCTTGAAAGAGTAATTTACAGAGATTTTGGAAATGGATTTAACGTGGAAATCAGTGGAATGCATACGTCCAGCATGAAGAAAAAGGCAACAATATATCTCTGGTATGGAGATACAATGACCGAATGCATCATCGTAAAAACTGTCAGAGATATTCCAAGAGAGCTGATTGGCGAGAATGTTGAAGAACTGATGAAATATAGTAATTTGCTGATTGCACAAGGCTATGACAGCTACGATAAGTTATTCCGCTTAAAGTATGGAAAAACAATAAATTACGCAGGAGGAGTGAAGAACATGACACACAGAATATTTTATGGAACTGATTTCAAGTTGACAGATTCTGATAAGAAGATGTTTTCAAGAGAGGGATATGAATGCAAGGATTTATTGCAGGGAAGGGCAGGATTGCCTGTGGTGGTATCTCAGAAGCAGGATAAGAATTTTCCAATATGGAAAGTGCAGTATGGATTTTCGTGTCTGGTGTTCCCTACTTATGAAGATGCAATGGATTTCTGCAGAGACAGATTTACAAGATTAGATGGAAAGGCGGTGTAGTGGATGCAGATGATAAGATACCATCCTCTGATTGATGGAGATACAGATGGACTGGAAAAGGTACCGATGTTTTTATCAACAGACAAGGAAACAGTACGGCAGAACAGTAGAATGTACCTGTCGGAGATTATTTCCAATTATTACAGACTTTATTCAAAAGAGCCGATGAGCCAGAATGCTACTGACAGCATAGAAATTCACTGTCCTTTGTGCGGTGCGGTATTAAGGCAGATGGCTCAAAACCATGATGCAAATAAACTTGGTCTGTACACCTGTGACAGGTGCAGACGATAGAAAGAAGGAGGATTTTACTATGGTATTTCCATTAACAAAGCTGAATAAGGAAGGAACATTGCTGAATGCGTCCCATTCTTATTATACTGAAGAATATGCACAGAGAATGTGCAGCTTGTATTTGACGGATGAACTGAGCCGGGATGAGACAGGAAAGATAAAGAGAACGTACAGACTTTATGCGAGCAGTGATCATACAGAGGAAATGGCATTTGCGTATGAAATTCATTGCCCGAAGTGTGGCAATCATCTGAAACAGATTGGGAGACAGCTGACATTAAATACACTTGGACTTTATAAATGCCCTGTGTGCGACAGAAATTAAGGAGGAGAAAAGCATGATTAGCAATACACAGATTACGGCACAGCCAGAATATGATATTCAGTTCTGGAATGCGATGAGAAACAAAGAGGCGAGAGAGGATATTCTTGCAAAGGGTAGGGATATTAGTACAGGAACTTACAGTATGCCGACTGTTGCAGCCGGAAAGGTTATGAATGAAATTGAAAAGGAATCTGATTTCAGAAAGATAGCGACAGTTATTCGTGCATATAAAAATGGTTATAGAATCTTTGCGAAGGATTGTAAGGATAAAGCGGAATTTGTAGCGGAGGGAGCTGCAATTCCAGTATATGAAAGTGCAGGAGATTTCAATGAAAAAACGATTGAAAGCTATAAGCTGGCATCTATCGTTACATTGGATGAGGATTTTGTAAATGATGCAGGATTTGATATTGAAAAGTATCTGACACAAAAGCTTGGAAAGTCATTTGGAAAAGCTGAGGATAACGCATTTATTAATGGAACCGGAGCAGATGAACCTACTGGTATTCTTCATAATACAGATGGAGCTAAAACAGCACTGACAGCAGAAACGCTGACTTATGATGATGTGATTTCTTTATATTTTAGTGTTGATAAGGAATATAGAAGAAATGGTATCTGGCTTATGAATGATAAGACAGCACTTGTACTCAGAAAACTGAAGGATAATGATGGCAATTATTTGTGGAATCAGGCAAATGATACAATTCTTGGCAAACAGGTTATTATTTCGGAATATATGCCGGATATCGAAACAGGTACTAAGCCGATTGCATTTGGTGACTTTTCTTATTACTGGATTGTGGGAAGAAAGCCTGTGACGGTAAGAACATTGTTGGAAAAATTTGTACTGTATGATCAGATTGGATATCTTGCATTTGAGTTCCTTGACGGAAAACTTGTAAGAAATGAAGCAATCAAGGTTATTCAGATGGCAGATGCAGGGAAATAATCATAGAATTGTTTGATTTTATTTCTATCATCTTGAATGGGATATATGCCCCTTGTATGGTATTTCGCCGTATTGGGGGTTAATACCCCGTTTAAATTCGCAGTTTTTGTGCGTGAAGGGGCGGCACCGTTGTCCGGCATGAAAGGTGACAGAGATTAAGACCGCCCCTGGGGCAAGTATCACAGAATCAGAGTAAAAATGACAAAAAAG
>ERZ772812.915-NODE-915-length-23333-cov-9.884268_pt1 | contig 23333 bp, 17 predicted proteins | sample MGYA00511343_ERZ772812 | MGnify/ENA primary metagenome ERZ772812 (study PRJEB29015, sample SAMEA2737706) | human gut metagenome | biome: human gut; feature: human-associated habitat; material: faeces | place: China | collected 2012 ...
TTGCAACTGTCACGGTTCATATCAAGAAGATCCGTGAAAAAATCGAATTCAATACAGCGAAGCCTCAGTATATAGAGACTATATGGGGAGTAGGTTATCGCTTCAAGGTATAACAGACATGGAGAATCTTTAATGGAGAGATTATACAGAAAATTAGAAGAATACAGCCGCGCTGATTACTATCCGTTTCACATGCCGGGGCACAAAAGAAATTCCGCATCTGTCAGAGGGGAGTTCCCTCTTGAAAGAGATATCACTGAGATAGAAGGCTTTGATAATCTCCATCATCCGGAAGACCTTCTTCTGGAGGCACAACAGAATGTGGCGAAACTGTATGGGACCAGAGAGAGCTTTTACAGTGTTAATGGAAGTACCGCAGCACTTCTTGCGGCAATCTCAGCGGCGGTTCCGAGGAATGGACAGATCCTTGTTGCAAGAAACTGCCACAAAGCAGTGTATCATGCCATCTATCTTAGAAATTTGAAACCTGCCTATATTTATCCACAGATGGACAGTGAGTGGTGGATAAACGGCGGAATTTTTCCGGACAAAGTGGAAAGATGTCTGGCTGAGAATCCGGAGATACAGGCGGTACTGATCACTTCACCTACGTATGACGGTGTTGTCTCAGATGTAAAAGAGATTGCAGAGATCGCACATAAATATGGAGTGCCGCTGATCGTAGATGAAGCACATGGAGCACATTTTCATTTTTCAAATTATTTTCCGGCTTCGGCAGCAGAACTTGGGGCAGATCTCGTGATCCAGAGTTTTCACAAGACACTGCCGGCCATGACACAGACTGCCGTACTTCATAACTGTAGCGACCGCGTTGACAGCAGGCTGATCCGCAGATTTATGGGAATCTATCAAACCAGCAGCCCGTCGTATATTCTGATGGCAAGTATCGATGCCTGTATGGATACGATGGCAGCAGAAGGAAAACAGATGTTCCGTGATTTCACCAGAATACTGGAACAGACAAGAAAGAGACTTTCCGTGTGCAAATATATCCGCCTGGTAGATCCGGTCAAAGGAAAGAATGGAGTCTTCGATTATGACCGTTCCAAACTGGTCTTTTCTACCAGAGCTTCTTTACTGTCAGGAAGTGACCTGTATCATATCCTTCTTGACCGCTACCATATTCAGATGGAAATGGAGTCCGAAAATTATGTGCTCGCTATTGCATCAGTAGGAGACCGTGAAGAAGGTTTTGAGCGATTGTGTCAGGCAATCGAAGAACTGGATCAGGAACAGGCAGACCTGATAAAAGCAGGAATACCGGCAGAAGAAAATAAAAAACTGGACACCAGATCCATGCATTTTGTACTGACGCAGATGATGTCTATGGCAGATGCCATGGAAGCACCGACAGAAAAATGTCCGCTGGAAGAAAGCATCGGCAGAATTTCAGCAGAATTTGCTTATCTGTATCCACCGGGAATTCCGCTGATCACTCCGGGAGAACAGATTACTGGACAATTTATCCGTAATATGAGAATATACATGGATAAGGGGTTATATCTGCAGGGACTGGAAGACTATACAAATAAGACGATCCTTGTGGTAGAACAACAGCCCCAGAGTACAAAGGAGCAAGACGAAGAAATTCATGGGTAAGATTTTTTATATTATGGGTAAAAGTGCCTCTGGAAAAGATAAAATATATTCCAGACTGGCCGGTAATAAAGAACTGAATCTGAAAAAACTGGTCCTGTATACAACAAGACCGATACGTGACGGAGAAAAAGATGGTGTACAGTATTATTTTACAGACGAGCGCAGACTGCAGGAGTTTGAGACAGCGGGAAAGGTAATCGAATCCCGTGCCTACAATACCGTTTATGGAATATGGACTTATTTTACAGCGGACGACGGACAGATTGACCTTAAGAACGGAAATTATCTTGGAATCGGTACGTTAGAGTCTTTTCAGAAGATGAAATGTTATTACGGAAAAGAATCCGTCATACCTGTTTATATTGAAGTAGAAGATGGAGAACGTCTGATCCGTGCAATCCGAAGAGAGCAGGAACAGGAAACACCAAAGTATAAAGAACTTTGCAGACGTTTTCTTGCGGATGAGGAGGATTTTTCCGAAGAGAAAATAAAGGAAGCAGAAATACAGAAGCGATTTGTTAATGATGATTTGGATTTATGTGTCAAAAATATTATAAAATATATAAATTCCATGTCATAGTTAAAAATAGTTTTGAATGGCTAATAAAGTATGGTATAATGACTCTATAGCGAACAAAGATTCGTATATGAAACTATAAACAAGAGAGGTGATTCTGAATGGTCAGTTTCAATAATATTATCGGACACGAGGAAATTATCCGGCATCTCCAAAATGCCATGAAGACGGGAAAAGTTTCCCATTCATATATTTTTACAGGCAGACCCGGATCCGGCAAGAAGCTTCTTGCAACCACATATGCGATGACACTGCAGTGTGAAGCCGGTGGAACAGAGCCATGTCAGAAATGTGACTCCTGTAAGAAGGCATTGGGCAAGAATCATCCGGACATCATTATGGTCAATCATGAGAAACCTGGTACAATCTCTATTGATGAGATCCGGGAACAGGTGATTCACGATGTTGCGATTAAGCCATACAGCAGTCCGCACAAGATTTACATTATTCCTGATGCGGAGATGATGACGGTACAGGCACAGAATGCTCTTCTCAAAACAATAGAAGAACCACCGGAATATGCAGTGATCATGCTGCTGACCAGCAATGTGGATGCACTTCTGCCGACGATCCAGTCCAGATGTGTGCGTCTGGATCTGAAGGTGGTTGATGACAGCCTTGTTAAGAAATACCTGATGGAACGGCTTCATGTGCCGGATTATCAGGCAGAGATAGATGCTTCCTTTGCACAGGGAAGTATTGGCAGAGCCAAAGAAGCTGCTACATCAGAAGAGTTTTCCAGAATGACGGAGAAAGCCCTGAAGATTCTCAAGTATGTAAATACGATGGAAGTATATGAACTGTCCGATGAGATCAAGGCACTTTCTGATGAAAAGCAGAATATCAGTGATTATCTGGATATTTTCCAGTTCTGGTTCAGGGATGTTCTTATGTTTAAGGCAACTCAGGAGGTTGACAACCTGGTATTTAAACAAGAAATCAATTATATAAAGGAACAGGCGAGCCAGCGTTCCTATGAGAACCTGGAAAAGATTCTGGAAGCACTGGAAAAAACAAAAGTAAGGCTTCGTGCAAACGTTAATTTTGAACTTGCACTTGAACTTCTGTTCCTGACAATCAGGGAGAGATAGAATGACAAAAATTGTTGGTATAAGATTCAGAAATGTCGGAAAGATTTATTATTTTGATCCGAAAAACTATAAAATGAAGATCAGTGATCATGTGATCGTAGAGACTGCCCGCGGTGTGGAGTTCGGACGAGTTGTACTCGGACCGAAAGAAGTGGGTGAGGATGAGGTGGTCCATCCGCTGAAAGAAGTCCTTCGCGTTGCCACACAGGCAGATGAGGACAGGGAGAAACAGAACCGCCTGAAAGAAAAAGAGGCATTTAAAATCTGCCAGAAAAAAATCCGCGAACATGGTCTGGAAATGAAACTGATCGATGCGGAGTATACATTTGACAATAACAAAGTGCTGTTTTATTTTACGGCAGATGGAAGAATTGATTTCCGTCAGCTGGTCAAGGACCTGGCAGCTATCTTTAAGACAAGAATCGAACTTCGCCAGATCGGAGTAAGAGATGAGACTAAGATTCTTGGGGGAATCGGCATCTGCGGCAGACAGCTTTGCTGTCACACCTATCTTTCCGAGTTTGCACCTGTGTCTATCAAGATGGCAAAAGAGCAGAATCTGTCACTGAACCAGACCAAGATTTCCGGTGTCTGCGGCAGATTGATGTGTTGTCTCAAGAATGAGCAGGAAACCTACGAAGCACTGAACAAGAGCCTTCCAGGAACCGGAGATACGGTTACTCTTCCGGATGGATTACAGGGAATCGTACACAGTGTAAATGTTCTCAGACAGAGAGTCAAAGTAATCGTGGAAGTCAATGATGAAAAGGAGATTCAGGAATATCCGGTAGGAGAACTGAAATTCCGGTCACGCAAGAAAAAAGCAAAGAACACTGACAAAGAAACAAGGGACATTGAGTAAAAAGAAGGAGATTCTAAATCCCATGGAAAAAAATCCGCAGAATGATCTGGTATATCCGGGAGAACGGGTTGATGATCTTCAGAATGGTCTGTATGTGATACAGAATCCGGAAAAGTTCTGCTTCGGAATGGATGCAGTTCTGTTATCTGGATTTGCAGATATCCGACAGAATGAAAAGGTTCTGGATATGGGAACCGGAACGGGAATCATTCCTTTTCTGCTGAAAGCCAAAGACAAGGGTTCACATCTGACAGGACTTGAGATCCAGGAAGAATGTGCAGATATGGCGAGACGAAGCGTATCGTACAATCATCTGGAAGCTGATATTGATATCGTATGCGGAGACATAAAGGAAGCTGCTGAAATTTTTGGAGCAGCTTCTTTTCATGCAGTGACAAGCAATCCGCCCTATATGATCGGACAGCATGGCCTGCAGAACCCATACATGGCAAAAGCAATTGCAAGACATGAGATTCTCTGTACACTGGAAGATGTAGTGAGCCAGACAGCAGCAGTGCTGAAAGACAGAGGACGTTTTTATATGGTCCACAGACCTTTCCGTCTGGCAGAAATCTTTCAGGTTCTCATGAAATATAAACTGGAACCCAAGAGAATGCAGCTGGTGTACCCGTACATAGATCGTGAACCTAATATGGTTCTGATCGAAGCACGAAAAGGTGGAAATTCCAGAATAACGGTGGAGCGACCATTGATCGTCTATGAGAAACCAGGTGTTTATACCAGTGATATTCTTGAAATATACGGAAGAGTATAAAAGAATCAAATAATCTGAGAGAAAGGGGATTCCCGGATGAGTGGAAAATTATATCTTTGTGCAACCCCAATCGGAAATCTGGAAGATATTACACTTCGAGTACTCCGCACATTGAAGGAAGTGGATCTGATCGCGGCAGAAGATACCCGAAACAGTATTAAACTGCTGAATCATTTTGAAATCAAAACACCGATGACCAGTTATCACGAATATAACAAGATTGAAAAAGCATATACACTGATCGAGAAGATGCAGAACGGTATGAATATCGCACTGATCACGGATGCGGGCACACCGGGAATTTCGGATCCGGGTGAAGAACTGGCTGCGATGTGTTATGAGGCCGGAATCGAAGTAACATCCCTTCCGGGTCCGGCAGCATGCATTACCGCGCTTACATTATCAGGACTTCCTACCAGACGGTTTGCTTTTGAAGCATTTCTTCCGATGGACAAAAAAGAGCGCAAAGAAGTTCTGGAAGAGCTTGTCAATGAGACCCGGACGATCATTTTGTATGAGGCTCCGCATAAACTTGTAAGGACACTGCGAGATCTGAGGGAAACCCTTGGAAACCGCAGAATGACACTTTGCAGAGAACTGACCAAGAAGCATGAGACAGCCTTCCATTCAACGATTGATGACCTGCTTGCTTATTATGAGAAAGAGAAGCCACTTGGGGAATGTGTCCTGGTTATCGAGGGCAAAAGCCGTCAGGAACTGAAAGAAGAAGCAGCTGCCTCGTGGGAAGAGATTTCCATAGAAGAACATATGGAAATTTATGAAAAAAAGGGAATGTCCCGTAAAGATGCCATGAAGCAGGTCGCGAAAGACCGCGGTGTATCAAAAAGAAACATATATAGCTATTTGATGAAATAGAGATGCAATAAAGATGCCCACCAGCGAATTTGAGAAGAAAATTCACCGGTGGGCATCTTTGATTTGTTGTTTTGGGAGCTACAGATGCCTGGTCGGGTTCGGAAGCATCTGCAACTTGCTGGAATTGGATTTGCAGATGCCTGGTCAGGGTTGGAAGCATCTGCAACTTGTTGGAATTGGATTTGCAGATGCCTATTACCAAGTTGATATTAAGAATCCTACAACAATTGAGGTGGGATTGTTTTTTTATGTCGAAAAAGAGCAAAATGTTCTTGTAGATAAATAGAGCATATTGTGCTAAAATATAACAAAGCATCACATTTCTTTTTGTTCTTTACAGAAAACTGTATCTTATTATCTTTGGCCGTTCGGCCGTAACAGAGAAATCTCATGCTTTAACAAAAAACAGGCAGGAGGTTTCACTGAGAAGTTACAGAGATCCCTCCTGCAAATAAGGAGGAATCATATGGGACAGAAAGACACCGTCACGAAGGATTACATAAGAAATGCAGAAGTGTTTGCGGATGCGTTCAACTATCTGCTGTATGAAGGTGAAAAAATCATCATGCCGGAAAGTCTTCATGAACTGGATCCGGCAGCAACCGCAGTCGTCTATGGTGATGATCTGAAGGCAGAACCGGTGCAGAGGTACAGGGACAGCCTGAAGTATATGACAGCCATGGAAAGAGACGATGTAGTGTACATGATTCTCGGGATAGAAAACCAGTCACACGTGCATTATGCGATGCCTGTGAAAAATATGCTGTACGATGCCATGGAGTACGCAAACCAGGTAAGAAAAACTTCTGTGAGATACAGAAAAGAGAAGAGCACAGGAAATACGAAATCGGAAAAAAATAATTCAGGAAAAACAAGCTCAGGAGAATTTCTGACTGGATTCAGCAGAAGCGATGAATTGATCCCGGTGGTTACGCTGGTGATATATTTTGGAACGGAGGCATGGGACGGGCCGCGGAGTCTTTACGAGATGTTCGGCGTGGAAAACAAGAAAATACTGCCTTTTGTTCCAGATTACAGGATTAATCTGATAGCTCCGGAGGAAATGTCCGAACAGGAAATCAACCGTTTTCACACAGATCTGCGGGAAGTACTGTTGTATATCAAATATTCGAAGGAAAAAGAAAAACTGGTTGACCTGATCCAAACCGATGACGGATTTCAGAACATGAAGACAGAAACGGTAGTCATGCTGAATACACTTACTAACTCAAAACTGAAATTCAATGAAGAAAAGGAGGAAACAAGTATGTGTCTTGCAATTGATGAATTACGGGAGGAAGCAAAACAGGAGGGAATTGAATTTGGACGAAGAGAGCTGATTGAGAAAATGCTTATGAATCATGAAACTATGGACAAGATAAAAGAGTATACCGGTTATACTCAGGAAAAAATAGATGAGATAGCAAAGGAATTATCTGCTAGATAGAGCTTAAAAGACCGTTGTTATTAGAGGATTGAATAATAATAACAGTCTTTTTTTGTGTATTTTGGTGGTAGAACTTTAACATATTGAGTGATATGCTAAATAAGGATAAGTCTAATCAAAATGAAAAGACAAGAAACAGAACACGATATCTGTTGAAGGAGAAAAGTATGAAAAATATACTGAAAGTTCGAATGTTAGGTGGATTTACACTGGAATATAAAGGAAAAGAACTGGTCCTGGACCGTAACAATGTATCAAAGACCACACAGCTGTTTCAATTATTACTTCTACATACACAGGATGGAGGAATCTCCAAAGCAGCACTCATCGATGCCCTGTATGGCCGAAGCGATGTCGAAAATAAAAACGGCAGCCTCAACAACACAATATTCAGGCTCCGAAAGCAGCTCACCGCAGCGGGGCTTCCGGAAAGCAGTTACATCAATATAAATGGTGGAATGTGTACCTGGGACCCGGATATCGAAACTTCAGTAGACGTATGCGACTTCAAGCAGACGATCGAATCAGCACGTCACGAAAAATCCCAAAAGACCAAAATGGAAATCTACGCTAAAGCATGGAAACTCTACACCGGAGAATTCCTCCCGGATATGATGGGCGAGGACTGGGCGGCAGTAGAAAACATCGCATGTCGAGATATGTATTTCGACTGTGTCGAAGAACTGTGCCACTACCTGAAAACCGAAGAAAAATTCGAAGAACTCTACCGTGTTGCACACAGCGCAGCCGAAATCTATCCATTCTACGACTGGCAGATATGGGAAATCGACAGCCTCATCGGAATGTCCCGATACAAAGACGGCCTCGATGTCTACAAAAGAACAACCAGGCTGATGTTCGAAGAACTCGGCCTGTCACCATCCGCCGGAATGCTCGAGCGATTCAAACTTATGGGAGAGCGAACCTCACAGGCAGCAGGCGCAATCGAAGACATCAAGTACCGCCTCCGCGAAAAAGAATCCATCGAAGGCGCTTACTACTGCACCTATCCAAGCTTTGTGGACGTTTACCACGTGTTCGGCCGCATGATGGAACGAACCGGCATGTCCGTATTCCTGATGCTCTGCACCCTGAACTTTATAAATATCGAGACAGACGACGAAAATCAGAAATACTATTCAGAACTTCTCCGCGAGTCCATTCAGAAAGCAGTCCGTAAAGGCGATTTTTACACCCGATACAACATCCAGCAGTATCTCGTAATGCTGATAGGGATAACCCAGGAAAACTGCACACTCGTATCAAAACGAATCAACAAAGAATTCAACAAAAGACTCACCCGCCGCAAGAACGTATCAATCGACTACTACGTTGCTTCACTCGGTGAGGTCTGCAACGACTAAAACAAACAACATTAATAATTAATATAGAAGTAAAACTATTCAGCCCGGAGATCCCCTCCGGGTTTTTTTGCGCCCGGAAATCTCCCGTCCCCCCAAAATCTCAGCCCCCCTCGCAAATTATCAGAAACATTGTCGAAAAAATATGAAAAAATGTTCAAAAAGCAGAATCACGAAATAGTTGAAGAAATAACCCCGATGCTATAATAAAAATACTCTGAAATAATTGCGTGTTATCGTGTGGTTAAAAACAAAAATACCGTGGTCGGATTTTGACGGAGGATACAAAGCAGATGGAAAAAGGCAAAAAAAAACATACAGGGACATTTGTAATACATGTGAGTCACTGTGATAATGCCACATGGCAGGGTGAGGTGACCTGGGCAGAAGCCAATAAAAAGAAAAGTTTCAGGAGTGCACTTGAACTGATCAGATTGATTGATGGAGCACTGGAGGTGGATGAATGATGAAAGAAAAGCTCAACATTTCTGCTTCCAATATCGTAAATGTCTGCATAGACAACATAGACGGAGTAGAAAGGTCCGGAAGATTTTACTGTTATTACAGTAAAGATCCTATATTCTTCCGAAGTATTCATGAACTCTTCCGCTATATGGAGCGATTCATGAACGAGCTGAACTTTCCTCAGTCATCAACAGAGCTGCGGACATACGAAGACAAACAGCAGAAACCAGCAAATGCAAAAAGAATCTCTTTTACAGAGGTCAGCAACCGTGAACAGATCCTTGAACAGAGAGGAAGCATAGACACCCTGGCTGTATATGTCAGATACCGTCAGAACGCTACATGGCAGGGAAGTGTCTATCATATGAAAAACAACGAGCGGGAAGATTTCAACAGCGAGCTCGATTTACTCAAAATAATAGAAAATTGTCAAAATAGTACTAAAAATGTTGCTGAAAGCGGCTGACGAAATAGGTGACGAAACAGTTCACCTGTTATAATGTCGTTAAATCTTAAATAAGTTGTACGTGAAGCAGTTAACGATAATTTTTTTATTATCATCATGCATATAATAGGGGATGTTAATATGAAAAGAGAAAATAATAAAAAAATCAAAAAAAGGAAACGGAATCAGAACAGAAGCCTGACATGCCGGGTGCTCAGTATGATGTTTGCAATCGTGCTGTTCTGCTCGACTGTATTAATAAATACAGACTATGTATCTCAGGCAAGCTCCTTCGATGACATGGTAGACATGGTAGAAGTTGAGGAGGATTCCGCAGCAGCTGATACATCCGAAGATACAGGAGACGATCTCGGCACAGATGTGAATTTTGAATCGGAATCGGAAGAGGGTTCGGCCGAAACATACAGCGAATCTGATGATTTCGGTTCCAGCGATGCCGACTTCTCATCAGGCGAGAACATGTTCACAGATGGAACATCCGAGAGCAGCACTCCAACCGAAGAAGCAGCACAGCCTGTAAGCTGTATCGTAAAGCTTAAAAACGAAACAATCGAGGTCAAGGCCGAAGCTCCTGCAGGTGTCCTTCCAAACGGAACACAGATGATCGTCAAAGCAGTCGAGAACAACACCGAAGATGCTGAGCTGACAGACCAGTACAACAAACTGGCAGCCAAGATTACAGAGCAGCTTCAGAGCCAGGGCAAAAACCTCGACGGCTTCCTTGCTTACAACGTATCTTTTACAGATGCAGATGGCAATCCGGTTGAACCGTCCGACAAAGTTACTTACAGCTTTACTTATAAAGAAGCTTCTTCACCGGAACTGACAGACCCGGCCGCATCCACAGTGACAGCAGCCAGAGTCAGAACCAGCAAAGAAACTTCCGAACTGGAAGTGACAGAGCTCAAAGCCGAAGAAAATCAGCTTACAGTTGAAACAAACGAAAGCAGACAGCTCACCAAAGCAGCTTTCCAGGCAGCAGGTACTGACACATACACATTTGTATGGAGCAGCACACCGGCAGCAGATGATAATGAAAACACTGAGAACAACGAAGAAAACGGTGAAGTAAATAACGAAGAAGTAAATGCAGACACCAACACCGAAAATACCGAAGAGAACGGAGAAGAAACCAACACAGAGAATAATGTAGAAAACTCTGAGGAAGAACAGAATCAGGAAGAAACACCAGATCAGGAACAGACAAAAATGATCCGCGTCATCGCAGACGAAGTTAATCTTCGCGTAGTTCCTTCCACAGAAGCCGAAGTGATCGCAACAGTAGATACAGACACTCAGCTTCCACTTCTCGAAACAGTAACCGGTGAAGACGAATTCACCTGGTACAAAGTTTCCTACGAAGAAGCAGAAGCTTATGTAAGAAGCGATATGGCGGAAGTTGTTGAGAATGAAGAGCAGGGTACAGAAAACGAAGATGCAAATGAAGAAGAAGCAGACGTTCAGGTCGAAGACGAAGTAACCTACTCTCAGACAATCGGCAATGTGGTTGTAACTGCAACAGCTGCAAAAGATGTTCTTCCAGGAAATGCAGAGTTTGTTGTAACTCCTATCGTACAGGAAACAGACCCTGACCAGTACGCAGAAACAGAAACAAAGCTTAATGAAAAAGCTGAGGAAGATGGATACGAAATCGCAGGTTTCCTGGCATACGATATTTACTTCCAGGACAGTGAAGGAAATAAAATAGAACCAGTTGATGGTTCCGTAAAAGTTTCCATGCACTACACAGAACCATCCGTACCGGCAACCGTATCAGAAATCAGTGTCGTATCTGTTGATGAAGAAGTTAATGAAGAAAAAAATACAAATATTGATGTCATGCATTTTGTTGAAGATCAGAATGGTAAAGTTCAAGACGTTGTTAATATGACAGAACAGGGACAGGCAAACGTTGAAACTACTACAGATGGTGAAATTCAAAAAGCAGAATTCAATACAGAGAGTTTTTCAGTATTTACAATCACATGGAAAAGAAAAAGCGGAAATATAGAAGAATTTAACTTTGACAAAATAATACATTTGGTAAGACAGAATGATAGTACATATACTGATTTAAATAGTTCAGTAAATGCAACAAAGAGTCTGGTTCTGGAAACAGAAGATACTAACCCGGTTCTATACATGAGCACTATTACATCAAGTGGAATAAATAAAGAAATGTATCAACTTAAGGAAAGTGAAACAACATATCGCTTTATAGGCGCATACATTGCAACAACATCAAGAGATGGATATAGTCTGGTAGATAGCAATAAAGTAACGAAACTTATGGGAAGAAAAGAAAAAGATTCCAATAGTGGAGTTATGAAGTATCAGTATAAAGGAGATACAACTTATAGAAACCTGGAAATTGGTCAGACTGTTATATTTGTTTATTCAAATGCAGAACTAACAAAAAAGGCAAACCTTTATTCAGAAAACGGAATAACGTTATATGCATCAGGACAATCAACAGTAAATTTGACAAATATAGATATCTTATATACAACAAGTGCAAATGATATAATTCCGACAAGTGTAAAAGACAGTGAGAGCGGAAATAACTATACATATGAACGTACAGTTGTAGGAATCGGAGAAGAATCAGTTGAAGTCAAAGCCCTAAGACGGGAATCAAGTTCAAGTAATTCACCAATACAGTATAGTGAAGATGGTGAAAACTGGATGGATGTTGGAAGTAATCCTGTGAAATTTATTTATACAGCAGATGCTAAAGGAGAGGTTCCAAAAACAATAAAGACAGCTGATACTAGAAATCTTATCAATATCAGTATGGCAAATTATTCTGAAAACCAGAAGTATCACGGTTCTTTTCAATTTGGTAGCGCAGATTATACAGGAAGTGAAGCGGTAAAACAGAATTTAGTAGAAGGATATCTTAAGGATGGATATCCGGTATTAAAAAATGGTACATCATTAAACGGCCTTTTTGATGGTACCTGGGATAAGGTTATACCACATACATATGTTACAGGATTGAATCATCTGTTTTCATATGATTCAAGGACAGGAACATATAGCTATGATAGCGATAAGAATTATGCATATTATGATATTGATAGTAGTAGGAATACGGAAAAGAATTTTATAGTATATGAGAGAAGTAAAGACAAAGGTGAGGGAAATCGTCACGTTGCTTCATTCATGCCATATTCTTCTTGGGATGATGGTGCATCTCAGAATAAATTTGCTTTTGGTATGATGATATCTTTTGAGTTCTTACAACCGAAAAATGGTAAAATTAATGGACAGGATATGGTATTTAGTTTCTCTGGTGATGATGATGTCTGGGTATTTATAGATAACAAATTGGTGCTTGATCTTGGAGGTGTCCATGAGAGGGCAACAGGAAGTATCAATTTTGCAAATGGTGAAGTATACGTAAATAACCAGTCAAATCCAACATTAAGGAGTGTATTTAATAGTGATAGTGATAGTGATACATTTGCAGATTATACCAGTCATTCATTGAAACTCTTCTATATGGAGCGTGGACGAGGTGATTCAAACTGTTCAATTAAATTTAATCTTCCACCAAGACCAACGAATTCTATTGAAATAGTAAAAAGTCTTGCAAATTCAGATAAAGAAAAGTATACAAGTACTGATTTTCAGTTCAAAGCATATCTTGAAGATGAAGAAGACAGAAATCAGGAGCTGGTTCAGTATAATGCAATTCCAGAAGGAACACCATACAGAGTTAAGAAAAATGATTCTCTTACAGATGAAGTAAGATATGTGGGAGCAAATAATATATTTACTTTAAAGGCAGGAGAATCAGCGGTATTCGAGGGGATTGATTCAGGACTCCGGTTCTATGCGGAAGAAGTTGGTATCCTTTCGGATCAATTTGATAAGGTTGACATTACAGACTGGGAAGTAACATATCACGATTTGAATGGAAATCTAGTTGGAACATCCGAAGGTAAGGTACCAGAGCAAACTAAAACTTACTTGGCACGAAGTGGAGTGAAAACTGCTGGTAATGCAGCAAGGGTAGAATTTAAAAATACCTGTAATGTAAATAATTTGAGAAAACTAAGGATTACCAAGAAGATGAATGGGTTATCTACTACAGATAAATTCAGCTTTCAAGTATATCTTACAGGACAGAATAGGCAGTTTATCCCTTATGATGGAGGATATGAAGTCATACATAAAGATGGCACGAGTGTAAGTAGAGAGGGTAATCCTCAGGGAATAATACGTGACGTAGCACCGGATGAGACGATTGTAATTGATCAAATTCTTTCAGGAACCGAGTTCAAGGTAAACGAAATTGAACTAGATAATTCAAGATATGAGAAGCCGATAAAAGAAGTTAAAAAGGGTTTATGTGATGATGGTACAGTAACAGATTCTGACGGAAAGATTGCTTTGAAAAAGGATGCTCATGTAATAATAACAAACACATTAAAAGTAGATCTGACAGTTAATAAAGAATGGTCAGATAAAAATATAAAGCACAGTTCTATATATGCAGGACTTTATAAAGCGGATGGAACACCATTAAAATGTGTTGAACTGAATGAAGATAATCAATACAGATATGTTTTTGGAAATGTGAGTTCATCTGATTTGGTTTATGAGCTTAGACCGGTAACAGGAAATGAAAATGCAGAATTTACAATCAATAATAACGGATATGTCAAAGTAGAAGCAGATAAGATTATTGTGGCAAAAGCAAATAATACCGATACAAAATATAAAGTGTCTTATAAAAAAGAAGTATCAGAAGATGGAACAAAGATTACTCAGACAATTACAAATACAAAGATTGTTACAAAATTGAATCTGATAAAAGTTGAAAAAAATAATGAAAAAAATCTTCTGAAAAATGCAGAATTTGCACTTTATACAGCAAATGATAACTACACATATGAGGAAAGTAACCGGGTAACTGGCAATATCAAGACTGATTCGAATGGAAGAGCAACAGTGAATGGATTAGTTCCTGGAAAATATGTTCTGAAAGAAACAAAAGCACCAGAGGGATATTCACTTTCTGCCAATGTATGGCAGGTTCTAGTAAGGGATAATCAGTCAGTTGAAGTAACATTAAATGGAGTTCCTGTTGAAAAAAGCGATGATGGAGCATTTGTTATCGAAAACATTAAGCTCTACTCACTCCCATCAACCGGTGGCAGCGGAATTTACTGGTATATGATCGGCGGCATGGTACTTATGTCTGCAGCCGCATGGATCTTATATAAAAACAAATGCAGGGAGGTGCTGGGAAAATAATTGTAACGATTGATTTTTTCAGTGGCTCCTTGCCACAAAAAAACGTAATTATCCCGCATAAGGGAACAATAAAAAAAATGGGCAAAGCCCGATAATGAAAAGGAGACAAGATTATGAAGAAGATGAGAAAAATCTTTGCAGTGTTATTAACACTGGCCATGGTACTCGCAATGAGTATTCCAACATTTGCAGCAGAAGTTACAGAACCAGTTACTTCTTATTCTAGTAAAATTACAGTAACAGGTTTATCTTCACAGGAAGAAGAAACAGTTAACTTATATGCAGCAATTACATTAAATGTTGATAAGAACGAATGGATTGTAGCTGACTGGGCTAAAGATTATATTGGATTAAGTACTGATGGAAAAAAATATGAAATCACAAATGCTGAAGGGTTAGCAAAAGCAGTACCTGAAACTATAGCACCATTTCAGCAGAAACATGTTGTAGGTGAAACACAAGTAGAGTTTTCAGAAGTTCCTGTAGGTGCTTATGTTGTTACAGCAAGTGGTAATAAAATCACATATTCTCCTATGGTTGCAGAAACATACAACGATGTTGCAACTTATATGCAGGCAAAAAATGTGACACTTGTAGCTAAATCCTCAGGTTATGATGTGAAAAAAGAAGCAGCAGATGGTTTTGTAAAACGTGGAGAAGAAGTAACATTTACAATTACAACTACATTTCCAAGTTTTACTGTTGCTGATTCTGAAGATAACACTTTTAAAATCATTGATACACCAACTGGTCTGGATATTCAAGAGATTACATCCGTTAAGATTGGTGATACTTCATTAAAAGCTAATGAAGATTATACTACTAATAAAGCAGATGATGGTAAGTATACAATTGAATTTACCAAAAATACTATTGGAACAAGCAATACAAATGCAGGTAAAAAAGTTGAAGTACAGTATAAGGCAATTGTAACATCTGAAGAAGGATATACTAATACAGCTAATACATCCAGAAATGAAACTGAGATGGGTAAGACTGAAGTTAAAGGTTATACTGGAACAATTACACTTACTAAATACGCAGAAGACGGAAAAACGATTCTTAAAGGTGCAGAATTCAAGTTATACAAAGCTACAAAAGATAAAGTAAAGGAAGAAAATTCTGGAGTTTCAGCATTACGCTTTATCAAGTTAGGAGATGGCATTTACAAATTAGCATTAGCAGATAACGAAGCTACTTCAACAGATACCTTAGTTGCAGTAAACGGAACATTGACTGTAAAAGGTCTTGATGAAGGTACATATTGGTTTGAAGAAACAAAAGCACCAGAAGGATATTCTATCAATGTAGATGGTGCTAGTGCAACTATTAAAGAAAGCAAAGATAAAAATGTAACTGTACCAACTTCATTGAAAGATACCAAACTCTCCGCTCTTCCATCCACAGGTGGTATCGGTACTACAATCTTCACAATCGCTGGATGCCTGATCATGGTTACAGCAGCTGGCTTATTCTTTGCAAGCCGCAAAAGAACAAACAAATAATCATTCGTGATTGTTTATAACCAAATATCGAATCCGGGGCATCTGCCCCGGATTCATAAAAAAATAATACAACAGCAAGGAGAGCTCGGATGAAAAAAAAAGCAGGCAATTTAGTAATTGGCATCATATTTTTAGCTGGTTTGTCCTTGCTGCTGTATCCCTTTGTAGCCAATCAATGGAATAACTACAGACAGAAACAGTTGATCAGTGGTTATGAACAGGTGGTTTCTGATAAGGAAGCAGCAGAAGGAATTGACTATGATGCAGAGCGTAAAAAAGCAGAAGACTATAACGAAGCCTTACTTCCATGTGTTCTTCCTGACTCTTTTGCACTTGCAGAGTCAAGTGGAGTAGACCCGGTTTATATGAATACGCTGAACATCGCTGGTGATGAGATGATGGGAAGTGTAGAGATTCCTAAGATCAATATCAAAATCCCGATCTATCACACAACGGAAGAAGATGTTTTGAACAAGGGTGCAGGTCATCTGGAGGGAAGTTCTCTTCCGGTTGGAGGAGCAAACACACATGCTGTTATTTCTGCACACCGTGGACTTCCGAGTGCATCACTTTTTACAGATCTGGATCAGATGAAAGTAGGAGATCATTTTCTGCTCCATGTGTTAGATGAAACCTTATGTTATGAAGTAGACAAGATTTCGGTTGTTAAGCCGGAAGACACTTCTGCTCTTGCAGTAGAAGATGGGCAGGACTTAGTAACTCTTTTAACCTGTACTCCTTATGGAGTAAATACAGAACGACTTCTGGTTCGTGGTCACAGAGTACCTTATGTAGAAGAGGAAGTCAAAGAAGAGAAGACAGTGCTCAGTGGAAGTAGTCTTCACACAAATTATCTTCTTTGGGTATTTGTTGGTCTATCCGTTACCGCACTCTTTGTTTTTGTGTTATACTTAAAGGAAACAAAGCTGAAGAGGCGAGCAAATAAAGGCGGTAAAAAATAGATTATGGCAAAAGAAAAGAAGAAAAAAGGTTCTATAGTTATCAACATATTTATCATATTACTTTTTATCGTCGGTGCGGGTATCTTTACTTACCCAACGATCAGTAATTACTGGAATGAGTACCGAAATGCGCAGCTTGTAACCAAGTACAATGAATCCGTCAGTGATCTGTCGGATGACCAGTACGAAAAGCTCTGGCAGGAGGCTGAGGAATACAACGCGGAGCATAAGGTCAATACGATCGTAGATGCTTTTAACGAAGAGGATTATGTTCTCAGTCATCCTTACGATGAGGTCCTTGATCCAAATGGTGACGGGCTGATGGGAAGTATCGAGATCCCCAAGCTGAATCTGACGCTTGCTATCTACCATGGTCTCAGTACCGAGGTTCTGGAAAAGGGTGTCGGGCATGTTGAGGGAACAAGTCTTCCGATAGGTGGAGCGAGCACACATGCGGTGCTGGCTGGACACAGGGGACTTCCGAGTGCAAAGATTTTTACGGATCTTGACCAGATGAAGAATGGAGATATTTTTCTGATCCATGTTCTGGGAAAGACTCTTGCATACAAAGTAGATCAGATAAAAACGGTTCTTCCGGAGGAATCCAGTGAGCTGGATATCATCGAGGGAGAGGATCATGTGACGCTGGTAACCTGTACTCCTTATGGAGTCAACACTCACAGGCTTCTTATCAGGGGAATCCGAACGGAGTATGTTGAACCGGAGGAGAAAGCTGAGGAGACACCGATCCAGCAGATCGCAAAGGTTGATCCGGTGAAGATTATGATCATTGGTCTTGTAGCTATGGTCATAATGATCATCATTGTTTATATAGTTATTCGACGTAAAAGTCGAAAAACAGAGGAGAGTAGCCGCAAAGACGAATAATGATCACAGAAAATAACAAGGAGGCCGATCGTGGTGAAACAGAAGAAAAAGAAATTTAAAATGTGGAATAAGCTTTTGGCTTTCCTGGGAATGTTTGTCATGTTGACAGGCTGCCTGGCAGGAACGGTTCAGGCAGGTTCTTACGAAGCCGGAAAAAAGGGAAGTCTGAATCTGACGGTGCAGCAGACGGATAAGGACGGCAAGACAACACCGCTGACAGGTGTCAAGTTAGAGCTTTACAGGGTTGCGGATGTTTCATTTGATGGAAATGTGCATTTTGTACTGACCAGCTCCATGTCATCTGCAGGATACGATTTTGATTCCTTCAAGAATGCAAGTGAATGGTATTCAGCAGCCGAAAAGCTTGCCGAGGTTGCAGCTGCTTCTTCAGTAAAGCCGGTTGAGGCTGTTTCGGATGAGCAGGGCAAGGTTGTTTACAGCGATATGGAAGAGGGCATGTACCTGGTAATTGGTGCAGCGGAGAGTTCCGTTAAGGTTACTCCAATGCTCTTAACAGTTCCTTTTGCAAGCACAGAGGAAGGCTGGATCTACGATGTACAGGCTTATCCAAAGGCAGAGAAGAGCAACACTGCAGGTATTACAGTTGAGAAGAGACTTTATCGTATTAATCCGAATACGTTTGAACTGGATGAAATAACTGCTGACGATGCAACTTACAAGGTTGGTCTTTTCCTTGATAAGGATGGTACGATCCCATATGGTGATGATTACATCAGAACGATCCATATCCAGAATGCACAGTCAGGCAAAGCTTCTTACAGTAATGTTCTTAGAGGTACCTATTATGTATTCGAGCTTGATGAGAATAATAAGGCGATCAAGCTGAATGATGAGGTGCAGATTGATAAAGAAAACAGCTTCCATTACAATGTTACGAATGCAGCAGACAAGGAAGACAACAGTGTTGTAGTGGATGACAATACGGTTGCTACAGATATTGCAGCTTATGTAAATAACATTTTTTCAACTCTTCCGGAAGGCTTCTTTGTAAATGGAAAGATCGAGATTACAAAGAACGTTGTAGTGGACGGTGTGAAAAAGACTGTAGACGACAAGTTCTATGCAACTGTATTTGATGATTCTGGTAAGGCGGTAAGCACCGTTGAACTGAAGCAGAATGATAAAGTTACTGTTACGGTTCCATTCTCAGAAGATATAAAAGATACTGTTACTTATGCAGTTAAGGAAACCGATAAGAATGGTAATGTACTCGATAAAGATTCTTTCGCATATGTAGTAAGTGGTGAAGGCAGTGTTAAGCTGAATGAGTCTGATCAGTATAAAGGAAGCATCGAGATTACCAATACCAAGAAGGATGCTACTGTAACACCTGGCGGAAGCAATGGTGGTTCTGGTACATCTAACGGTGGAAGTGATGCATCCAGCCATGGCGGAAGTGCAACAAGTCGTCCGGTTAAGACTGGTGACCCGATGAATCCGGCATTCTGGGGTCTGGTTCTTCTGGTATCTGTGATCGTGATCGCAGGTGGAGTAGTTGCTTACAAAAAGAGAAAACAGAAATAAAGTGTAAGACGTTTGACGGGAGTCTGGTGTAAACCGGGCTCTCGTTTTTTTCTTCTTATTTAAAGGGATTTTGTTGGAATGAGGGCTGTTTTGTGCTATAATAAATTAGTATTATTATGCCTATCTGGAAACCGGCAAATGCGAAAAATGTCGGTTTCCATTATAATGAATATAGAATGACAGGAGGAAGCAAATGGGCGGAGAGAATACAGAGTACGGCGCGGATCAGATTCAGATTCTGGAAGGACTGGAAGCTGTTCGTAAAAGACCAGGTATGTATATTGGAAGTACATCCAGCCGGGGCCTGCATCATCTTGTATATGAGATCGTGGATAATGCGGTAGATGAAGCATTAGCAGGATTTTGTACCGAAATCCAGGTAACTATCAATCCGGATAATTCCATTACCGTAGTTGATAACGGACGAGGTATTCCGGTAGGAATCAATCACAAAGCAGGAATACCGGCAGTAGAAGTTGTATTTACCATTCTTCATGCGGGTGGTAAATTTGGCGGTGGAGGATACAAAGTATCCGGTGGACTTCACGGTGTAGGTGCCTCTGTTGTAAATGCACTGTCTGAATGGCTGGAAGTTACGATCTGCCGTGAAGGTAAGAAATATCAGCAGCGTTATGAAAGAGGACATACCATGTATCCTCTGAAAGAGATTGGTGTCTGTGATTCTGAAGAGACAGGAACAAAGGTAACGTTCCTGCCGGATAAGGAAATCTTTGAAGAAACTGTTTATGATTACGATATTCTGAAACAGCGTCTTCGTGAGATGGCGTTCCTGACAAAAGGTCTGCGTATCGTTTTGAAAGATACCAGAGCAGACCAGGAAAAAGAAAAAATCTTCCACTATGAAGGTGGTATCAGGGAATTTGTTACTTATCTCAACAGAAGTAAAGAAGCACTGTATCCAGAGGTCATTTACTGTGAAGGTGAAAAAGATGGTGTCATGGTTGAGGTTGCCATGCAGCACAATGATTCCTACACAGAGAACAGCTATGGCTTTGTAAATAATATCAATACACCGGAAGGTGGTACACATATCGTTGGTTTCCGTAATGCACTGACAAAGACATTCAACGATTATGCAAGAAAGAATAAGCTGCTTAAAGACAGTGAACCGAATTTAAGTGGTGATGACATTCGAGAAGGTCTGACAGCAATCGTAAGTGTTAAGATCGAGGAGCCACAGTTCGAAGGACAGACGAAACAGAAGCTTGGTAACAGTGAGGCTCGTGGAGCTGTTGATTTTGTAGTCAGCAAACAGCTGGAGATTTTTCTGGAGCAGAATCCGACGGTTGCGAAGGCAACAGTTGAAAAATCTGTTCTTGCGCAGAGAGCGCGTGAGGCAGCCCGCAAGGCGCGTGACCTTACTCGTAGAAAATCCGCTCTTGACGGAATGTCACTTCCGGGCAAGCTGGCTGACTGTTCTGACAAGAACCCTGAAAACTGTGAGATCTACATCGTAGAGGGTGATTCCGCGGGTGGTTCCGCCAAGACAGCACGTAACCGTGCCACACAGGCGATCCTTCCTCTCCGTGGTAAGATCCTCAACGTAGAGAAAGCCCGTCTGGACCGAATCTACAGCAACGCCGAGATCAAGGCGATGATCACAGCCTTTGGTACCGGAATCCACGAGGACTTTGATATCAGCAAGCTGCGTTATCATAAAATCATTATCATGACCGATGCCGATGTCGATGGTGCACATATTGCAACGCTGATGCTTACATTCTTCTTCCGGTTTATGCCGGATCTGATCAAGGAAGGACATGTATACTTAGCACAGCCACCACTGTATAAGCTCGAGAAAAACAAGAAGACATGGTATGCATACAGTGATGAAGAACTGAATCAGATTCTTACAGAAGTTGGACGTGATCAGAATAATAAAATCCAGCGTTACAAAGGACTTGGAGAAATGGATCCGGAACAGCTTTGGGAAACTACCATGGATCCGGAGCGGAGAATTCTCCTTCGTGTATCCATGAATGAAGAAACCGAATCCGAAGTAGATCTGACCTTTACTACCTTAATGGGTGACAAGGTAGAACCGAGACGGGAATTTATTGAAGAAAATGCAAAGTTTGTAAACAACCTGGATATCTAACAAAATTTCTTCGAAATGGAGACAAGCATGGAAGACAATATTTTTGATAAAATTCATGATGTGGATTTACAGAAAACCATGGAAACCTCTTATATCAATTATGCAATGAGCGTTATTGCATCACGTGCATTGCCGGATGTAAGGGACGGTTTGAAGCCGGTACAAAGACGAGTGCTCTATTCCATGATTGAATTAAATAACGGACCGGATAAGCCGCATCGTAAGAGTGCCCGTATCGTTGGTGATACCATGGGTAAATATCATCCTCATGGTGACAGCTCTATTTATGGTGCGCTGGTTAATATGGCACAGCCATGGTCCTTCCGTTATCCTCTGGTAGATGGTCATGGTAACTTTGGTTCCGTTGATGGTGACGGCGCGGCGGCCATGCGTTATACAGAAGCAAGATTAAGTAAAATTTCCATGAAGCTGCTTGCCGACATTGATAAGGACACCGTTGATTTTGTACCAAACTTTGATGAAACAGAAAAGGAGCCGGCTGTTCTTCCAAGCCGTTATCCGAATCTTCTGGTAAATGGTACAACCGGTATTGCAGTAGGTATGGCAACGAACATTCCTCCCCATAACTTACGGGAAGTGGTTAATGCGATTGTTAAAATTATTGATAACCGGATTTTAGAGGACCGCCAGACCGATATTGATGAAGTCATTTCCATTATCAAAGCACCGGATTTTCCGACAGGAGGTATCATTCTTGGCACGAGAGGCTGTGAAGAAGCCTATCGTACCGGACGTGGAAAGGTTCGTGTCCGCGCAGTTACGGATATGGAAACCATGTCAAACGGCAAAACAAGAATTATTGTAACGGAACTGCCTTATATGGTAAATAAGGCAAACCTGATTTTAAAAATTGCAGAGCTTGTGAAGCTGAAAAAAATTGATGGAATTACTGATCTTCGTGATGAATCCGATCGTGAGGGTATGCGGATTGTAATTGAATTACGTCGTGATGTAAATGCCAATATCATTTTAAACCAACTGTTTAAACATACACAGATGCAGGATACCTTTGGTATTATTATGCTGGCTCTGGTGAATAATGAGCCGAAGGTATTAAATATTCTGGATATGCTGAAGGAATATATTAAGCATCAGGAAGATGTTGTTACCAGAAGAACAAAGTATGAGCTGAAGAAGGCCGAAGAACGTGACCATATTTTACAGGGATTACTGATTGCTCTTGATAATATTGACGAAGTGATCCAGATTATCCGTGGAAGCCAGACAACGCAGATTGCGAAAGAAAGCTTAATGGCACGGTTTGGATTAACCGAGGTTCAGGCGCAGGCCATTGTTGACATGAGACTGCGTTCTCTGACCGGTCTGGAAAGAGAAAAGTTAGAGAACGAGCATCAGGAGTTACTGGCAAGAATTGCAAGATTAAAAGAAATTCTTGCAGATGAAAAGGTATTACTTGGTGTTATCCGTACTGAAATTCAGGAGATTTCCGACAAATTCGGAGATGACAGGAAGAGTAAGATCGGTTAT
>ERZ772812.920-NODE-920-length-23268-cov-3.539698_pt1 | contig 23268 bp, 18 predicted proteins | sample MGYA00511343_ERZ772812 | MGnify/ENA primary metagenome ERZ772812 (study PRJEB29015, sample SAMEA2737706) | human gut metagenome | biome: human gut; feature: human-associated habitat; material: faeces | place: China | collected 2012 ...
AAGTAATAATTGGCAATTTAAGATTACTTGTGATAGGGCTCTCCGCGCGAGATCTTCTGCGCGCGGTAGAGCTGTTCCAACAATACCACGCGCGCCAAGTTATGGGGTAGGGTTATGGGGCCGAACGACAGGGTTTCATCAGCCCGTTCGCGCACCGCGTCGCTCACGCCGTCGGATCCGCCGATGACGAAGGCGATGTCGCTTTTGCCGCGCACGACCAGCTCGTCGATGCGCGCGGACAGACTCTCGCTCGACCGCTCGACGCCGTCGATCGCGAGCAGCACGACATACGCTTGGACGGGAAGCGCCCCCAGGATGGCCTCGCCCTCCCTGCGCCGCGCCGCCTCGACGCCGCCGGCGCGGGCGGGATCGACGTCTGCGACCTCGGCGACCTTGGTGCGCATATACGGCTGAAGCCGCTTGAGATACTCGTCGCAGGCCGCCTTCCAGAACTTCTCCTTCAGCTTGCCCACGGCAACGACGGTGAACGCCATGCGCGATCCTTTCCTGAGCGGACTGCGGCGCGCGCCGCTAGATGATGATGTCGAACTCGTCTTCGAGGATCCGGCGGAACCGCGCCTCGTCCTCGATCTTGACGGTCGTCTTGCCCGCAGGGGTCACGCGCGTGAACTCGTCGGCGGTGATGGAGACGTTGCCGTCCTCGGTGCGACGGTTGACCATGCGCTTCTGCGTGAACGACGAGAGGGGGCTGGTGCAGCTGTAGTGCGCCAGCGGAACGAAGTCCACCAGGCTCATGGGGGCGTCCATGAAGCCGACCACGGGCTCGGGCGCGCGCCCGGGCTCCCCCGCCGCCCGCGCCGCCTCCAGCGCGGCGGTGCTTCCCAGATAGTAGACGTTCCACCAGGGATCCTGCTCGGCGCGCTCGATCCGGAACGTCTGCCCGTGCGACGCCACCTCGCAGCCGTCCTCCATGGGGAGGGAGCACGGGGGCATGGGGCCGCCGTAGCCCGCATCGCAGAACAGGCGCTGGCCGCCCAGGTCGACGATCATCGCACGGTGCGTGATGGGGAACGTGTAGCCGGGGTTCTTGAGGCTGCGACCCGCCACGGCGGTCACCTGGAAGCCCGTCTCCTCCAGCAGCGCCTGAAGCAGCGCGTTGAGCTCGAAGCAGAAACCCCCGCGATGGCCGCGGATGATCTTGTCGAACATGTCGGACATGCCCAGCGACACGTTGAGCTTGTTGTCGTAGATGTCCAGATCCTCGAAGGGGATGCGGCACTGATGCGCGTAGATGATCCGATCCAGCAGCTCGCGGGTGAGCTCGCCCTCGGGAGGCTCCATGCCCAGCTTCTCCCAGTACAGGCCCCTGTCGGGCAGCGGTTCGTACAGCTCCTCGAACATAGCGCTTCTTTCTTCCTCCCCTTCCTTTGAGGGCCCTTCCGAACGCCGGCCGGTCCGCGAAACGGCGACGGCTACCGCTTGGCTCCGAAGCGGCGGCACAGCTCCTCGTTGGCGGCGATCTCCTCCGCATCGTCGAGCGCGCTGAGAACGGGCGCCTCGATGCCCGTTCGGGAAGCGCGGCGTTCGAGGCCGCGAGCGAGCAGCCAATCGGCGACTTCGGGATTCTTCGACAGCAGCGGGCCGTGCAGGTAGGTGCCCAGCACGTTGCGGTGCAGCACGCCGTCCGCCTTGTCATCATCATTGTTGCCGTGGCCGACCGTCGATGTCACGGTGCCGAATGGACGAACTTCCTCACCCAGGTGTGTGCGGCCGGCATGGTTCTCGTAGCCGACCACCGGACGCTTTGCGATCGGGGAGGAGAGGATCACGTTGTCGATGAGGCGGTTGCCCGATCCGCCCTCGGCGCGCACCGTGGTCATGTCGACGATGCCGAGACCCTCGACCGAGTCCTCGCCCAGAAGCCACTCGCGCCCCAGGATCTGGTAGCCGCCGCAGATCGCAAGCAGGACGCCGTCGTCCTCGACGAAGCGCGCCAGGTCGTCGCGCATGCGCAGCAGCTCCTCGGACGCGAGACGCTGTTCGCGGTCGGGGCCGCCGCCGAGGAACACGATGTCGGCAGCGGAAAGGTCGCAGGTCTGGCCGTGCTCGACGCGGCGCACCTCCACGGGGATGCCGCGCTTGCGCGCACGATAGGCCAAGACGGTCACGTTGCCGCCGTCGCCGTAGAGGTTGAGCAGGTCGGGGAACAGATGGGCGATGACCAGCGGCTCCTCCTCGGTGGCGGCGTTCGGATCCGAGGCGGTCTCCGCGGATGCAACGGCGGATAGGCTTTCGGAGGCCTCATCGGACGCGCGCTCTTCCGCAGGGGAAGCAGCCTCGCCGTGCGATGCCGCAGACGCTCCCTCCGCTGCGGCCGCCTGCTGCGACGCGGTCTGGGCGTCCGCCGGCGCGCCCGGGGCGTCCGCCATCCGGGTCAGCGCCTCGCGCAGCGCCGGCAGCGCGGTGTAGTTCGCGATCAGGTACACGCGCCCGCCCCGCTCATCGCCGGCCGATTTCGCCAGGACGTCGGCGGCGTCGGCGGCGAGGTCCGCCTCCACCCCCGAATACTTCAGACGGACCTGCATGTCGTTGGCGCGGATGCCGCCGGCGAACGCCCGCAGGTTGCGATGTCCCGCCAGCTCTTCGAAGTCGATGTCCCACAGCCACGACACGTCATGGCCGTCCGCCTCCTTGTCGTTGATGAAGAAGGCGACGGTCTTGGGGCCCTTGTCCTGGAGGATGATCTTGATGTTCTGGTTGAACCCGGTGGGGTTCTTCGCCAGGTTCAGCAGGACGGAGCGGCCCTGCACGCTGAACCGCTGCAGGCGGCCGTTCTGGGGATCGAACTCGTCGATCGCCTTTTGGATGGCGGCCGGCTCGACGCCGCCGAGGCGCGCGCCGACGGCGACCGCGAGCAGGTTGTACACCATGTACGCACCGCTGAAGGGGGCGCGGATCTCGAACGGCTCGCCCGCGCCAGCGTCGGAGGACGACACCGAGAACGACAGCCCCTCCGCGTCCAGCTTCACCTGGGAGGCCGACCAGGAACGCGCCGGGCGCGCGAACCCGCACGACGGGCAGCGATACTCGCCCAGCTGGCCGTACTGGCGGTATTCGTACTCCATCATCGAGGAGCAGCGCTGGCACATCTGGGCGTCGACGACCGTGTTCTGGGATAGCCCCATGTCGCCTTCGACGCCGAATGCAAGCGTGGGGTTGTCGACGCGCTCGGCGATGGCCGCGCACAGGGGGTCGTCGGCGTTGTACACCAGCGTCGCCGACGGCGTCGCCTTGCAGGCGCCCACGATGCTGTCCTGGATGCGGTCGATCTCGCCCACGCGGTCGAGCTGGTCGCGGAACAGGTTCAGCAGGATGATGTAGCGCGGCGCGAGCTGGGGAGCGGATTTCGCCAGCCACAGCTCATCGCTTTCGAACACGCCGATGTCGGCCGCATCCGCATGCAGCAGGGCCGTCGCGACGCCCGAGTCAAGGTTCGCCCCGGTCCGGTTGCAGATCACGCGCTTGCCCGCAGCCTCGAACGCATCCGCAAGGAGGTTGGTCACCGTCGTCTTGCCGTTGGTGCCCACCACGACGATGGATCCCTCACGCGCCTTGCCGACCGTGTTCGCGATGATGCGAGGGTCGACGTACAGCGCGATCTTGCCCGGGAAATTGCCCGCAGGACGTCTGAACACGTGCTTGAGCCCCCAGGTCGCCAGCCCGGCGACCGCCTTCGCGCAGGACGTGCGTGCTCCCATGCTTCCACCTGCTCCTTCTCTTCGAAATGCGGCGATCGGACGCCGTTTTCTTCCAACCGCCTAGTATACCCGGCGCGCGTCGGAGCGCGCGATGCTTGAAGAGGCTGTGGAGGTTCTCCACATAGAAAAAAATTCGTTGACACGGCCCGTGAATATGAGCATAATAACGTCTGCTGTTTCGACGTGCGCCGTTACCTCAGCTGGATAGAGGGACTGACTACGAATCAGTACGTCGGGGGTTCGAATCCCTCACGGCGCACCATTTAAACGGCACCGCATCCGCAACGACTGGTAAACGCGACCCCAGCACGTGCGGTTTTTTTGTATCTGGAGGAAAGGAACTTGCTTGAAGGTTCGAAAACCGAAACCTCACAGTAAGTAACTTCCGACTCCTTCCTTTGCGTCGGCAGTCGGAAGACGGCTGCTGCGCGTTCGATCACCCTGCGATTTTACCTACGCTTGACTTCGCATGCCGAAGCCCGTTGGTACGATAGCGGGGTTGAACGACGCGATGGACGTAAGGGAAAGCCCATGCTCTATCTGTCACAAATGACGGGAAAACCCGTCGTGGATGCCACCGGCGAGAAGATCGGCACGATCTCCGACCTCGCCATCTCCACGGGCGAGGTGTTCCCCCGCATCACCAGCCTCGCGTTCCAGGGACCCGGCAAGGTTCCCTTCATGATCTCGTGGCGCAAATACGTCGGCAAGTTCGACGAGGACGGCATCGAGCTGTCCGTCCCCGCCAAGGACATCCGCTTCAGCTACCTGCAGCCCGAAGAGGTCCTGCTCGCGCGCGACCTGCTCGACCGCCAGATCGTCGACACACAGGGCATGAAGGTCGTGCGCGTTAACGACCTCAAGCTGTCCGAATCAGGCTCGCAGCTGCGCCTTTTGGGCGCCGAGGTCGGCACACGCGGCATCCTGCGCGGCCTGTCCCCGCTTCTGGAGAAGGCGGTCGTCGCGATCTCCGGGCTGTTCGGCAAGCGCATCGACGAGAAGCTGATCGCCTGGAACTACATGGACTTGCTCGACCGCGACCTGTCCGAGGTGCAGCTGTCCGTCACCCACAAACGCCTGGACGAGCTGCATCCCGCCGACGTCGCCGACATCCTCGAGCAGCTCGACCCCCAGCAGCGCGCCAACGTGTTCCGCCACCTGGACGACGCGCAGGCGACCGAGGCAGTCTCGGAGATGGAGGACGAGTACCAAGCCGACTTCATCGAGGACCTGGACGAGGCGCGCGCCGCCGACCTGCTGGGCAGCATGGATCCCGACGACGCCGCCGACATCGTGCGCGACCTGTCCTACGAGAAGGCCGAGACGCTGCTGCGCCTGATGGGCGTCGAGGACGCCGCCGAGATCCGCCGCCTTCTGGGCTACAAGGACGGCACGGCGGGCGGCATGATGACCACCCAGTTCGTCGCCGTGCGCCAAACCGACACGGTCGGGCAGACCATCGAGGTGCTGCGCGAGCTGCCAGACGAGCATCCCACCGTCCACTACGTGTACGCACTGGACGAGTACGACAAGCTGGTCGGCGTCCTGTCGCTGCGCACGCTGGTGCTGGCGCGCGATGACGCCCTGATCCAGGACGTCATGTACGACGACATCATCTCAGTGCCGCCCGACGAGGAGGAAGACGACGTCGCGGCCGACATCTTCAAATACGACATCCCCGCCATGCCGGTGTGCGACGAGCATGGCGCGCTTCTGGGCATCGTCACCGTCGACGACGCATGGGACGCCATCGAGGAGGACGTGAGCGGCGACAAGATGAAGGCGTCGGCGCTCAAGATCATCGGCATCGTCGTGGCGGCCGCCGCGGGCCTGGGCCTCTACACGCTCATATTGCTGCAGATCACCGGAGTGATCGGGGGCTAGGCCATGGCGTTGCGGAAGAACAAGGACGCCAAGGAGACCCGCGTCATGCGCGCCGCGCAGCGTGCCGGGCGCAAGTCCGTCTCGCGCATGAAGGGCAGCACGGCGGCGCGCCCCAGCACGATCGCCCAGCACAAGGCCGGCGCGGCGGCGCGCGCGCAGTGGTCGCAGGAGCAGCAGAAGCGGCTCGCCGCCAAACAGGGAACCGACGCCGCGCTCAAGGAGGATGCGGCGAAGACGGCCGAGCTTGCGACGACCGCGGAACCCGTCGTCAAGAAGCAACGCAGCAAGTTCCTGCTGGTTCTGGCGGCGCTCGGCCCGGGCATTGTCACCGCCATGGCGGGAAACGACGCGGGCGGCATCTCGACGTACTCCACCGTCGGCGCCGAATTCGGCTACGCCACGCTGTGGGTCATCCCCGTGATGTGCGTGCTGCTGCTGGTGGTCCAGATGACCGCGTCCAAGATGGGCGCCGTCACCGGCAAGGGGTTCGCCGCGCTCATCCGCGAGAGCTTCGGCATCCGCCTCACGGCGCTTGCGATGTTCGCCCTGCTCATCGGCAACGTGTGCACCACGTTCTCGGAGTTCGCCGGCATCGCGTCGGGCATGGAGATGTTCGGCGTGTCGCGCTACGTCGCCGTGCCGGTCGCCGCGGTCGCCGTGTGGCTGCTGGTCGTCGGCGGCAGCTACAAGCGCGTCGAGAAGGTGTTCCTCATCCTCTCGCTCGTGTTCGTCACCTACGTCGTGGCGGCGTTCCTGTCGCAGCCCGATTGGAATGACGCGCTCCACAGCACCGTGGTGCCCAAGCTCGTCAACGACCAGAGCTTCATCTCGCTGATCATCTCGATGATCGGCACCACCATCGCGCCGTGGATGATGTTCTACTCGCAGAGCAACGTCGTCGAGAAGGGCGTCGATATGGAGGACTACCCCCTCCAGAAGGTCGATGTCGTCGCGGGCACCATCGCCGCATGCCTCGTCGCGTGGTTCATCATTGTCACCACCGGCACGGTGCTCTACCCTCAGGGCATCGAGATCTCCTCTGCCGCCGACGCGGCCTCGGCGCTGGCGCCGTTCGCCGGCCCCTATGCCGAGGCGCTGTTCGCGATCGGGCTCATCGCCGCATCGTTTTTGGCGGCATGCGTCTTGCCGCTCACCACGGCGTTCGTCATCTGCGAGGCGTTCGGCTGGGAGGCGGGCGTGTCGTTCAAGTGGCGCGAGGCCCCGCTGTTCAAGAGCATTTTCACGTTCATCATCGTGCTTGCCGCCGCGATCGTGCTGATCCCCGGCATCGACCTGATGGCCGTGATGCTCACCGCCCAGTTCATCAACGGCTTGATCCTACCAGTGCTGCTGGTGTTCATGGCGCTCATCGCCGCGGACAAGCACGTGATGGGTGCCCATCGCAGCGGCATCGTGTCCCGCATCCTGATCTGGGTGACCGTCGCGATCGTCACCATCCTCACCGTCGCGCTTCTCGTGATGCAGGTGCTGGGGATCTAGCTGGATTCGAAAAGGGGATGGGCGGTTCTTCTCGTTTTGTTCCAAACGAGCAAAACCGCCCATCCCCTTTTCACATTCGACCCCGCTCACGCAGAAGCCGGAACTCCGCTCCGCCTTTGGAGCCGAAGCGTGGGCATCCGCTACCGCTCGAAGAACCGGCGGCGCGCTTCGGCTTGCCGCTCCTCCGCGCGGGCGCGAAGCTGGGCAAGGCGGATCTCCAGCGCTTCCTTGTGCTGGCGCTCCTCATCGGTCCAGCCGCCGAACAGCGCCTCGTGAAGAACCTCGCTGGCGGAACGCCCCTCCCCTTCACGAGGGAAAAGGCAGGTACGGGCGCGGTTGTATAGAAAAACCTCGTCGAACAGCCCCGACTTCTCGAGCACCGCCAGATTCCTCACGATATCGTGGACGATCTTGTTGTGATGGGCCGGATCCGTCGCCCGTGGAACGGTTCCCGCAATACGCATTTCCTCATAGCGGATCTGGCAGCTGATCAGCGATATTTCCGGCTTCACCGCCATGAGGGCAAGGGAAACCGCGTACCCCCTCTCGCGCAGAAGCGTCGCCGTTTTGGTCGGAACCTCCGCCGTGCGCAGCGTCCCCTCGATGATGAGGTTGTAGCCCTTGCGGGAAAGCGTATCGATGAGCTCCTCTGTCATGCGCCCCGCCCATTCAGCCGTATGGTTGACGGATTCTGGACCGTACTCGCGATCGAATTCGCGGTAACGAGGATGCTTCGCACGATACTCGTCGCCGTTGATGACGATGACATTGTCATCCAGACGATCCCTCAAAACGCCGTGCAAGGTGGTTTTTCCCGCCCCGCTCTGCCCTCCCAGTAAGAATGCCGTGGGGGAATCGACCGGACGCAACGCCGATGGGACGAGAAGCTTCTCGACGATCTTTTTCCGGGCGCGCCTGAATTCTTCCTGCGTGTAGCTCCTCTCCATTAGGCTGCCCTCGCGACGCATCGAAGCGCGATATCGTGCACCGAATCGATCTGTGCGCGGATCTTCACCAGAGACTCTTTGCTGCGCCCCTCCTTTCCGGTGATTTCAAACTTCGCCTGCGCGATATACAGCGCCATATCGTTCAAAACGAGCGAAAGCGTTTCATCGCCGCTGTCCTCCGCCTCTTCCGCAAGCCTGTCGATATCCGCCATCACGCTTGCGGCGTGCTCGTTGAGGATCTCCTGCTCCAGCGTCAACAGGTACATGTCGGTCATATCCATGATCTCGCCCTCCTCGTCGAAATAGACCATCGAGTACACGATCTGCTCGGCTTTCGCGCGCTGCTTGTCGGGCAGCGCGGCGCCGTCGCGTTTGAGGCAGTCCGCCATGAAGCGCGGATTCTCGGCGGCGCGGATGAGGTTGGCGTTGGCCTTGGTGGGCTTGCCGCCGCTCTCGTAGCGCGCCAGGCTCGCCTCGCCGATGCCGAGCAGCTGCGAGAACGTCTTGCGCGACATCTGGTACTTTCCGCGGATATCCTTGATTTCCTGTGCTGTCATATCAATTGACATTGAGATCCCCCTTTCAAGCAGTCATATCGTATCATGCTGTGAATTGCTACTCTAGATATCAATTGATATGTTTTTTATCAGAGCAGGGCGCAAATTTGCCGCCTCCCTTGAGAGAGGCGGCTTGTCCTAGGCTTCCTCGCTTGCTCGGCGGTACACCTTCTCGAACGGCTTCTCGACCGTCGCCTCCACGTCGAGCTCGTGCTGGAACTCGCGATCGATGGCGCCCTGCAGCGTGGGCGGATTCACCTCGAAAGGAACCGGCTTGGTGACCAGGCTCACCAGCGGCACGACGACGAGCGAGAGCAGCATGCACAGCGCTCCGCAGTTGATGGGCGAGGCGATGAGCGGCGTGCCGGCGAAGCCCAGCGCCATGTTGACCACCGTCAGCCCCACGCCTATGGCGAACGAACACCACACCGCCGCCTTGGAGATGCGGCCCGAGTAGAGGCCCCAGAGGAACGGGCCCAAAAACGCGCCGGCGAGCGCGCCCCACGAGTAGGACATCAGCTGCGCGATGAACACGATGGACGAGTGGTACTGCACGAGCGCCATCACGGCCGACACGATGATGAACAGCACCAGCAACACGCGCATGCAGGAAAGCTGCTTCTTCTCGGACATGTCCTTGACGATGTTGCCCTTGATCACGTCGATAGTGAGCGTCGACGACGACGTGAGCACCAGTGACGAGAGGGTCGACATCGACGCGGACAGCACCAGCACGATGACGATGCCGATGAGGATGTCGGGCAGCGACGAGAGCATCGTGGGGATGATGGAGTCGTAGATGGGCGTGCCGTCGGCGGCGTATTCGATCTGGTCGCTGTACAGGCGGCCGAACCCGCCCAGGAAGTACGATCCGCCCGCGACCACGAACGCGAACAACGTCGAGATGATGGCGCCCTGCTTGACCGCCGGGCCGCTCTTGATCGCGTAGAACTTCTGGACCATCTGCGGCAGACCCCACGTGCCCAGGCTCGTCAGGACCACCACGCCGAGCAAGTTGAACAGGTCCGGGCCGAACATGCTGGTGAACGCTCCTTCGAGCGCCGTGCCCTCGGCGGGGATCTGGGAGAGCTGGATGATCGCCTCCGCGAACCCGCCATTGCCGGCGAGGACCGCCGCGATGACCGCGACGATGCCGATGAGCATCACGATGCCCTGGATGAAGTCGTTCATGACCGTGGCCATGTAGCCGCCGACCACAACGTAGATGCACGTCACCACTGCCATTCCGATGACGCACACGTCGTAGGGCAGCCCGAACGCCATCCCGAACAGGCGCGACAGGCCGTTGTAGACCGATGCCGTGTAGGGGATGAGGAAGACGAAGATGATAGCCGCCGACGCGATGCGCAGCGCCTTGGATTGGTAGCGCAGACCGAAGAACTCCGGCATTGTCTGGGCGCCCAGGCGGTGCGTCATCTCGCGCGTGCGCGGACCGAGCACCCACCAAGCCAGAAGCGAGCCCAGGATGGCGTTGCCGATGCCCGCCCACACGGCGGCGATGCCGTACTTGAAGCCGAACTGGCCGGCGTAGCCGACGAACACGACAGCCGAGAAGTAGCTGGTTCCGTAGGCGAACGCGCTCATCCACGGGCCGACGTTGCGGCCGCCCAGCACGAATCCGTCGACGGTGGACGTCGATTTGCGGCAGTAGATGCCCACGCCCACGGCCACGCCGATGAAGATGAGCACCATGCATACTTTTTCGATCATGAGAGGTATTCCTATCCAGAGGGCCGCCCAGCGGCGGCGGTTGCGGACACCCTGGATGCCGACGGCGCGAGAGCGCGCGGATCCCGGCAACCAGGCGGTTGCGGAGGCGCACATGACCTTGGCCTGCGACGAGCCGAACTCTACGCTACGCGCATGCACGGCAGCATCACGGGCAAGCCCATGTGCTACAGATATCGATAGGAATACAGATAGGCGAAAGAGGCCCCGGAGAAGGAGGACGCGGCGATGCCGGCGCGATCGAGCGCGCGGCGGGCGATGGCGGTATGTCCTCCTGAACAATGCATGGACAGACTGTACCATACCTGGCCGCGCGGCATGTTGCGAAATGATTACCGATCGCATGTTTCGATCCGGCACGAGAGACGCGCCTCCCGATACAATGGAACCCTGCGAATGGCAACCGAGAAGAACGGGTGGGGAGGACGCGCGATGGCGCACGACGAGCGCGACAAGGATGTGGCGGCCCGCTACCTTGCGGGCAATACGGCGTTGCGCCGGGCGCTCGGCATCGCCGACGACGCCGACCTCGAACCGCGCTATCTGGGCGAAGGCGAGCACAACCGCAACTTCCGCTTCGACGATCCGGACAGCGGGCGGAGCTTCGTCCTGCGCATCAACGTCGCGCCGCAACCCTTCCACGACAACCAGATCGCCTACGAGTTCGCCGCGCTCACGCTGCTCGAGCCGAGCGCGCGGGCTCCCCGTCCGCTCTACCTGGACGACTCGCCCGACGCGCCGGGCGAGGGAGCGCTCGTCGAGAGCTTCTGCGAGGGGGATCCGCTCGATTTCGACCACCTGAGGCCGGGCGATTTGAAATGCGCGGCGCAGCTCATGGCCGACCTCCATGCGGTGCGCGTCGACGACGTCGAGCGCTGCCCCCTCCATCGCCCCGCCGACCCCTTGCGCGGGCTCTTCGACGAGTGCATCGCGCGCTTCGAAGCGTACCGCGCATCCGGATGCGAGGACGCACGCCTCACGCGCTGGACCGAGCGCTTCATCGCCGCGGCGCAATCGGCGTTGAACACGCCCTCCGACCCGGAAGAATGCCGGCACATCGTCAACTCCGAGACGCTTGCGGCGCATTTCCTCATCCCGCGGGAATCCGCCGCCGCCGCTGCCGCCGACACGCCGGGCTGGCGGCGCGATCCGGGATTCTTCGTGGACTGGGAGCGACCCATCCTCGGCGAGGTCGCACAGGATCTGGCCTACTTCGTGGCCCCCACCACCACGTTCTGGGATAGCGAGTTCCTTTTCACAGCCGACCAAGCGGACGGAGTCGTCGAGGAGTACTGGCGCGCCGTCGACGGGCGGTTCCCGCGCGGGGGCTTCGATGCGCGATTCCGCGCGTTCCGCATGATGACGGCGCTGCGCAGCACGACGTGGTTCTGCAAGGCGCTGCCCGTCTACCTGGGCCGTGCCGAAGGGCACATGACCGAGCGCACACGGAGGAAATTCCCCGCCTATCTGTCGGACGAGTTCATGGAGATGTTGGCGCGGGACTGCTTCGGGCTGTAAAGCAGCAGCGCCGTAAGGGCAGCGGGCAGCACGAAGATGCCCAAAATCGCCCAAGGCGGCCGATCCTCGACCGAAATGCGGAATTGAGAGGGAGTTTATTCCGCATTTCGGTCGAGGATCGGCGAAGGCTGTCTCACAATCCGACCGTCGGCGGCGCTATACGGAAGTCACCGGCGCTGCGATGCAGGAAGCGTCAAACGCTCCTTCAGGCGGGCGCGGTAGTGACGGTCGATCTGCAGCATCTCGACGATGAACGCCTCCATGCCGCCGTAGCGCGCCTCGAGCGAATCGTAGAACGCCTGCAGGTTCTCGGGATTGGCGCGGTGGGCGAGCGTGAGCTTGCGCGCCAGCTCCTCGTTGCCGTCGGCGAAACGCAGAAAGCGCTGGAACTCCTTGTCGTAATGGCGGTCGCGCGACTCGTTGGTCAGCAGATAATCCTCGAGCACCGCCTCCCGCTCCGCGCCCAGGATGGTGAGGATGAGCATCGCGAGGATGCCCGCTCGGTCCTTGCCACCGCTGCAATGGAGATAGACGGGCTTCCCCTCAAGTGCGTGGGAAAACGCGCAATGGACGGCTTCGCGCATCTGACCCGCCGTCAGCACGTTGGAAAGCGCGCCGTAGAAGCGCAGCGGATCGCACGCCACATCGCGACCGACCACCTTGGTTCCCGCCGCCGGCTCGGTGTATTCGACGCCGACCTTCTCAAGGTCGAAGAAGGGGATGTGGAGGTTCTCGACGCCGGGCGCCGCCACATCGGGCTTAGCCTCGCGCTCCCAGCCGCAGCGCACGTCGATGACGCAGGATATGCCCAGATCGTCGAAGAGGACCGCCTGGTCATCCGGCGTCGCCTCGTTGAGCGCTGCGCCGCGGAAGAAGAGTCCCGGCACGACGGCGCGACCATCCCCGACGGGGATGCCGCCCAAATCGCGCACGTTGCGAACCTTCTGAAGCGCAATGGATCTCAAAGCAGGTCTTTTCCAAACGACGACGTAACCGAACAGCGCTCCATACTATCACAAGAGGCGGAACGGCTCGCCGCACCCCGCGGCGGCGAGCCGCCGAATGAGAAAAAGTGACTGTCCCTTTTTCTCATTTACGTGGTGCCGGGTGCTGTGCGGGAACCTAGTAGCGGCTGTCGAAGATGCGCTTGGTCTTCTTCTCGCTGCGCGGCAGCTCGCCCATCGGCACGCCGACGGCGTCGGGTGTGCAGCCGATCTTCGCCTTGAAGATGCCGGCGAGCTCCTCCTCGCAGCGCTTCTTCTCGTCGCCCTCGAGCGGCGTCTCGAACAGCACGGTCAGCACATCGCGGCCCGAGATGTTCTCGATCATCACCTGGTACTCGGAGCTGGCGCCGCTGGTGATGGCGATGACGTCCTCCACCTGCGCCGGGAACATGTTGCAGCCCTTGACCTTGAACATGTCGTCGGTGCGGCCGACCAGCGTGTCGATGCGCGGATGTTTGTCGCCGTGCGCGCACTTGCAGGCGCCGGGAATGATGCGCGTGAGGTCGTGCGTACGGTAGCGGATGAGCGGCGCGCCCTGCTTACGCAGCGTCGTGAGCACCAGCTCGCCCGTCTCGCCGTCGGGTAGCACCTCGCCCGTGTCGGGGTTGACGATCTCGATGTAGACGTAGTCGCTCCACACGTGCATGCCCGCGTGCTCGTGGCACGAGATGCCGATGCCGGGGCCGTAGACCTCGGTGAGGCCGTAGATGTCGAAGATCTCCACGCCCAGCTCGTTCTCGATGCGGCGGCGCATCTTCTCGCCCCATCGCTCCGAGCCGATGACGCCCTTGCGCAGGTGGATCTTGTCGCGCAGGCCGCGCTCGTTGATCTCCTCGGCGAGCAGCAGCGCATACGAGCTCGTGGCGCCGAGCACGGTGGATTTGAGGTCCTGCATCATCTGCAGCTGCTTCTCGGTGTTGCCCGGACCCATCGGGATGGCCATCGCGCCCAGGCGCTCGGCGCCCAGCTGGAAGCCGATGCCCGCCGTCCACAGGCCGTAGCCCGGCGTGATCTGGATGCGGTCGGTGTTGGTGATGCCCGCCGTCTCGTAGCAGCGCGCGAACTGGATGGCCCAGTCGGTGACGTCCTGCTGGGTGTAGGGGATGATGACCGGCGTGCCCGTGGTGCCCGAGGAGCTGTGGATGCGCACGACCTCCTCGTCGGGGACCGCCTGCAGCCCCAGCGGATAGGCGGCGCGCAGGTCGGCCTTCTCCGAGAAGGGCAGCTTCTCGAAATCGGCCTGGGTCTGCACGTCGGCCAGATCGATGTCCTCGAACTTCTTGGCGTAGAAGGGCGAGCGATCCTTCAATGTGCGGAACTGGTCTTTCAGCAGGGAGAACTGCTCATCGGTGAGCTGCATGGCATCTCTTTCCTCTCGTTGTGCGCGGAGGCCGGACAAGCGGCCGTCTTGCCACCGAGCCGGCAGAACGGCCGACCCGCCCGCCCGACGGTTCGTCGACCGCCGCGCGCTTTGCCTTCAATCTTACTGGATACCCTCCAGATGCGGGATGTTGGCGAAGCCCACCGCGAGGTCCTCGTCGGTGGGGATGTAGTCGACCATGGTTCCGCTACGGAAAGCGGAGTAAGCCGCCAGGTCGAAATATCCCGTGCCGGTGAGACCGAACACGATGACTTTCTCCTCGCCGGTCTCCTTGCATTTGAGTGCCTCATCCATCGCGACGCGGATGGCGTGCGCCGATTCGGGCGCCGGCAACGTGCCCTCAACGCGTGCGAACAGCGTTGCCGCCTCGAACACGCGCGTCTGCTCGACGGAGCGCGCCTCGTCCAGGATGCCGTCATGGTAGAGCTGCGACAGAATCGGGCTCATGCCGTGGTAGCGCAGGCCGCCCGAATGGTTGGGCGAGGGGATGAATCCCGAACCCAGCGTGTACATCTTCGCAAGCGGCGTGACCTTGTCCACATCGCAGTAGTCGTAGGCGAACGTGCCGCGCGTGAGCGTGGGGCAGCTCGCCGGCTCGACGGCGATGAAATGTGGAGCGCGGCGTCCCTGCAGCTTGTCTCCTGCAAACGGGGCGATGAGCCCGCCCAGGTTCGATCCGCCGCCCGCGCAGCCGATCATGATATCGGGCTCCACGCCGATCTTGTCGAGCGCCGCCTTGGTCTCCAACCCGATGATGGACTGGTGCAGCAGCACCTGGTTGAGCACGCTGCCGAGCGCATAGCGGCAGCCCTCGGTCGAGGTCGCCTCCTCGACGGCTTCGGAGATAGCGGTGCCCAAGGATCCGGTGTTGTCGGGATCCTTTGCCAGGATTGTGCGGCCGACCGCCGTTTCGCTGGAGGGCGATTCGGTGACGCGCGCGTTGTACGTCTCCATGACCGCTTTGCGGTAGGGTTTCTGCTGCGCCGAGCACTTCACCATGAACACATGCAGGTCGAGCCCGAAAAAACCGCATGCCATCGCCAGCGCGGTGCCCCACTGACCGGCGCCCGTCTCGGTGGTGAGGCTGGTCAGGCCTTGCTCCTTGGCGTAGTAGGCCTGCGCGATGGCGGAATTGAGCTTGTGGGAGCCCGACGTGTTGTTGCCCTCGAATTTGTAGTAGATCTTGGCGGGCGTGCCCAGCGCCTCCTCGAAGAACTTGGCATGCACCAGCGGCGAGGGGCGGTACATGCGGTAGAAATCGCGCACCGGATCGGGAATCGGGATGAACCGATCGGTGGCGTTGAGCTCTTGGCGGGCAAGTTCGGTGGCGAACACGGGCGACAGATCGTCGACGGTCACCGGCTCGAGCGTCGCGGGGTTGAGCATCGGGGCGTGATCGGTCGGCATGTCGGCGCGCACGTTGTAGTAGTGCGTCGGCAGCTCTTCCTCGGACAAATAGGTCTTGTACTCGGTGCTCGGTCGCTTGGTCATCTTCATCTCCTTTCGCTTTGGAGACGAAGGCAACAAAAAAGCCCTTGTCTCCTACAAATCCTTGCAGGGACAAGAGCGAAAACTCCTGCGGTGCCACCACTGCTTGGTACCCCCATGGTACCCACTCACGAGACGCGCCGGCCCTTTTGCCGGTCATGCCTCTGCCCTGTAACGGGAGCACCCGTCCCGTGCTACTACACCGAGCCGCTGCTGCGGACGATTCGCACGAGCCCTCGGAGGGCCATTTGATGGACCGCTTTCTGCCGGGATCCCAGCATCCCCGGCTCTCTGGGAGCGCGCTTCCACCGTTACTTCCTCGTCAACGGTTTATGCGATGCATGGTACCAGAAGAAGCGGGGCGCGCAAGTAAAAGTTTGTTAAGAGACCGCTTCACTCCGCTGAAGCGCCGCGATGAGACGATATGAGCTGAACATTGGAACCCCTCCTCTTGTAGCAGCTCCGTGGAAGCGCCGCGCTGAGAAAGGGCGCGGGGAGGGGCGGGCGGTTCTTCTCGTTTTCGCGTGTCAAAGGGACACATCTAATGGCACGCGAACGCGCCATTAGATGTGTCCCTTTGACACGGAACAGGCACCCGCCCCTTTATCTCCGGCAACGCGTGGCATGAGAAAGGGGCAGCCCCCCGCTAGCGGCCGGCGACGGCGTCGACCGCGGCCAGGTTCATTTCGACGAAGCGCGGCTTGACGCAGGCGGCGAGGGCCTCTTTGAGCTCGTCGATGGACAGGGGCACGGCGCCGCACGCCACGGCGCTTGCCAGCAGCACCGTGTTGAGGGCGCGGCGGTTGCCCAGCGCGTCGAGGATGGGCGCGGCGTCCACCAGCTCCAGCCGGCCTCCGCTCTCGGCGAGCGCGGCGCGCAGGGCCGCGATCACCTCGTCGGAGCGGTACGGCTTGGTCGACAGCGCCGCCGTCACCGGCTGCACCACCGCCGTGGCGGCGACGACCGTGCCGTCCTTCTTCAGATAGCGCAGCGCGCGCACGGCCTCGCCGGGCTCGAACGCGATGATCGCGTCGGCGGTCTCCGGCGCGACGAGCGGCGCGTGCACCGGCTCGCCTTCCGATCCCATGCGCACATGCGACACCACGCTGCCGCCGCGCTGCGCCATGCCGATCGTCTCGGCGGTGCGCACCTGCCAGCCCTTGCTCTGCGCTGCCTGGGCCAGCACCTTCGCGGCGAGCACCGTGCCCTGGCCGCCCACGCCCACCAGCAGGATGTTAATCATGGTCGGCCTCCTTTTGGATAGCGGCGAAGGGGCACGCCTGGACGCACAGCCCGCAGCCGTTGCACTGGCCGGGATCGATGAACGCCTGGCCGCGATCCTTGGAACGCGGCCCCCGCGTCTCGGCGGAGAACCCGATGGCGGGGCAGCCGATCTCGGTGATGCACTTCTTGCAGCCGGTGCACAGCTCCTGTTTCACGTGAAGCACCGGATCGGGCTTTTTCAGCTGCACGCACGGACTGCGGAAGATGATCGCCGACGGCCCTTCGAAATCGATCGCCTCCGTCGCCGCGTCGATCGACTCTTGCAGATCGAGCGGGTCGGCGTCGACGATGCACTCCACGCCCAACGCGCGCAAGACCCCCTCGATGTCGATGGGCTTGCGCCGCTCCCCCATCAGCGTGACGCCCGTGCCCGGATGCGGCTGCGCTCCCGTCATCGCGGTGGTGGCGTTGTCCAGCACGCACACGGTGATGTCGTGCCCGTTGTATACGGCGTTGGCGATGCCGGTGAGGCCGCTGGCGAAGAACGTCGAGTCGCCCACGAACGCAACTTGCTTCTTGTCGGGCTCCACCACGCTGAACCCCTGCGCCATCGTGATGCCCGCGCCCATGCACAGGCACGTGTCCACCGCGTCGAGCGGCGCGGCGTTGCCCAGCGTGTAGCAGCCGATGTCTCCGCAGAGCACCGCCTCGCGCTTGCCGAGCGCGCGCTTGACCGCGTAGAAGCTGCCACGATGCGGGCATCCCGCGCACAGCACAGGCGGGCGGGCGGGGAGCAGCACGTCGACGTTCTCGACGAGCGGGCTGCCCTCGCCCGGGCAATGCGCGTAATGCGCCATATCGGCATCCGCGAACGCCGCCATGAAGCTTTTCAAGCTGCCGAGGATCTCCTTGGTCGAGTTCTCGCCGCGATAGCGCAGGCCGCACGACGACCCCATCGTCTGACAGCGGATCCCGTGCTCGCCCATCGTGCGCAGAAGCCCATCCTCCAGCACGTTATCGAGCTCCTCGTAGACGACCACGCAGTCAAGACCGTCGAGGAAGGCGCGCGCAAGCCGGTCGGGGAAGGGGAACGGCGTCCCGACCTGCAGGAACCGGTACGCGGGCAGCTGCAGGCCCTCCTCCGCCTGGTTGCGCTCGAGATGGCGCAGCGCCTCGCGCGCGTACGCCGCGGACACGCCTCCGACGACGATGCCGATGCGCGGGGTTTGCGCGTCGTCGAGGTCGGGCTGCGGCACGTCCTCCCAGTCGAGCACGTCGGCGTACGACTCCTCGGCCTCTGCGCGCGTGATGAACTGAGCCCCGGTCAGGCGCGCCGCCTCGTCGAAACGCATGCCCGGCGCGACTTCGACCACCGTATTGAACCGCGAGAGGGCGTCCTCGCTCGCCTCGTCCTGGATGCGGCGCAGGCGGTTGAAGATCTCGCCATGCGCTTCGTAGGCGCGCCGCGGGAAGATGATCCATTTCGGATTCTTTTGGAAGCCCTCCTCGGGCAGCGGGCGCGCGAACGTCTCGTCCTCCACGTCGAAGAACGTCGACGCGTGGCAGATGCGCGTGGTGGGACGCACGATGACCGGCGTGCCGTGACGCTCGGACAGGTCGAACGCCTCCTTGATCATGGCGAACCCCTCTTCGGGCGTGGAGGGGTCGAGCACCGGCACCTTGGCGAAATCGCCGAAGCGACGCGTGTCCTGCTCGGTTTGGGAGGAGATGGGGCCGGGGTCGTCGGCGACGTAGAGCACAAGACCGCCCTTGACGCCCACGTAGTTGAGGCTCATGAGCGCGTCGCTCGCCACGTTGAGGCCCACCTGCTTGCAGGTGAACAGGCAGCGCGCGCCGGCATACGAAGCGCCGGCGAGCAGCTCGAGCGCCGCCTTCTCGTTGGTCGACCACTCCACATGCACGCCGTGCGCGCGGCCCTCCGTATGGAGCTTAGCGACCGTCTCGATGAGCTCGGACGACGGCGTGCCGGGGTATCCCGCCACGACGCGCACGCCCGCCTCGAGCGCCGCATGCGCGAACGCCTCGTTCGCCATCAGGAGTTTCTTGGTCATCGCTCGCCCGCTTCCCCTCTCGCCTTTCTCGTTATCGGCATCATATAGCAAGAAGGGCCGGCTATCCGGACCGACCCTCCTCGTTGAACATATTCATCGGACAACGCGATCAGAATGAGAAAAAGTGACTGTCCCTTTTTCTCATTTCCGTCGGCCGTCAGGCCGACGGAACCCCTTACGCTTCGGCCATGCCTTTTTTGAAGTCGATGATCTTCTGGCGGGCTCCTTCGCAGCCGGTGCCGAGCATCTGCACCGCCAGGATGGCGGCGTTCTTGGCGCCGTTGATGGCGACGCAGGCGACCGGCACGCCGGAGGGCATCTGGACCATCGACAGCAAAGAATCAAGGCCGCCCAGATCGCTCGTCTTCATGGGGACGGTGATAACCGGGCAGGGCGTGAACGCCGCGACGACGCCGCCGAGATGCGCTGCCTTGCCGGCAGCGGCGATGATCACCTTGATGCCGCGCTCGTGCGCAGTCGACGCCCACTCATGCACGACTGCGGGCTTGCGATGGGCGGAAGCCACCTTCACCTCGTAGGCCATGCCGAACTCCTCGAGCTGCTTCATGCACGGCTCCATCGCCGGCATGTCGGACTCGCTGCCCATGATGATGCCGATGACCGGCTTGCTCTCCTCTGCCATTGTCTCGCCCCTTTCGCGCGATGTTTCCAAAACCAATCCGTATTGTACGCGCTCCCCGCGGCGCTCGGCCGCTCAATCTACACCGTGACCCGCACGCCCGCATACAGATAGCCGATGCGCTCGCCCAGCTCATCGCGCAGGATCCCGTACGCGTCGAGCCCGGTGCAGTGGAACGTGAAGTACCGCGCGCCCCGCTTAGAGAGCTCATGCGCCAGCTCGCGCGTGAACTTGGGGGACTCGACCTTGCCCGAACCGGGATCCATCAGGTGAAACCCGCCGATGACCACGTCGAGCGGCCCGCCGGCGATCCGCTCCGCCTTGTCCATGATGTTGAGGATGCCGCAATGGGAGCACCCCGACACGAGGATGCGGCGGCCGCCCTCGGTGACGAGCAGGCTCTGCTCATGGCGGAACGCGTCGGGAGTGAACCCCTCCCCCGTCTCCTCGAGAAGGACGCCGTTGGATTTGACAATGGGATGGATGATGGGGACGTCGGAGAACAGCAGCAGGTTGTCGCCGAGCCTCTGCCCGTCCGCAGCCTTGATGAAACGGGGATCGTCCTTCAATGCCGGATCGAGCCCGATGTCATGATGGTGCTCGGGCGTCCCGGCGACATGCCGGTCGAACGCACGCTCGGCATAGTAGATCGGCACGGGCGAGGGCAGCTCCGCGGTCGCGTCCAGATAGGCGCGCAAGCCGCCGCCGTGATCGAAGTGCCCATGCGAGAGAACCGCCGCGTGCGCCGTGCGGACATCGACGCCAGCCGCCAGCGCGTTTTCGAGGAAGCTCTCGTCAGGCCCGACGTCGAACAGGATGCGCACGCCGCCCTCGGTTTCCAAAAACAGGCTCAATCCGTGCCGCGCGGCGAATCGATCGGACGGGGTGGTGTTCTCCATAAGCACGGTGATCTTCATGATGGCTCCTTGGTCGGGATTGCCTTGCCGACCAGTATACGCGCCCATTCGTGTCGGCGGCGGGAACGAGAGCCGGGCGCCGCAGCGCCAAATCAACGATAGTTTGACGGTCATCCAGCGTGGCCCGCCGGACGCGGCGGCGGCTTTACAATTGACGATCGCTGCCGTCTGAGCACTCCGACGCCGCACCGACGAGCCGACGAGCCCTCCCGATCTGATCAAGACAAAGGCACCGCTATGATGAAACGAATTTTGGCAAACGGAATAGAATCGCTGGAAGCCGCCTTGCGACAGCGTTTCACCAGCGAGGAGTCGCGCACGTGGATCAAGGAGCAGTCCCGCCCGTTCCGCGAGCTCATGTCGTATTACCGCTGCGCGTTGATGGAGGTCGAGACCAAGTTCCGCGTCCTCAACGAGGAGCTTTCCCTCGAAGGGGAGGCCAACCCGATCGACGCCATCGAGTCGCGCCTCAAATCGCCCGAGAGCATCATCGAGAAGGTCGACCGCAAAGGCATCGACTTCTCCGTCGAGGCGATCGAGGAGCATATCGACGATATCGCGGGCATCCGCGTGATCTGCTCGTTCGAGTCGGACGTGTACCTGATCGCCGAGGCGCTCCTTCGTCAAACCGATGTGCAGCTCATCGAGCGCATCGACTACATCGCCAACCCCAAGCCGAGCGGATACCGCAGCCTGCATCTGGTGATCGCCATCCCGATCTTCCTCTACGACGAGAAGAAGATCATGAAGGTGGAGGTGCAGCTGCGCACGATGGCGATGGACATGTGGGCGAGCCTCGAGCACAAGCTCGCGTACAAGAAGGAGCAGTCCGCCGAAGCCGACAGGATGCACGCCAACCTGCTGGAATGCGCCGAGCTCTCCGCCCGCATCGACAAACTGATGACCGAGACGCGCGACCTGGCGGGATAATCTCTTACCAGCACGTGCGCTAAATCAGGTGGAGCATAAGCAGCTGAAAAGGGCTGGGGTGCTTCGCATTCGCGGGATCGTCGGAGCGCCGCGTACTTCGGTACGCTAGCTCCGAGGATCGCGCGAAGGCGGAGTGCCTCAGCCCTTTTCAGCATAAAAAAGTTCCGCCGGCAGAGGCCGGCGGAACGAATTCATGGTGGTCAGAGAGGGACTTGAACCCCCGGCACGGGGATTTTCAGTCCCCTGCTCTACCAACTGAGCTACCTGACCGGATGGCATCCTTTGCGAATGCGAGGATGTATTCTACCGGATGGCCCATACGCCGTCAAGCGGTGATTTTACTTGCAGGCGATGCCCTCGCCGAACAGAAGCTCCTTCTCCTCTCCGGGAAGCGCTGCGCGCGCCTGATCGCGCAGGTTGTTCACGCCGATGAAGAACTGGCGCATCATCACCACCAGCAGATAGCGGCCCTTCGCAGTGAGCGTGAGCTCGTCGTCGTTGTCGTGGTCGAACGCGCCCGACAGCTTCATGAACGCCATCTCGACGGGCAGCCCCGCCTCGACCGTGCACTCGAAATCGCGGAAGAAGGCGCGCTTGTCCAAACGGCCGCCGAACAGCTGCATCATGAAGCGGTAGCGCATGCGATCGCGCTTGCTGAACGTGGTCTTGCCCATGATCGACATGCGGCCCGCCTCGATGGCGGCGTTGTAGTCGCGCACCGAGAACGTGTTGACGTACAGGTTCGCGCCTAGGTACGTGATGCCGCCGGATCCGATGGCGGGATACTCCTCGTAATCGACCACGTACTCGTCGATCATCGCGTCGTCGGCCGCCGCGGCGGTGTCCAGACGGTTGAACGTCCATGCCGAGCCGTGGGTGAACAGCGGCTTGTCGCCACCGCACAGAAGCTCGTCGATGATCTGGTAGAACAGATGCTCGCGCTGGTAGTCGACCTTGCCGACCGTGCGCGCGAGGCTGCGCTCGACCGACGGCGAGGCCATCAGCGGATAGAACGTGGTCTGACTCGCGCCGCTCTCGATCACGCGCTCGATGTCGTTGATGAGGATATCCTCGGTCTGCGCCGGGAAGTTGAAGATCATGTCGGCGTTCATCGACACGAAATACGGGCTCGCCTCTTGGATGCGCGCCACGATCTCGTCGCCGCTGCCGTACTTGTCGTAGCGGTCCATCTGCTTGAGCAGGCCGTCGTCGAAGCTCTGCACGCCGACGGACAAGCGCTGCACGCGGCCCTTCAGCTTGTCCAGGTAGCTGGGGATCAGGTGGTTGGGGTTGGTCTCGCTCGACACCTCTTTGATCGAGAACAGGTCGCGCGCCAGATCGATGGTCTCGCACAGCTCGTCGATCATGATCGTCGGCGTGCCGCCGCCGACGTAGAGGCTCTCGAAGTCATAGCCCAGATCCTTGAGCATGCGCATCTCCTTGCGCATGTTCTGGAAGTAGGGGCGCGCGCGATCCTCCGCGTAGGGGAAGCGGTTGAACGAGCAGTACGGGCACAGGCGCTCGCAGAACGGCACGTGGGCGTAGAGCATGTAGCGTTTGCCCGGCTCGGGAGCGGGCACGTGCGTCTCGTCAGTGGGCCGCAGTTTGAGGTACTGGTTGGTGCACTGCCGCACCACCTTGGTAAGCAATCGTTCGGACAGCAAAAGCGAAACTCCCATCATGATAAAAAGTCAGCGAGCGGCGTTCTGGCGAGTGCAGATGATGCGAAAAGCCCGGG
>ERZ772812.935-NODE-935-length-23076-cov-11.060640_pt1 | contig 23076 bp, 14 predicted proteins | sample MGYA00511343_ERZ772812 | MGnify/ENA primary metagenome ERZ772812 (study PRJEB29015, sample SAMEA2737706) | human gut metagenome | biome: human gut; feature: human-associated habitat; material: faeces | place: China | collected 2012 ...
CGGAAGAAGCCGGAGCGGAGCTGGAGCTGCCGCAGGCGCACAGCGCAAATACCATAACAAGTGCAAGCAAAAGTGCAATAACTTTTTTCATACTGGTACCTCCTAAAAATCAACAAAAGGGAAGCTGCAATTTTGGACAGGTTTCTGAATTACTCCCTTTCTGCATTTATAATACAACCGAAAGTTTAATTTTGCAAGAGTAAATTTACACTTTCCTGTATTGACCCATAAACAAGCCCGAAAGTCCGGCAGCTTTGTGCATATAATATAATGTGAAAATCAAAACAGGACTGTCCGCTAAAAAGCTTTGACAGCGATAAGACAAGGTGCTATACTCAACAATGTATGCGGGCAAAACGGCGGACGCATTTTTTGCCTGCTGAGGCCCCATACAATGAAAAAGCGGAGCGTTTATTTATAATGGATTTTTCATTGCTGAAAAGTTTCACCGCCGTGGCCGACGAGAAAAGCTTTTCTACAGCCGCGAAACATCTGTTCATTTCGCAGCAGTCGCTGTCAAAGCAGATAGCGAAGCTGGAAGAGGAACTGGGGACGACGCTGTTTGTGCGCAGCCGTCCGCTCAGCCTCACGCCGGACGGGAAGCAGTTTTTGCAGACCGCAAAGGAGATCCTCCAGCTCAAGCAGCAGTATGAGGAGAGCTCCAGCCACAGCTTCAGCGGCTCGCATTTCATCCATGTCGGCATTGAGCACACCATCGCCCGCGCGATCCTGCCGTATGTCCTGCCGGAATACCTCAAGGAGCACCCGGATACCTATGTCAAGGTCAGCGAGGAGTCGCCGGAGGTGCTGCACAAGTCGATCATATACGACGGGGTCGACCTCGTCATCGGCTCGATAAACGGCGCGCCCGATAACTATGACACGGTGACCCTCTGCAAGAAGGAGCAGGTGCTGGTCGTGCCGAAGCAGATAATGCGTGAGCTTGCCGGGGATCAGTACGACGAGATAAAAGAGCGCTTTTCCGAGTGCGCGGACCTCACGTGGTTTGAGAAGGCACCGTTTATAAAGATACCGCGCCAGTCCTCGGGCGGCAGGGCACTCAACAGTTACCTCAAGTATTATGATATAAACCCATGCTTTGTGTGCGAGCTGACGAATGTCGAGAACGCTTTCCAGCTCGCAAACTCCGGCCTTGGCGTGCTTGTCTACGCGCGCATCTTCTGGGACATGCTCGCACCCGAGCTTCAGGCGGATTATCTTAAGAATATCGACATTTTCCCGCTGCCCTATCTGCCGGATATCGACGATGTCTGCGCCTACTATAATAAAGAGACAGGGCTGCACGGCAAGAACAAGGAGCTGCTGGACATCTTCCGCAGGTTCTTTGATGATTACCGCAGCGGAAAAGAACCGGAGAAAACCGAAGAATAACGAACAAGCCCACCGCGTCGAACACGATGCGGTGGACTTGCTATATCTATAAAAAGCACTTGCCAAAAGCTTCGGAATAGTGGATAATATCGGTAAAGAAACGAGGCTGAGTATATAATGGGCATAAAGCTTATCGCATTTGATCTTGACGGGACTTTCCTTGACCCGAAGAAGAATATCCCCCCGGACAATATAAGGGCGCTGGAAGAGGCCGCCGCAAAGGGCGTCGTCATAGTCCCGGCGACAGGGCGGATAGTAGGCGGCGTCCCGCAGCAGATACGCGAACTGCCGTTTATCCGCTACTATGTTACGGCAAACGGTGCGTTCGTCTATGACGCGCTGGAGGATAAAGCCGTCGCGCGCGCGGAGATACCGCTTGAGGAGGCGCTCAGTCTCCTGCGCTATGAGGACGGGCTGGGCATTCCCTATGACTGCTATCAGGACGGCTGGGGCTATATGTCCGCCGGTATGCAGGCGCGCGCACGGGACTTCGTACCCGACCCCGGCATCCTGGAGCTTGTCCTCACGCTGCGCAGGAGCGTGCCGGAGCTGAAGGAGTTTCTGCGCCAGAAGGGCGGGAGCGTTCAGAAGCTTCAGTTCTATTTCACCGATATGCAGGAGCGGGCGCGCCAGCTCGAGGAGCTGCCGGGCGAGCTCATGGGCGGCGTAACGAAGATCTCCCTCGCGGGCGGCCAGCTCGCCGCGGCGCAGACCGCGCCAGAGCGCGCGCTGATTTTCCTCGGCGCGGATGGGCGGCGCGCAGACATAGCGCGCGGCCATGGACCAGTTGGCGCCGTAGTACACGCCGTCGTCGAGGGCAAGGTACTGCGGGCAGGTCTCGACATAGACCCTCTGCCCGCGGGCGCGGGCAAAGGCGACCTCGTCGAGCGCCTCGCGGTTGGTCAGGTGGACGATGACCACCGGCGCGTCCGCCGCCTCGGCGATGCGCAGCAGCCGCGCGACCGCCTCGGCCTCGAGATAGTCGGGCCTCGCCTCGGGGTGGGCGGAAACGTCCGCCGCGCGTCCGGCGGCCTTGAGCTCGGCAATGCGCGCGTCAATCACGCCGGCGTTCTCGCAGTGGACGCCCGCGATGCCGCCGCGCTTTTTCAGCGCCTTGAGCGCGGAATACACCGCGCCGTCGCCGATCATCATGGCGGGGTAGGTGAGGTACATCTTAAAGGACGTGATGCCTGCGGCGAACATATCGTCCAGCTCGCCCTCGATGCCCTCGTTCCAGTCGTCGATGGTCATGTGGAAGCCGTAGTCGCATGAGCATTTGCCGTCGGCTTTTTTGTGCCAGAGATCAAGACCGTAGGCAAGCGTCTCGCCCTTGTTCGGGCAGGCGAAGTCGATGATGGTGGTCGTGCCGCCGCGGATGGCGCTGCGGGTGCCGGACGCGAAATCGTCGGCGGTGGTCGTGTTGCACACGTCGAGATCAAAGTGAGTGTGCGCGTCGATGAAGCCGGGGAAGAGGTAGCAGCCGGAAACGTCCGTCACCTCGGCGCTTTTTGCCTCGGCGGGGGAGATGTGGCCGACCTGCGCGATCTTCTCGCCGTCGAGCAGGACGTCCGCGCGGCGGGAGCCGCGGGGCGTGACGACAAAGCCGCCCCTGAGCAATTTTTTCATATCCATTCAGCTCCTTTGTCTGAAAAATATTCATACACCTTTACCATAGCACGTTTTTGCCGCGATTTCCACAGAAAAAGAGAAATCGGCAAAAGCGACAAGAAAGCGCGGTGAAAATCTGTGATTATGGCGAGAGAATGCGGCTTGTGAAAAAGCGGAAAAGAAGATACAATAAACATATCCTGCCGAAGCTGTGCGCCCGATACGGACAAGCGCTCCGGCAAAAATTTTCAGGAGGAAAAAAGCTATGCGCAAGTTTTTGTCCCTGCTGCTGACGATGGCGATGGTCCTTTCCCTTGCCGTGACGGTCAATGCCGCCGCCCCCAAGGAAGACATCACCATTCTGCACACCAACGATGTTCACTGCGACTACGAGAAGTATGCCAAGGTCGCAACGCTGCACAAGAGCGCGGATCTGCTCGTTGACGCGGGCGACCATGTTCAGGGCGGCGTGATCGGCACGCTCTCCAAGGGCGAGTACATCGTCGACATCATGAACTACCTCAAGTACGATGCGGCCGTTCCCGGCAACCATGAGTTCGATTACGGCATGGATCAGTTCCTGCACATTGCCAAGGATCTGGCGAAGTATCCCTATATCTCCGCAAACTTCACCGGCAAGGACGGCAAGCCCTACTTCGACGCTTATAAGATGTTCGAGGTCAAGGGCGTGAAGGTCGCGTTTGTCGGCGTCTGCACGCCGGAAACCTTCACCAAGTCCACCCCGACCTACTTCCAGGATGCCAACGGCAATTACATCTATGGCTTCTGCGAGGGCAACAACGGCGCTGACCTCTACAATGCGGTGCAGAAGGCCATCGATGCGGCCAAGGCCGCGGGCGCCGATTATGTCATCGGCCTCGGCCATCTCGGCATCGACGAGCAGTCCTCCCCCTGGATGAGCAAGGAAGTCATTGCCAACACCACCGGCTTTGACGCCTTCATCGACGGCCACTCCCACTCCACCTTCTCCGAAACGATCAAGGATAAGTCCGGCAAGGAGGTCGTCTTTGAGCAGACCGGCACCAAGCTCGCCAACGTCGGCAAGATCATCATTAAGGCCGACGGTACCATCACCCACGAGAACGTTGATCTGAACACGGTCGAGCCCGACGCCGAGGCGGCGGCCTATATCCAGACCATCACCGATAAGTTCGACGCCCTGCAGAAGCAGGTCGTTGCCAAGACCAGCGTGGAGCTGACCATCAACGGCGCGGACGGCAAGCGCGCGGTCCGCAATGCCGAGACCAACCTCGGCGACCTGTGCGCGGACGCCTACCGCATCCTGCTGGGCGCTGACATCGCCTTCGTCAACGGCGGCGGCGTGCGCGACAACATCAAGGTCGGCGACATCACCTACGGCGATATCATCAAGGTCCATCCCTTCGGCAACGAGGCCTGCCTCGTTGAGGTCACCGGTCAGCAGATCAAGGACGCTCTGGAGCTCGGCTCCGCGGCCTATCCCGGCGAGAGCGGCGGCTTCCTGCAGGTTTCCGGCCTGACCTACACCATCAATGCGGACATTCCCAGCTCCGTGGTGAAGAACAATAAGTCCGAGTTCGTCAAGGTCGACGGCGCGTACCGTGTGTCCGACATCATGGTCGGCGGTCAGCCCCTCGACGTCAGCAAGACCTACACCCTCGCCTCCCATAACTATATGCTCAAGGATGCCGGCGACGGCTACACCATGTTCGGCACCAAGAACGTCAAGCTCCTCAAGGACGGCGTGATGATTGACAACCAGGTCCTTATCAACTATATCGTCAATAATCTCGGCGGCGTGGTCGGCGAGCAGTATGCCGCCCCGCAGGGCCGCATCACCATCAAGACTGCTGCTTCCGATGTCCCGACGAACGAAAGCGAAAAGGTCATCGCCGGCCGCGATACCACCGTGACCGAGGGCGATACCTACACCGTCGTCGCGGGCGACTGCCTGTGGAACATCGCCTACAAGCTCTACGGCACCGGCACGCTCTACACCAAGCTGGCCGAGGCCAACAAGCTCGCCGATCCGTACATCATCTACATCGGCCAGATCCTGACCGTTCCCGCCAAGTAAAAAACCGCACAATTAGGAAAGCCGCCCGTTTGGGCGGCTTTCTTCTGTTTTTTTTGCTTTTGACGGATCCTATATTACCACATTTCGGGTATTTTTTCAAGTCTTGTCTTTTCCTCGTCGGAGGTGTAGATAACATGGCGAGGTGAAAAAGAGATGGATGAATTGATGTTATTCGGCACGCTGTCCGCGCAGCGGACCGAGGCGGCGCTGCTGCGCGGGAACGCCGTGACGGAACGCTTCGGCCTGACGCTCACGCCGGAACAATGCGGACGTCTGCTGGAGCGCCGCGCCGAAGCCTTGCGGGAGACGGAGCGCATCGAGCCGGGCGAGGGCATCCTGCCGAAGCTGGCGGTCGCGCTGTGCGACTCGCCCTGCGTTGGACCGGAGAACTGGGAGGAAACGCTCGGCGGGCTGACGGAGCTGTTCTACCACTTCAAGGGCGCGTGCGGCGAACGTCTCGGCGACGACGAGCTGCTCGCCGCGCTGGTGCGGCTATACAACAGCTGGGCGGGCGGCTGCGCGGACCGCATCGCCGATCTCGATGGCCACGCGATGCTGCGCTTTTCGCGCACGGGAAAGGTGGGGGACGATGGCGAATGAACTGACGTGCCCCCTGACGGGTGCCGAAGAGGGGCTGTGGCAGGAAAAGCTCGCCGCGCTGCTCGTGCGGCAGATCGCGCTCTACACCGCGAATGAAAGCAGCTCCGTACCGACCGCTGCCGCGCAGGAGCTGCTGCGCGGCGTGCTGTTTTTCCTTGCTGTGCCGGAGGAGGCGGACGGCGGAGGCGAAGCGGATCGCGCGGACCGTATCCGCGTCCTGCTTCCGCTCGACCTTGCGGACGAGCTGGCGCGCGGGCAACGCCGTGCGCAGCGGGATGCCGCGCTGACGATCGCGCTCTGGCGAAAGGTCGTTGAGATGCTGCCGCCGCTGGAGAACCGCTCGCTCCGCGATACGCTGCGGAGCATCGGCAGGGGCTTCCGCCGCTACGATACCCGCTTTTTCCCGCAGCGGTTTGATTGTGACATTGACTATCAGCTTGCCCAAAGCGTGTCGGAGAGCCTGTTGGGGATAAATTATGTCAACCAATATCTGGCCCGTCTGGCGGCGGAAAATAGTCTGCTCACGCGATTGCCGCAGGGCGAGGTCCGCGCGGTGCTGGAGCGCTCCTGCCCCGATTGGCGCGGGCTGCTGGTGAATCTCTATGCGCCGGCCGCGGCGAACGCGCTCGCCCGCACGCTCCTCGGCGGGGAGGGGCTGACGCTCTCGGACGGCGAGATCGACGCGCTCCGCGAGCACTGGAAACACGCGCGGCCCGAGCGGATCGAGAACGACCTGCTCACGGCGGCGGATGCGCTCACGGAGCGGCTCATCCTCCCGCGCGGCGCGGGGAAATATCTGAGCGGCTTCGCCCGCGAGGTCGCCGTCCGCGCCGAAAGCCTGCGCGACTGCGGCGGTCTGCGGGGACTGTTCGTATGAAAGAAAAGGGGAGCGGCTGCTGAAAAGCAGCCGCTCCTGCATTTTGTAAGAAAGTCTGCACTTATGCGAACAGATAGCTGTACTTGTTGCGAATGGTGAAGATCAGCGCTTCGATGTCCACCGGCAGATCGTTGTCGGAGGTGGTGAGATCGTAGTCGCGCTCCTCCGCCATGCGGACGCGGACGTGGTCAGCGTCGAGGAAGAGGACGCCGGGGTTCTTGCTCTCCGCCATGTCCTCCGCCGTCTGGAAGAGGGTGAATTTATCGTGGCAGGGCTCGCTGGCGTAGGGGCAGAACTGCGTGCAGTTGCCGCACTCGTTGCACATCTTGTCGACGTGGATGATCTGGTGGCTCTCGTCGGGCATGACGACCGCGACGTTCGCGCGGTTCGGGCAGGAGTCCACACAGTTCTCGCAGACGGTGGAGCACTGCAGGCAGCGCTCGCCCTCGCACTTGCCGGACATCTTGAGGATGCCGTGCTTGGCGATGGCGTCGGACTCGGTGATGAACGCCTGCGCGGGGATCTCGTACTCGTAGGGCGCGCCGATCACGGCTTCGGCAAAGCGCGCGGCGTCGGCAATGCCCTCGACCACCGTCGCGGGGCCGCGGTGCGCGTCGCCCGCGCAGTATACGCCCTCGACATTGGTCTCAAACGCGGGCCCCTTGCGCTCCATCTCGATGCCGTTTGCGGCCATGAGGTCGGAATCGACCTGCTCGCCGACGGCGGAGAGCACGAGGTCGCAGGGGATGGAGAACCGCTCGCCGGACTTCACGGGGCTGCGGCGGCCGGTCTCGTCGGGCTCGCCGAGCACCATCTTGTCGCACAGCAGCATACCCTTGGCCTGCTTGACGGGAGCGGCCAGTTCGATGAACTCCACGCCCTCGTCGATGGCGAGCTGCAGCTCGTGCTCGTCGGCGGGCATGAACTTCTTGGTGCGGCGGTAGAGAATGGTGGCGTGCGCGCCCATGCGCTTGGCGACGCGGGCGGCGTCCATGGCGGTGTTGCCCGCGCCGACGACCACGATGTTGCCGGAGAGGTTGGGCTTGACCTGCTTCTTTTCCTTCTTCATCCACTCGATGACGCCCTGCACGTTGCCCTCGATGTCGAGCTTGCCGGCCTTCCACGCGCCGGTGGCGAGAAGAATATGGGTGTAGCCCATTTCCTTCAGCTCCGCGACGGAGGGAGCGCTCTTGCCGCACTTGACCTCAACGCCGTAGCTCATCATCAGGGCGATGTCCTTGTCGATGGCCTCGTCGGAAATGCGGAAGGCGGGAATGACGTAGCGCGGCACGCCGCCGAGCTTGCGCTCACGCTCGAAGATGGTGGTCTCGATGCCGGCGCGGCCGCAGAAGTACGCCGCGGCGATACCGGTCGGGCCGCCGCCGATGATGGCGACGCGCTTGCCCTCGACGCGCTCGGGCAGCTTGATGGAGGCCATCAGGGCATTGTAGCCCTTCTGTGCGGCGAGGAGCTTGGTGTCGCGGATATGGACGCTCTCCTCATAGAAATTGCGGGAGCACTTGCCTTGGCAGCGGTGCGCGCAGATGGTGCCGGTGATGAAGGGCAGGGCGTTCTTCTCGGTGATGAGCTTGAGCGCGGGGCCGTAAAGACCCTTGCGGCACAGCTCGAGGTACTCGGGAATGTCCTGCTCGATGGGGCAGCCGCCCTTGCAGGGGGCGATGAAGCAGTCGAGCCAGGGCACCTGCTCGGTGGACTTGCGGCTGGGCAGGGGCTTGATGGGCTTGAGGTGATGGTAATTCGTGCGGGCGGAGGCGGCGAGGTCGGAGATGGCGGCGGAGTCGGTGCCGGCGAAGGCGCGGTACTCCATCGGCTCGACCTTCTCGACCATCTGGAGCAGGCGGTTGTAGCCGCCCGGCTTGAGAATGGTGGTGGCGACGGTGATGGGCCAGATGCCCGCGGCAAAGAGCTTATCGCAGTTGAAGTATTCCGCGCCGCCGGCGAAGGAGATACGCATCTTGCCGCCGAACGCGCGGGAGATGCGATTGCACATCTCGATGGTCAGCGGGAAGAGGCTGCGGCCGGACATATACATCTCGTCGTTCGGCAGCTCGCCGCGCGTGGTGTCCACGGGGAAGGTGTTGGAGAGCTTGAGACCGAACTCCAGACCCTCCTTGTCCGCGAGCTTCTGCAGACGCTCGAACATGGGCACCGCGTCCTCCCACTGGAGATCCTCGTTGAAGTGATGCTCGTCGAACACGATGTAGTCGTAGCCCATGGAGTCGAGGATGCTGCGGGCGGTCTTGTAGCCGAGGATGGTGGGGTTGCACTTGACGAAGGTGTGCAGGTGCTTCTTCGTGAGCAGATAGCTTGCGATGCGCTCGATCTCCTGCGGCGGGCAGCCGTGGAGCGTGGAGACGGTGACGGAGCGGGACACGCGCGGGGAGATGTGCGCGATGAAATCGCGCTCGGTGGGGAACAGCTCGGCGAGGACCTTTTTGCACTCCTTGAACTGCGCGGTCCTGCTCGCGTCCATCATGTTGTCGATGTAGCTGTTGACCTTGCGGCCCTTGATACCCTCGAGGTCGTAGCCGACGGACATATTGAACACGAACCCGTCGGGATCGCCGAGACCGTAGACCTTGCTGATGACCTTGAGCGCGCACCACGCCTTGATGTACTCGTCCTGCGCCTGCGGAACGGTCAGCTCGGTGGACCACTCCTGATTGTAGCCCTCGTCGGCGGAGAGGATGCAGGGACGGGGCACGCAGGCGGCGAGGTCGGCGCCGTCCATCTTCTGCACGGTCTTGACCTCAAAGAAGCGGGCGCCCGCGAAGTAGGCGGCGATGATGTTCTGCGCGAGCTGGCTGTTGGGGCCGGCGGCGGGGCCAAATGGGGTCTCGATGCGCTCGCCGAAGATGGGCAGGCTCTTGCCCGTGGCCTCATATTTCTTGTGGACGACGAAGATGTCGCCGCTCTGGGCGTACTCGGTCACGACCCAGTTCATCAGGGACGCGAACGGAAAGGGATACATTTTCTCAGACATCGTTGTTCCTCCTATGTAATGTTTCCTTAATACTCGCAGTGGTTGAGGCTGCCCCAGAGCTTCTTCGCGGCCTCCAGGATGTGGGCGTTCTCGGCCTCCTCGTCGATGCCGACGAGCTGACGGTCGAGCATGAGCGTCTTGCCGGCGGCGATGGTGGTCTGGCACTGGCGGCCCGTCATGCCGAAGATCATGTGGCCGTCGATGTTCGCGTCGGAGAACGGAGTGAACGGCTTATAATCCATCACGATGATGTCCGCCGCGGCGCCGGCCTTGAGTACGCCGAGCTGGTCGGGGAAGTACTTCGCGCCGATCTTCGCGTTGTTCTTGAAGAGCATATCGGTGACCTCGCACCAGCCGACGTTGGGCAGGCAGTTCTGGCTGCGCTGGGAGCAGAGGGCAACCTTGAGGGACTCGAGCATATCGTTGGTGTAGGCGTCGGTGCCCATGCCGAGGAGGATGCCGCGCTTGTAGAGCTGGAGGACGGGGCAGATGCCGATGGCGTTGCCCATGTTGGATTCCGGATTGTTCACGACCATCGTACCCGTTTCCTTGATGATCTCCATCTCGGCGGTGTTGACATGGATGCAGTGACCGAGGATGGTCTTGGGGCCGAGGATGCCGTGATCCTGAAGGCGCTGGACGGGACGGCGGCCATAGTTCTGGAGGGAATCGTACACGTCGTTCATGCCCTCGGAGACGTGGATGTGATAGCCGGTGCGGCCGTTGTTGGCCTCGACCATGCGGTCGAAGGTCTTATCGGAGATGGTGAAGAGCGCGTGACCGCCGAACATCGCCGCGAGCATGGGATCCTTGCGCTGCTCGCATTCCGAGATGAAGTCGGCATTTTCCTTGATGGCCTGCAGGCACTTCTCCTCGCCGTCGCGGTCGGAGACCTCATAGCACAGGCAGGAGCGCAGGCCGAGACGCTTGCTCTCCTCGGCGATGGTGTGCAGCGTGCCGGGGATCTCGCCATAGCTGGCGTGATGGTCGAAGACGGTGGTGACGCCCTGCTTGATGGAGTCGATGTAGAGCGCGGTGGCGCTGGCCTTGGTGCCGTCCATCATCAGGTGGCGGTCGATGGCCCACCACGTTCCGTCGAGGACCTCGTAGAAGTTTGTCGGGTTGTTGCCGACGATGGACAGGCCGCGCGCGAGCGCGGAATAGATGTGGGTGTGCGCGTTGATGAAGGCAGGCATGATGACGCCGCCCTTGGCATCGACGATCTCAGCGTCGGGGTACTTCGCGCGCAGGGCGGCCTCCTCGCCGACCTCGGCGATCCTCGCGCCCTCGTAGGCGACCGCGCCGTGCTCGTAGTAGCCGCGGCCCTCTGCGTCGCGGGTGATGAGACGTCCGTTGGTGATGAGCTTCATAAGTGGTTTCCTCCTGTTAAATGGTTTCAACTGACGAACCCTTCAGGCAAAAAGAAAAGACGCTCCAAGCGAGTCACTCGCCCGAAACGTCAGCGTTTCTGCCGGAGTGATAGTTTCAGCCCGTGCGCGCAGCACTTCGTTACAGCTATCAGTCATAGATTGTAGATTTATTTTACACGAAGGCGGGAACAATTTCAATGGAAATTTCGTCAAAATCCGTGAAAAGAGCCTTGATAAAACAGAGAAATCGCCTTTTGATTTTTGTGCAAAGCGATGAAGGAGCAAAAAAGTTACCCCGCGTTGGCCGTGTAGTCCCCGCCAAACCTGCACATGAATTGCAGGTGGGTCGCCTCTGTCCGGTTTTACTGCTTCCAACGTCCGGCCGCAAAATGCAGCCGGGAGGCCTGCAAACCACCGGAGCGTACCGGCGTCCCGTATGACGAAATGTGGGTTTATAAAGAGCCTATCACGAACCACGCAGGGTAATTGCCATTGTAAGCGGAGCGGCGGGAAAAATCCGTCGGAAGCGAGGTTACTCCTCCTCGTCCTCCATCATCTGCTCCATGAAGAGGTCGTAGACCTCGTTGATCTCGTCCTCGTCGACGACGTTGGCGAGCATCTCCTCGCCGTCCACCGTCTCGCTCTTGAGAATGATGAGGCCGTACTCGTCCTCATTCTCCTCCTCGCCCTCCTCCACAACGGGGAAGAAAGCCATATAGGTCGTGCCGTTGTGCTCGAGCGCGTCGATGTATTCCAGCTCGATGTCGTTGCCCTCCTCGTCCGTCAGCGTGACGAAATTCGGGCCGTATTCTTCGCTCATGGGGGTGTCCTCCTCCAACAGTCGGTATTTGAGATGGAGATAGTATAGCGCATTTCCAAGCGCAATGCAAGTTTGACATCTGCGCGATTTTGTATTACAATAAATTACCTATTGTCAAAAGACAGCAAAGCGGAGCTCCGCTTTTTCAATTCGCAAAAGGAGGTAGCGCAATGGAAGGGAAACACGAAGCCGCCCGTGCGCCTCGAAGAAACCACAGAAGGAGCGGCGCCGGCATGACGGCGCTGAAGGTGCTCGGCACGCTCCTGGCCATCGGCGTCTGCACGGCGCTGATGTTCTTCGGCATTTTTATGAAGTATGTCCACACCACGCTCGAGCCGGTGCTGGACGTGGATATGAGCGCCATCACGCTCAACCAGAGCTCGGTCATCTATTATCAGGACAAGAGCACGGGCGAGTGGAAGGAGCTGCAGAAGATCCACGGCACCGAGGACCGCACGAACATTGAATTTTCCGACATCCCCGACCATGTCTGGCAGGCTCTGGTGTCCATCGAGGATCAGCGCTTCTTCCAGCATCACGGCGTGGACTGGAAATCGACCGGCAAGGCGGTGTTCACCATGCTCACCGGCGGCGGAACGCAGCGCGGCGGCTCGACCATCACCCAGCAGGTCATCAAGAACGCCACCGGCAACAATCAGCCGACCATCAAGCGCAAGGTGACGGAGATCTTCCAGGCGCTGCGCTTCTATAAGAATTACTCGCGTGAGGAGACGCTGACATTCTATCTGAACCTCGTCTACTTCGGCAACCATTCCTACGGCATCCAGGCGGCCGCCGAGAACTACTTCGGCAAGGACGCCAAGGACCTGACCGTCGCCGAGGGCGCGGCCATCGTCGGCATCACGCAGTACCCCTACCTCTACGACCCCTCCCGTCAGGGCACGCTCGACAGCGGCAAGACCTTCCGTGAGAAGAACAAGGAGCGGCAGGAGACGGTGCTCGACAAGATGCACGAGCTCGGCTATCTGGACGACGCGGAATACGAGGCGGCGGTCAACGAGCCGCTGGTGTTCGTGTGGGACGACAACTATACGCCCACCTCGAATGCGAAGGATCAGCTGGCGGAGTCGGTGGTCGAGGAATTCGATCCCTACCTTGTCGAGCAGGTCTTCAACGACGTGGTCGACGCGCTGCACCGCGAGAAGAATTATTCCGAGGAGATCGCCAAGAAGCTGCTCTACACCGGCGGCTATCAGATCTACGCGACCATCGACCCCGAGCTGCAGAGCATCGTGGAGAAGGTCTACGCCGATACGAGCAACCTGCCCTACACCTCGTCCAAGGGCGAGCAGCTGCAGTCCGGCATGACCGTCATCGACAACGCCACGGGCAACATCGTGGCGATGGCGGGCCGCGTCGGCGAGCGCGAGGGCCGCTTCCTCTTCAACTACGCGACCGCCACCCGCCCCTGCGGCAGCGCCATCAAGCCCATCGCGGTCTACGCGCCCGCGCTGGATACCGGCGTCATCACGCCGGCGACGGTGCTCGACGACTATCCCGTGCGCCTGCAGGCGAACGAGAACGGCACGGAAAAAGCGTGGCCGAAGAACTCCTACAGCGGCTACAAGGGTCTTATCACGCTCCAGACCGCGCTGCGCGTGTCCACCAATACCACGGCGGTGCGCGTGCTCGAGGCGCTCTCTCCGTCCGTGTCCTACGACTTCATGACGCAGAACCTCGGCTTCACCACGCTGGTCAACAGCGATCTCAACTCCGCAGCACTCGGCCTCGGCGGCCTGACCTACGGCGTGAACACGGTCGAGATGGCGGCGGCGTACTCCGCCTTTGCCAACAACGGCGTGTATACAAGGCCGCGCACCTACATCGAGGTGCGCGACAACAAGGGCAGCCTTGTGCTGGAGAACAAGCAGGAGTCGTGGGTGGCGATGAAGGAGTCCACCGCGTACTCGATCAATGAGCTGCTCAAGGGCGTGGTGCGCAGCGGCACCGGCACCGAGGCGGCCTTCTCCGGCATGACCATCGCCGGCAAGACCGGTACGACCTCCAGCAACTATGACCGTTACTTCGTCGGCTACACGCCGTACTACACCGCGGCGGTGTGGATCGGCTACAACCATAACGCCAGCATCCGCGCGAACGGCAATCCCGCCGCGCAGCTGTGGAAGAAGGTCATGAGCGAGGCGCACGAGAACCTGCCCAATCAGAATTTCAATGGGAGTACCGCCGACATGACGCAGGTGACGGTCTGCACCCGCACGGGGCTTCTGCAGGGCCCGGGCTGCACCGATGTGCAGACGGTCTGGGTGGCGGCGAGCAACGCGCCCGCGCTGGTGTGCGACGGCCATGTGGCGGTGAACCTCTGCACCGAGAGCGGCAAGCTCGCGACCGAGTATTGTCCCGCCGAGTGCGTGCAGAGCGTGAATGCGATCGACTTCACGACCGAGAATCTGACGGCGGCGTGGGGCTATGAGCGCACGACGATCCTCCTGCCGCTGAGCGCGGCGGAGTACGAGGCGTATGCCGCGCAGCAGGCCGCCGATCCGACGTTTGTGATCCCTGCGGGCAAGCCCGTTCAGGCGAACGACAGCGGCAGCGTGTTCAGCGATCTGATGATGCTCGGCCCCTGCACGCTCCACCAGTACGTCGAGCCGGAGCCGACGCCGGGCGAGGGCTATTACGACGAGAACGGCAACTGGGTTCCGGCCGGCGAGACCGACCCGACCGACCCGACCGATCCGGAGGGATCGGAGGAGGTGTCGCCGGAGCAGGGAACGGATTTCCTCAACTGGCTGCTCAACACCGCGGCGTAAAATTGAACGGAAAAAGGAAGGCTCACATCGAGCCTTCCTTTTTTGTACGCAGCATTTGGGCGGCGAGCAGCAGGAGCAATGGGAAGAGCACCATGCCCGCCACGCCGAAGGCGCGGGCGCCGAGGTACATCGCCATGAGCGAGGCGATGGGCGGCAGCCCCGCCTGCGCGGCGACGAGCTTCGGCTCGGTGATGCTGCGCACGGTGAGCGTGCAGAGGTAGAGGATGACGAGCGCGGCCCCGCGGGGAACCGAGCCGAGCAGCAGCTCGGCAAGCGCCCAGGGAATAAGCACCGTTCCTGTGCCGAACACCGGCAGCGCGTCCACGAGCGTGATGAGAAAGGCGGCGAGCAGGGAGTAGCGCTCGCCCAGCAGCCAGAAGCCGGCGAGGAGCTGGCAGAAGGTGAGGGAGCAGAGGATCGCCTGTGCGCGCAGCCAGCGCGTGAGCGAGTGCGTCACGCCGTCGCGCCAGAAGCGCAGCCGCTGCTGCGCGCGGGGGCTCAGGCGGCGTTTCGCCGCCGCGCAGAGCGTGGGATAGGAGGCGGCGAGGAAGAAGACGGCAAGCAGCGTTGTTGCGGCGAAGAGCACCAGCGCCGGCACGGCGGCGGCCATCGAGCCGAGCAGGGCGAGGGCGCGGGAGGCGAGACCGGCGAGCGCCGTGCTGCCGTAGGCCGCCCAGTCGGAGAGCTCGGCGGTCAGAAGCTCCCGCAGCCAGTCGGGACAGAGCGCGCCGTAGGCGCGCAGCCGATCGAGCAGTCCGCCGGTCAGCGCGGGCAGCGCGTCGAGCAGCGTCGGGAGCTGGGTGAGGAAGGCGGTCGCCTCGGTGAAAAGCGCCGAGAGGAGCAGCGAGAGGAGCCCGCCGAGGAGAAAGAGCAGAAAGAGCGTCAGCAGCGCGGCGGAGAAGCCGCGCTTGAAATGAACGGTCCGCCGCAGGAGAAGAATGACCGGTTCCATCGCGCGGGCCGCGGCGAACGCGAGAAGAAAGGGCAGCAGCCACCAGAGAAGATAGCGGAGAAAGAGATAGAGCGCTGCGGCGAGCACGGCATAATAGGCGCCGGTGAGCAAAAACTCCTTTTTTTGTTCGCTCTGCAAAAAGACCGGCCTCCTTCCTGTCGAATGTTATAGGAAAAAGCTACTTGCTCTCTGTGGATCGTTATGGTATCATATCTCCATAAAAGGACAAATGCTCACGAGAGGAGAACAAGATATGGGAAAAAAGACGAAATTTTATCTGGTCGCTGCGGATGCGCTGCCGGAGATCTTTCTCAAGGTCGCCGAGGCCAAGCGGATGCTTCACGCGGGCGAGGTGAGCACGGCGGGCGAGGCCGCGCGGCAGGTCGGCATCAGCCGCAGCGCCTTTTATAAGTATCGCGACAGCGTGCAGCCTTTCAACGATATGAAGACCGGCCGCATCATTACGTTCTACGCTCTGCTCAAGGATAATCCGGGCGTGCTGAGCAACGTTCTTTCTATTTTTGCCGGTTCGGGCGCAAATATACTCACCATCAACCAGAGCATCCCGACAAACGGCTGCGCCGCCGTGACCATCTCGGCGGAGACGAGCGATATGCGCGAATCGCTCGAGGAGCTCATCGCCAGCGCTGCGGAGACGGCGGGCGTGGTCAAGTTCGAGATCCTTGCGGGCTGAACCCGCGGGGAGGGTACGGCATACAATGAGTCAGCAGACTGCTTGCAGTTTGCCGACTCATTTTTTGCTGGGAAGAGAAGGGGGCTGCTATGGGCCTTATCGTACAGAAATTCGGCGGCAGCAGCGTGCGTGACCGCGAGCGGCTGCTGCGCGCCATGAGGATCGTCCGGCGCACCTGGGAGCAGGGGGACGACGTGGTGGTCGTGCTCAGCGCGCAGGGCGACACGACCGACACGCTGCTCGCGTGCGCCCGCGAGCTGACGGAAGAGCCGCCGCCGCGTGAGCTGGACGCTCTGCTCGCCACGGGGGAGACCGCGAGCGTGGCCCTCGGCGCGATCGCGCTTGCCTCGCTCGGTGTGCCGGCAGTCTCGCTCTCCGGCTGGCAGGTGCCGGTCGGGACGGACGGCACGCACGGCGGCGCGAACGTGCGAAGCGTGGGCGTGGAGCGCATCCGGCAGGAGCTGGCGCAGCGGCGCGTCGTGCTCGCGGCAGGCTTTCAGGGCGTTGACGCGGCGGGAGACGTCACCACGCTCGGGCGCGGCGGCAGCGACACGAGCGCCGTGGCGCTCGCGGCCTTTCTCGGCGCGGAGCGCTGTATCATTTATACGGACGTGGACGGCGTTTATACCACCGATCCGCGCGTGTGCCCGACGGCGCGGCGGCTCGCCGCCGTCTCCTGCGACCAGATGCTCCGCCTCGCCGCGAACGGCGCGCAGGTGCTCCATGACCGTTCGGTCGCGCTGGCGGCAAGGCACGGCGTGACCGTCGAGGTGCGCTCGTGCGAGGAGGGGAGCGTCGGCACGCTCGTCGTGCCCCATGTGGAGGAGAGCAGGGAGGTCACGGGTGTCACGCGCTCGCGCTGCGGGGAGGTCACGCGCGTGACGGCCATCGGGCGCGCGCTGCCGTCGCTCGCGGCGATCCACGCGGCAGTCTCTGCGCTGGAGACGGCAGGCATCACGGTCCTCGGACTCGAGGATGGCGAGCAGCGCGTCACGCTGCTGGTGAAGCGGGACGACGAGGACGCGGCGCTCTGCGCCGTACACGACGCGCTTGTACCGCGGTGAGGGAAAGCAGCGGTTTGCGCGGCGAAGGCCGCTGCAAACCGCTGCTTCCTGCGCTGCACTGAGAAAAAAGGAAAACGGAGGGCTGCGTCTATGGACAAGCCGACTGCGAGGATCATCGCCGTCGCCGACAAGGGCGGCGTCGCCGGTGCTCGCGGTGCTGGACATCATCTGACGGAGGAAGCGACGAAGGAGCAAGGTGTACGTCAGCCTTGCTCCTATCGGTCGGTATGTGATATTTCAGTCCTGATTTTCCATATTATGTATCAGTCCGGGGAAGAAATCCAACCTAATTGCTCCAATTCATTTCGTACACTTTCAGGAATATCTGATAAATCTCCTTTTCCTAACTTGAAACGAACGTATACCCTTGCTTCTGCTGGACAACTTGTAGCGGTCGTACCTCTGAAAAATACCAGAAGTTTATCTCCGTCTTGCAGTCCATCAAAATGGCTTTTGGGTGACACGACGAAAGGTGTGCTATCCACAACAACAAGGGGTTCCCCATTTGCTGCCGAAAGGTATACTCCTGTATGTGGAGCAATATGAAGAATTTCCAAGGCCGCAGCCCCAACAAGAAGAACACATATTACCGCAGAAGCGGTGATCAGCAATTTCCTTTTCATGCGCATACCTCCTTCGTATATATAGACGCAGAAAATCTCGAGTTGTTCCGGGTTTTTATAGCATATATTATTTTAGTGCGGCTTTCAAGGTGAAAAGGTAGCTGAAGCTGCCGTTTTTGCTGTCAACACAAAAAGTAAAAGCGGCGCAGAAAAGAATCCGTTGCAATTCCGGCGGGAATATGTTATCCTACGCTAAACCGGTCTGCGCTGCGCGAGCAGCCAATCTCAACAGGCCGGATGCTTAGGAGGTTATCTACTTGGACCCTGCTGACCCGTTATTGCCGAAAATTCTGGTACTGGTCATACTTATTCTTATCAACGCATTCTTTGCCGCGGCTGAGATCGCGGTCATCTCGCTTTCGGAAACAAAGCTGCGCAAGCAGGCGGAGGAGGGCGACAAGAAGGCGAAGAAGCTGCTTGTGCTCATGCAGGCGCCGGACAGCTTTCTTTCCGCCATTCAGATCGCCATCACACTCGCCGGCTTCCTGTCCTCGGCCTTCGCGGCGGACAGCTTTTCCGATCCGCTCGTGCATTGGCTGACGGTGGACAAGGGCTTCACGGCCATTCCCACCTCGACGCTCAACACGATCATGGTGGTGCTCATCACCATCGTGCTCTCGTACTTCAGCCTTGTGCTCGGCGAGCTGGTGCCCAAGCGCATCGCCATGAAAAAGACCGAAGCGGTCGCTCGCTTCACGGTCGGTGCGGTGACGAGCGTGGCGGCGGTGTTCCGCCCGGTCATCTGGCTGCTCTCCAAGTCCACGAACGGCGTATTGCGCCTGCTGCACATCGACCCCAAGGCCGACGAGGAGGACGTGAGCGAGGATGAGATCCGCATGATGGTGGACCTCGGCGAGGAGCGCGGCGCGATCGAGTCTAATGAGAAAGAGCTCATTGACAACATCTTTGAATTCAACAACACGACCGCCGAGGACGTGATGATCCACCGCACCGACATGGTGATGCTGTGGGTCGAGGACACGCGCGAGGAGATCCTCGCGACGATCCGCTCGTCCGGCCTGTCCCGCTTCCCGGTCTACGAGGAGAACGCGGACGATATCATCGGCATCCTCTCCACGCGCGAGTATCTGCTCAACGCGCAGGCGGAAGCGCCCAAGCCCATGCGTGAGCTGCTGCGCCCCGCGTATTTCGTACCCGAGTCCGTGCGCACGGATGTGTTGTTCCGCGATATGCAGAGCAAGAAGGTACACATGTCCATCGTGGTGGACGAGTACGGCGGCACGAGCGGCCTGGTGACGATGGAGGATCTTCTCGAGGAGATCGTCGGCAACATCTACGACGAGTTCGACCCGCAGGAGGAAAAGGACATCGAAAAGGTGGGCGACAATCTCTGGCGTGTGGCAGGCTCGTGCGAGCTTGAGCGCGTCGCCGAGGCGACGGGCGTGCAGTTCCCCGAGGACGAGGAGTCCGACACGCTCGGCGGACTGGTGTTTGCCCAGCTCTCGTTCATTCCCGAGGACGGCAGCCAGTTCACGGTGGACGCCTGCGGCCTGCACATCGAGGTGCAGAGCTTCAACGAACGCCGCGTGGAATGGGCGCTGGTCTCACGGCTCCCGGAGGAGGAAACGCCCGAGGAGCAGGAGAAATAAACAAAAAAGAAACAGCAGCTTTTTCAAGCTGCTGTTTTTTTGCGGAAAGCACTTGACTTGCGCGCTTGACTTTGATAAAATAAGGCGCTTATATGTGAGAGTATGCGCAAAGCGAACCCTCACCCATTGCCACAAGGATAGCACAGGAAACAAAAAAGCACAAGAGCAAATGCAGCATTTCTATCAACAAAGCCGTGCGTGTCGCACGGCGCACCAATACATTCCCCGTCGGAGACAGACCGGCGGGAAAGGAAAGGCGTGAAGAGCAAAAATGGCCAAAGACAAGATGTACGGCAAGACCCTTCGCAAAAACTTCGCTCGACATGAGGAGATCATGGAGATGCCGAATCTTCTGGAGCTCCAGAAGAAGTCCTACCGGTGGTTCCTCGACGAGGGACTGCAGGAGGTGTTCACCGACGTCGCCTCGATCACCAACTACGCGGGCAATCTTGAGCTGAGCTTCATCGGCTACAAGATGGACGAGGCCCCCAAGTACGACGTGGAGGAGTGCAAGGCGCGCGACGCCACCTATGCCGCTCCGCTCAAGGTCAACGTGCGGCTGTACAACAACCAGACGCAGGAGATCAAGGAGCAGGAGATCTTCATGGGCGACTTCCCGCTCATGACCCAGTCCGGCACCTTCGTCATCAACGGCGCCGAGCGCGTGGTCGTCAGCCAGATCGTCCGCTCCCCGGGCGTGTACTACGGCAAGGAGATCGACCTCAAGACCGACCTGCCCCTGCTCACCAGCACCGTGATCCCCTACCGCGGCGCGTGGCTGGAGTATGAGACCGACACCAACGAGGTGTTCTGGGTCCGCATCGACAAGAACCGCAAGATCCCCATCACCGAGCTGATCCGCGCCATCGGCGGTCAGGCCGAGCAGTACGCCGACCTCAAGACCGACACCGGCATCCTCGACCTCTTCGGCGACGACGACCGTATCAAGGTCTCGCTGGAGAAGGACGCCTGCAAGACCTATGAGGAGGCCATGCTGGAGATCTACCGCAAGCTCCGTCCGGGCGAGCCGCCCACGGTCGAGGCCAGCGAGGGCCTCATCAAGAACCTCTTCTTCGATCCGCGCCGCTATGATCTGTCCATGGTCGGCCGCTACAAGTTCAATAAGAAGCTCTCCCTGTGGACCCGCATCCACGGCCAGAAGCTCGCCTATCCCGTCGCCGACCCGCGCACGGGCGAGATCCTCTTCGACGCCGGCCATGTCATGACCAGCGACGAGGCCCGCGAGCTTGACGCCATCGGCGTCAACGACGTGACGCTCGACCTCGACGGCAAGACGCTGCGCGTCTTCTCGAACAACATGGTCGACCTCTCCCGCTTCGTGGACTTCGACCCCGTCGCCGAGTGCGGCATCAAGGAGCGCGTGTGCAAGAGCGTGCTCGAGGAGCTGCTGGCGAAGTACGAGGGCGAGGAGCTCAAGGAAGCCATCCGCGACAATGCCGACCGTCTCGCGCCCAAGCACATCCTTGCGGACGATATTCTTGCTTCCATCAACTACATGAACGCGCTGGCGCACGGCATCGTCACGAAGGACGATATCGACCATCTCGGCAACCGCCGCCTGCGCTGCGTGGGCGAGCTGCTGCAGAACCAGTTCCGCATCGGCTTTTCCCGCATGGAGCGCGTGATCCGCGAGCGCATGACCATTCAGGACCTCGACATCGTGACGCCGCAGAGCCTCATCAACATCCGTCCGGTCACCGCGGCCATCAAGGAGTTCTTCGGCTCCAGCCCGCTCTCCCAGTTCATGGATCAGACGAACCCGCTCGCCGAGCTGACGCACAAGCGCCGTCTTTCCGCGCTCGGCCCCGGCGGCCTTTCCCGTGAGCGCGCGAACATGGAGGTCCGCGACGTCCACTACAGCCACTACGGTCGTATGTGCCCCATCGAGACCCCCGAAGGTCCGAACATCGGCCTGATCTCCTACCTCGCGACCTACGCCCGCATCAACGAATACGGCTTCATCGAGGCGCCCTTCCGCGCTGTCGATCACGCGACGGGCCATGTCTCCGACGAGGTCACCTACATGACCGCCGACGTTGAGGATCAGTTCATCGTCGGTCAGGCGGCCGAGCCGGTCGATGAGAACGGCTGCCTTGTCAACCCGCGTATCACCTGCCGCCACCGCGACGAGATCGTCGAGGTCGACCGCGACCGCGTTGACTACATCGACATTTCCCCGCGCATGATGGTCTCTATCGCGACCGCGATGATCCCGTTCCTGCCGAACGACGACGCGAACCGTGCCCTGATGGGCGCGAACATGCAGCGTCAGGCCGTTCCTCTGCTCCGCCCCGAGGCTCCCATCGTCGGTACCGGCATGGAGCACAAGATCTGTATGGACTCCGAGGTCGCCGTCCTCGCCGAGGGCGACGGCATCGTGACCAAGATGGACGCCCGCGCCATCACCGTGGCTTACGACAACGGCGAGACGAAAGAATACAAGCTCACCAAGTTCCTGCGCTCCAACCACGGCACCTGCATCAACCAGCACCCGATCGTCGACGTCGGCGAGCGCGTGCACGGCAAGTATGTCAATGAAAACGGCGAGACCGTCGACCCCACCGTGCTGGCGGACGGCCCTGCCACCGATCAGGGCGAGCTGGCGCTCGGACGCAACATCCTCGTCGGCTTCATGACGTGGGAGGGCTACAACTACGAGGACGCGGTGCTCCTCAACGAGCGCCTTGTCCGCGAGGACCTGTATACCTCCATCCACCTCGAGGAGTATGAGCTCGACTCACGCGACACCAAGCTCGGCCCCGAGGAGATCACGCGCGACATTCCCAACGTCGGCGAGGACGCTCTCAAGGACCTCGACGAGCGCGGTATCATCCGCATCGGCGCGGAGGTTCACGCCGGCGATATTCTGGTCGGCAAGGTCACGCCCAAGGGCGAGACCGATCTGACCGCGGAGGAGCGCCTGTTGCGCGCGATCTTCGGCGAGAAGGCGCGCGAGGTGCGCGATACCTCCCTCAAGGTGCCGCACGGCGAGAGCGGCATCGTGGTCGACGCCAAGGTGTTCTCCCGCGAGAACGGCGACGACCTCGGCCCCGGCGTGAACATGGTCGTGCGCGTTTACATCGCGCAGCGCCGCAAGATCCAGCCCGGCGACAAGATGGCAGGCCGCCACGGCAACAAGGGCGTCGTCTCCCGCGTTCTGCCGCAGGAGGATATGCCCTTCCTGCCCGACGGCACCCCGCTCGACATCGTTCTGAACCCCCTCGGCGTTCCGTCCCGTATGAACATCGGCCAGGTGCTCGAAGTCCATCTCGGCTACGCCGCCAAGACGCTCGGCTGGAAGGTCGCCACGCCCATCTTCGACGGCGCGACCGATAAGGATATTTCCGAAGCGCTTCAGCTTGCCGGCCTCGATCCCGAGGGCAAGAGCTGGCTGTACGACGGCCGCACCGGTGAGCGCTTTGACAACAAGGTCACGGTCGGCTATGTTTACTTCCTCAAGCTGCACCATCTGGTCGACGATAAGATCCATGCCCGTTCCACCGGCCCGTACTCCCTTGTCACGCAGCAGCCGCTCGGCGGCAAGGCGCAGTTCGGCGGCCAGCGCTTCGGCG
>ERZ772812.939-NODE-939-length-22985-cov-11.185739_pt1 | contig 22985 bp, 46 predicted proteins | sample MGYA00511343_ERZ772812 | MGnify/ENA primary metagenome ERZ772812 (study PRJEB29015, sample SAMEA2737706) | human gut metagenome | biome: human gut; feature: human-associated habitat; material: faeces | place: China | collected 2012 ...
GAGGGCGGAGAGGACCAGAGGAAGACCTACACGTTCGTGCAGGCGATCAAGAACGTCGAGAAGGAATACGACAAGAAGATGCTGCTTAAGAGCTACAGCATCAGCGACACGGCAAAGACGGCGTATTTCTATCAGGTGTTCGCCAATGAGGACCAGCAGAAGGAGATGGACAAGCTCGATGAGCAGGGCAAGATCGACTTCATGAAGAAGTACCTCGCAGAGGCCGAGGACAACCACAACCGGGACGAGCTGCGCGACGCGGCGGTCGCCGGGACGGTCACGCAGGAGAAGGCCATCCAGCGGATGGTCGCCAACGACTGGGCCAAGAACGAGGACGACGCATACTGGAAGTACCGCGAGTGGATCCGGAAGGCGGACGACAAGGACTACAAGATGTACGACGATTTCCTGAACGCGATCGAGGCGGGCGGAGACATCAAAGAGGCAGCGAAGGAATACCTCGAGCACGGAAAGGAAGCGAAGGATCTCAGCAGGGAGGTCACGACGGCGTACAAGGCGCAGTATCTTGCCGCAACGCCGGAGGAGCGGAGAAAGCTTAAGCAGAAGCTGCTCGAGATCTACGCGGCGCTGGGCTTCAACCGGAAGGAGAAATCCAAGGATATCGACAAATGGGTGAAGGACGCGGAAAAGGCGAAGAAGGAGGAATAACGCAAAAGGCCGGGGCGAATGCCCCGGCCTTCGGTGTATCGGTATGGTTACTGCGCTTTTTCCAGCTCCGCGAGGCGCTGGCTGTGCAGGTGAACGACGGATTTCAGGAAGGAAACCTCTTCCTCCAGCTCTTCAACGCGGCTTTTCGGCGCGAGCGTATCAAGGAGCGCCTGCTGCCCTTCAATCAGGAGGTCCAGCTTCTTCATGACGCTGCTCTCGATGATGACGCGGGTGTTGGCTGCGGACTGCTTGAGCATGTCGTCTTTGGCCTGGTCGATCATGGATTGGATTTTCTCAATATCTTTTTCGTCGAGCATGGGGAAGCCTCCTTGTATTTGATGGAACCAGTATAGCACCGGCGGGCGGGAATGGCAAGCGGAAAGTGCTGCGTGCGTGGGGTGAATCCGGCGGCTGGGTCTGCTACACTGGATGAAAAGGAGGGATGCGGCATGGCGACGCCAATTCCGGGGGCTTATCCGAGCCCGAGGATCGACAAAGGGGTGCTGCGATGGTACGAGGGAGACACGTTCTCGATCGTGCTGCGGTTCGACCTGAAGGACCAGGACGGCGAGGCCGTCACGATCGGGACGACGGACAGCATGGCGGTCGTGTTTCTGGACGATACGCGGCAGACCGTCCACACGTTCAGCTTTGCGAAGGTGGAGAATGACCAGGTCACTTTGGACTTCGACGCGACGGTCTCGGCAAAATTCACGAAGGGAAAATACACCTACGATATCCGGTACACGCACGGCGACAAGACGACGCTGGCGAGCGGGAATCGGGCATTCGTGGAGTAAGGAGCAGGTATGAGGGTAGAGATTCCGAATCAGATCACAGTGACGATCGGCGGGCTGATCTCCCGCGGGGTAAAGGCCGTGGAGGTCACGGACGCGGGGAAGCTGATTTTCACGCTGACGGACGGCAGCGTGATAGACCTCGGCTCGGTCATCGGCCCGCAGGGGCCGAAGGGCGAGACGGGACCGGCGGGGCCGCAGGGGCAGACAGGACCTGCCGGCGCACAGGGTGAGACCGGCGAGGCGGGCGCGAGCATCACGTCGATCACGAAGAAATCGCAGAGCGGGACGACGGCGACGTACACGATCGCGCTTTCGGACGGGAAGACATTTGACTTTAACGTCGAGACCGTCAAGGGCGAGAAGGGCGACAAAGGCGATAAGGGGGAGACCGGCGCGACCGGCCCGAAGGGAGAGACCGGCGAGCGGGGACCGCAGGGCGAGACCGGCCCCAAGGGTGATCCCGGCGAAAAGGGCGACACAGGCGCGACCGGCGCGACCGGCCCGAAGGGAGACCCGGGCCAGACCGGCCCGCAGGGTGAGACCGGCCAGACCGGCCCGGCAGGTCCGCAGGGGCCGAAGGGAGACACTGGCTCCGGATTTGTGGTCAAGGGCTACTATGGCTCGGTCTCTGCACTGCAGACATCGGTGCAGGATCCGGCGGCCGGCGACGCTTATGGCGTGGGCGCGACTGCGCCGTATGACATTTACATCTACGACGGCGTGACAGGCGCGTGGATCAACAACGGGCCGCTGCAGGGCGCGAAGGGCGAAAAGGGCGACAAAGGTGACCCCGGCGCAAAGGGCGAACCGGGCGAGACTGGACCGCAAGGACCTACGGGTCCGCAGGGTGAGACGGGGCCTCAGGGGCCAACGGGTCCGGCCGGAGACAACGGCGCGCCAGGCGCAAATGGCGTGACGCCGACGATCGGCACAAATGGCAACTGGTATCTGGGCGAGACCGACACCGGGAAGCCATCGCGCGGTGAGAAAGGCGATAAGGGCGACAAGGGACCGCAGGGAGAGCAAGGCGAGACGGGCGGGACCGGCGCGGCCGGAACGACATTCACGCCGTCGGTCGCTGCGGACGGGACGCTCAGCTGGACGAACGACGGCGGGAAAACGAACCCGGACAGCGTCAACATCAAAGGCCCGCAGGGCAATCCGGGCGAAAAGGGCAACCCAGGAGAGACCGGCGCAAAGGGCGCAGACGGCGTCACGCCGACGATCGGCACGAACGGCAACTGGTATCTGGGAGATACAGACACCGGGAAGCCATCGCGCGGAGAGAAGGGCGACAAGGGCGATCCCGGCGCGCAGGGGCCTGCGGGCGCAACGCCCGTCAAGGGGACGGATTACTTTACGGCGGAGGATAAGGCCGCGCTGGTGCAGGACGTGCTTGCCGCGCTGCCAGAATGGACAGGAGGAAACTACTGATGGCATTGGATAAAGCAGTAGATTCCGCGCAGCTGAACGCCGACCTGACAGCGGTTGCGGACGCCATCCGCACGAAGGGCAGCACGTCCGCACAGCTTGCGTTCCCGGATGGGTTTGTGAGCGCGGTGCAGGCCATCAAGGGCGCGCCCGACTTGCAGATCGTCGTCACGACCAGCGCGGGTGCGACCGTCACGGCCACGAAAGGTAGCAAGACGGTTTCTGGGACGGCGGATGCGAGTGGAAACTGCACGTTGATAGTCGACGAGGTTGGAACATGGACGGTAACAGCAGCGACAGCAAGCACAACAAAGACGGCAGATGTTGTGGTTGGGACAGCTAATGTCGATTTGGCCATGATCGACCCCGTGTTCGGAAATAACAGCTGGGCTGCAATTATTAAGGCCTGTCAAGAGAAACAAGTTCCCAACACATGGAACGTCGGCGACAGCTGCAACATGACGATCAACAACAAGACCTACGCGATCGACATCATCGGCAAGAACCACGACGATTATGCCGACGGCTCGGGCAAGGCTCCGCTGACATTCCAGATGCACACGACCTACGCGACGCAGTATAAGATGAATGGCGCAGAGGATAACAGCTGCGGCTGGAAGAACTGCCTGGTGCGGACGTCCAATGCGTTCCCGGCGCTGAAGAAGGTGATGCCGGCGGAGGTCGTGGCCGCGCTGAAGGCCGTGACAAAGAAGACCACGGCAGGCGGCGCGAGCTCGGCCATCGACACGACGGAGGACACGCTGTTCCTGCTGTCGGAGATCGAGGTCCAGGGCACGCGGACATACTCCTATGCGGGCGAGGGCACGCAGTACGAGTATTACAAGACGGCGGCCAACCGGAAGAAAAACCGTGCATGGTATTTGCGCTCGCCGAGACTCAACAACACCAGCTGCTTTGACAGAACGGGATGGAACGGTGAGGCGGACTGGAGCGTCGCGTCCGAGGTGGACGGTATCGCGGCGGCGTGGTGTTTCTGAGCGGAGCATAGAAAAGCCGCCCTTCCGGGCGGCAAAGATAGACAAAATTTGCAGCGTATGATATGATGGACATGCCCCATTCGTGGGGCGGGCGCTGCTGCATACGGCGGTCAGTCACTTCCCTGTAAAGGGGGTGATGCTGATGGGGAGCAGACCATGGGCGAAAGCCCTTCGGTTTCTGCTGCGAGTCGCAATGATAATACTTATCATGCTGCTTTTCTCCCAGAAAGTTTGTTGACCGCCCGGAGGCACCCGAGCGGTCAACGATAGCTTTTTGACTTGACTGTTCCGGACTGACCGCCGCAGCAGCGTCCTTATATCTCCATTATACCGTCCCGCTGTCAATTGTCAAGCAGCGGGGCGGCTTTTTTACGCCCCGGGAAAGGAGCATAACGGATGGACCTGCAGGATCTGAACGTTGCCGTCGCGGAGATCCGCGGCAATGTCGACCGGAACACCGGCCGGATCAAGGATCTCGAGAAGAAGACCGACGCCGTGGCCAAGCTGGCCGAGGCCGTTGCCGTCATGGCCGAGCACATGAAGACGCTCGACGACAAGATCGACGGCATGCAGACGAGCGTCAACAGCCTCACGGCCAAGCCTGCGAAGAACTGGGACGCGCTGGTCAAGATCGCCCTGACCGCGCTCGTCACCGGCGTAATCGGCTGGGTGCTGGGCAAAATTCTGTAACACGCGCCGCAAGGCGTGAAATTTGAAAGGAGAAAAATACTTATGAACGCAAAATGGTGGAAAGCCGCGGGCATCCGCGCACTGAAAACGGTATGCCAGACGGCAGTCGCAACGATCGGCACGAGCGCGATCCTGTCCGAAGTTAACTGGATCGCCGTTGCCTCCGCCTCGGCGCTGGCGGGAATTTTGTCCCTGCTGACGAGCGTCGCGGGCCTGCCGGAGGTGAAAGAGGACGCATGAAGAAACTCTTTATCTCACAGCCCATGCGCGGGAAGACCGATGAGGAAATCCTCGCAGAGCGCGACAAGGCGATTCAATGCGCGAAAGAAGCTCTGCATGAAGAAGTGGAAGCAATCGACAGTTTCTTCAAGGATGCGCCGGTGTGCAACATGCCGCTGTGGTTCTTGAGCGAATCACTGAAGCTTCTGGCAACTGCGGACGTAGCGTATTTTGCGAAGGGCTGGGACGAGGCCAGGGGCTGCAAAATCGAACATACCTGTGCGCTGGAATACGGCATCCCCGTAGTGGAGGCGACTATGGTATGACCATTGACAGCTCCATCCGGGCAAAGTGGCACGGCGGAAAGCGCAAGCTCTCCGCCATCACCGCCATCGTCATGCACTACACGGCAAACACGGGCCAGATGGCGACGGCCAAAGGAAACGCCCGCTATTTTGAGGGCGGCAGCGAGGGCCGCAAGGCCTCGGCCCACTACGTCGTGGACGAGGGCGAGACGGCCTACGAGTGCGTGCCGCTGGATACCGTGGCATGGTCCGTCGGTGACGGGCACAGCGGCAAATACGGCGCGCTCGTCAACAACTACAACTCGGTATCGATCGAGATGGTAAGCCACACCGACGCGGAGAACCGCTACTATATCCCGGCCGAGACGCAGCGGCACGCGGCGGAGCTGTACGCGCAGCTGCTCAAAAAGCTGCCGAACGTAAAATACGTCGTGCGCCACTACGATGTCAGCAAGAAGCTCTGCCCCGCGCCGATGGTCAACGAGGCGGCATGGGAAAAATTCAAAACTCTTCTGGAGGAGGCGAGAGAAATGCGCTATGAGAAGCTGCGGGACGTGGAGAACAAGACGTACCGCCAGACGCTGGACAAGCTGGTCGGCAAGGGCCTGCTTAAAGGAAAGGGCGGCACGGGCGAAGACCTGACGCTCGATCTGAGCGAGGACAACGTCCGCATGCTCGTCATTCTGGACCGCACCGGCGTTTTCGACCGGTAAGCAGGATCTCTGCCAGTCGAGCGGGCCGAGAAAGGGAGTGACGCTATCACTGCGCGGCTGGCTCTGCCGAAGGAGCTGGAACACCTCACGCGCAGCGACTGGGAGCGCGTCACCGACGAGGCAATTTTAGACGAGATCGATCAGCAGATCGTGAAGCTTTATATCGTGCGCAGGCTCCCGCAGATGGATGCCGCCGCCGAGATCGGCGTCGACCGCAAAACCATCTCCCGCCGCCTGCCCCACATCTACAACACCGCCCGCCGCCTGGTAGGGAAAACGGACAAAGAGAAAGCGCCATGAGCAACGGCTCATGGCGCTTTTTCCATACGTAACGGGCGTAAAAAAATTGTGCGAAAATCTATTGCAAAAAGAATCTAAAAAAGTATAATTGAGTTAGAAGTGGCGCCCACCATCCCCCACCACTGCGCCGCGATTAAAGGAGGAAAACAAAGTGAATGCCATTTATATCGATGGGTTTAGCCTTATCGGAGGGCTGACTGACATTAAAGTTGATTTGCAGACGTCTACTCCGATGCTGGATGAGAACAATAACGTTGTCGGAGAAGAGAGAGCACTTGCGCAACGGATCACGTTGTCAATGCCGATGGCGAAAGAGCTTGCGGAAAAGTTGGCTGAAATGGTTTCTGTATATGAGCAGCATGTCGGGCCAGTTATGAGGCTGGATGAAATCAGGGCAAAATTGTCCCCTGAGAAAAAGTAAGTATGGACGATGAACTTCTGTTTGAGACAGTAGATCCACGTGGATACAGAGTTGTGCTGTCTGCAGAGCGTTATTATGGGCATATTATAAGCAGTGACGGTGGGCACAACCCGCACCCGGAGTTTTCTCCGGATGAAATAAAAAGTACGATTCAAAAACCAATCGCAATTTGGGAAGGGAGAGAACCTGACAGCGAGGTCTATTTCGCAAAAACATCTTCGCAATACCCGACGCTATTCATGAAAGTTGCCGTATCAACATATGATGATTGCGGAGACGTCACGTCGGCCTTCCTGTCAAAAGAGATGAAAGGCGGAATCAAGGAAGGAGGCCTGAAGTATGTCAACTATAGCAATGGACTACGATAAAAAGTATGACATCTTTTACGCCAGATATCCGCTGAACGAGCATAGCTACACAGAAGAGGATGACGATGGCATCGTCACTTACCACAGCATCAAGACGGACAAAATAACCGGGATTGCAGTTTACTCTTTTAAAAAGAGACTGCAGAACGGTACTTTACGTTTGAACATGCTGCCTGTGCCGCTGGATATGTATCGGAATAAAATCAACAGCATGATATCATAAGCGAAGCCGCCCATCAGGGCGGCTTTTTACGCCATGAGCTACAGCTCATGGCGTTTTTTCTATCTTTCCAGGAAAAGCGAGACTGCAGAAGTCTCGCTTTTAGTTGCCCATGATTTTTTAAGCCCCTACTTAACGGCAAGGGATTTCCGCTTTTTTGGCTCCCTACTTGACGGCAAGGGATTTCCGCTTTTTTAGCTCCCTATTTAACGGCAAGGAATCTCCGCTTTCATGGGCAGATGATGAACGGCGACGTTCAATCTCTGTAGATTCCTGAAATGGTTGTGCCGCGGATCGTGCGGTGCCAGATTTCAGGATTCTTTCGCGGATCTCTCCGCACCCTTAGTATAAACTCAAAAATGTGTAGAAGTCAAGAGGGGTACTGGGAAAATTTTTAAGAGGAAAGCATGTCCCACAAATGGTACACAAATGTCCCGGAAATGTCCCCCATAAAAACCGGGGAAGCGGCAGAATGAGAGTAGGAGCTGGCCAGCTTACTACTTTTACCGGAGGATTTTTTATGGAATACGCAAGCAACGGCAAGGCCAACGCGGCCCTGACCACTGGAATCATTGGCACGGCAGGTGTCGGGCTCGGACTGCTGGGCAATCTGCTGGGCGGCGGCTTTGGCGGCTGGGGAGCAAACCCGGCTGCAGCTGCAATGGCGGCGGGCGCAGCGTGCAGCGAAAACATGCCGGTCACGCGCTACGATCTCGACCGGGAACAGAAACTGGCCGCGAAGGACAGCGAGATCGCGCTGCTCAAGGCCAACACGTACAACGACCAGAAAATGCTGGAGATGTACGGTTATATCGACGGGCAGCTCAAGGACGTCCGTGAGGCACTGTGCAAGCAGGCCGTCCACAACCAGCGCACCGAGGACAGCTTTACGCTCGTCAAGCAGGATGTGGACTGCGTCCGCAAGGAGGCGCTTGACGCCGTGAAGATGGAGGCCGAGCGGCGCTGCTGCGGCGACAATTCCATCGTGACGTATGTCAACGCGACCTTTTACCCCAAGCAGGTCGCCGACGTCACGACCGGAACCGCAACGACGGCGCAGTCGCTCTACAACCCGATCCCGAAGTGCTGCGGCTGCTGCAACAACTAAGCCAAAGGGGCGGCAATAGCCGCCCCATCCGAAAACGGAGGATAACTGTATGACAGTGACGATAGATCAGGCCATGCGCGGAATTTTGCGCTTTTTTGATACAGTAGCATCCCCACATATGGACGAGGTGCGGTCCTTTGTGGCAGGCGTTGGGTTGTCTTTGCTGGCAGACGGCAGCAAAGAGCAACTGCTTGTACTGAGAGATAACCCGTGGGTCAAAGCAATGCAAATTATGGATGAGCACGGGGATATTGACATTGACAGGCTCTATAATAAGGCAAGACCTCGGCTCGATGGACGAAAACTCCCGATAAAGATTCCGTTTATCGGCAAACTAACTTTTGTTGCGGAAGATATTGACAATCTATACAAGTACATTCAGGAGGCGTGATATGGGGAAAGCGCATTACATTGAGCAGATCAAAGAGCAGTTGCATGAGATCATGGAACGCCCGGTGACGCTGGGCCACGCAGAAGAAGTTACGGTATATGCGAATGCTATCTGCACGCTGTATAAGCTGGGGGACGACCATTTTCGTGAGTCCGCGAAAATGATGGAATTTACCGAGGGCGATGCAAAAGAGTGGACGGCCAACATGCAAAACGCCGACGGCACAACCGGCCCGCACTGGTCGATGGATCAGACCAGCGCCATCGCCGACGGCATGGGTGTCCAGGGAACCGATATCCCGCGCTGGGCGTGGGGCGTAACCATGAACATGATGTACTCGGATTACTACCCAGTCGCCGTAGAGTTCGGCCTCAACCGCCCGGAGTTCTACGCTGCTCTGGCAAAGGCGTTCCTGCTCGACAAGGACGGCCCTGGGCCGGAACAGAAGCTCATGGCGTATTATGAGCATATCGCAAGGAGCTGAGAACACAGAAAAGGGACTGGACACAGAATAAACACAGTTTGCAAATTCACATTGAAAATACAGTGTTTTTTTCAGAGTTCGAGTCTCTTCAGGTCCACCAAAGATAAAGACGCAGGAATTTAAATTCCTGCGTCTTATTTTTTATCTTTTTTGGTAGAATAGCATTTAAAAGACGGATTATTTATGATTGAACAAAACCTTTTGCGAGAATTGCAAAGTAGCAAGACGTAGCATATCCTAGCACGAAAATACACGGGTATGAACACAGTGGCCGACACAGTAAAAAAGTGCAATTAAAATGCCGCGTCCATCTGGGCGGCGACTTTATCAATGCGGGTATCGAGGATGTCGGTGTAGATATCCATGGTGGTGGAGAGCTGCGCGTGGCCGAGGAATTTTTGAACGAGTTTGAAGTCCACACCGGCCTCGTAGAGCGCGGTCGCGTAGCCGTGGCGGATCTCGTGCGGGGAGACGGTGATGCCCGTGCGCTTGCGGTAGGCGTCGAATTGGTCGGTGACGAACCAGCCGGGGAGCGGACTTTTTCCGCCGTCGTTGGAAAAGATATAGCCGTGCTCCTTTTGCGGAAGCGCGGCGGCCAACGCTGGGAGCAACGGAACGGGGCGGATACCGGCGGCAGTCTTCGGCTCCTTGATCTGGGGCGTCGGACCGGTATGGTAGACGCTGCGGCGGATGTAGATCCTGCCTTTCTCACGATCAATGTCCTCGTAGCGCAAGCCCTCGGCCTCGCCGCGGCGGCAGCCGGTATAATAGATCAGGAAGGCAAACAGGCCGAAGTCGTCGTTTAGGTTGTCCTTGATCTTCTGGATCTGATCAGCGGGCGGCGCGTGGCGGCGCTTCTGTGGAAGGTTCTTCGGGAGAAGAACTGCCTGCGCAGCGTTAAAAGAGACGTAACCTTCGCGCTGGGCTTTATTCAGGATCTGCCGGATGATCTGGCGCTGGGTGATAACGGTCTTTTTTGCGTGGGTCTTGGCAAACTGGTTGATGTACGTCTCAATCTCTTTGCTTGTGATCGTGGCGACATCCTCCGGGCCAAACTGCGCGACGGCGCGCTCATAGGCAGGGGAATAATTGCGCAGGGAATTCGGCGCAAGCGTTGGCTCAATCTCGTTCCACCAGGCGTGGGCGACGTCGGAGAACGGGACGGTCTTTGGCTTCTCGGCTTCGGCGCGGTAGGCCTTGATCTTATTCCAGACTTCGCGGTCCGTCTTGCCGCGAAACGCTTTGCGCTTGCCGTTGACTGTGATAATGGATTCATGCAGGCCGTCCGGCCTGACGTAGTATTTGGGAATTGGCATCGTAAAACCTCCAAGAATACCGCTCCGGCGCTGAGCCGGGGCGGTTTTATTTATGTGCGGATCCAGCCGATTGATGGACTGAGGACGTCGACCAAAAGCGCAAGGGCACACAGCAAAAGAATACCCAAGAGGATGAGCGTCACAAGCCGGTGCATGCGCAGGGACTTCTGCTGCTGAGCAAGCTGCGCACGAAGGGCCGCGTTCTCGGCGCGGAGTTTTTCGGCATCGGGAGGCTCGGCAGGCTCGGCAGGCGGGATGCCGAAATACTCATCCATAGAAACGCCCATCTCCCGGCAGATCGGGCCGACCGTGTAAACAGACGGATTTTTGATGTCGCCGCGAAAGAACTGGGAGACGGTGCCGACGGAAAGGTCGGTATTTTCGGCGACGTCCTGGTTTGTTTTGTGCGGAGTGATCGTCTGCTTCTGCTCACGGCATAAATCAGATAATTTTTCCTTCAAAACATGTCATTCCCCCCCAAAAAAGCAAGACGTCTGACTGCAAAAAGCAACTGTCACATCTTTACAAGTCTACCGTGGACAGGCTACCCTAAAGTTACAGACGGCTCCCGGTCGCCTGCGCAAGCAAAAGCCCGCGCCGTTGTTCGGCCAGCGGCGCGGGCGACGCCTACCTATATCTTACAACTTTCGGGAGGCGCGAACAAGAGGCAAAGATTAACAAAAAATGAACGGGAATTTTGTGGAGAAATGGAGACGGGAATGGAAAAGACGATGGAACAGATTGAAAACATTTTAGAGCGGGCCACACTGGATCAGATGAAAATCATCCTGCGATTCCTGCGGAACATCATAAAATAAGCGCCGGAACGGGAAACCGTTCCGGCGGGGAAGTTAAGGATCGCATTTTGAGCAGGCGGTATAGCCAGCGGCTTCAGCTTTTGCGATTGTGGTACGCTCTACAGAATGCCCACGAATTGCGCTGCAGCTTCGCAGGTGGTATTTGCTGCCGGCAGGAGTTACCCATACGACATGTGAACTTTGACTAGTGGGGGCATCAGAAAAATTGTCCCCGTATTCGAGAGCGGAATCGTCCCAACCGACGGAGTAACCATCATCGTATCCGTCGTCATAGCCATCTTGGTAGCTATCTTCACGGGCATTTTCGAGTTGGCTTTCATATTCTTGCTTCAGTTCTTCAACCTCTTGCTTGGTATAGGTGTTTGTCTGGCAGCTGACAAGCAAAAAGATAAATGCAAGGATGTAGGCAATCATTAGGCCGTTATCAAAAGCGTTCCCGGACTTGAGGCGCTTGAACATAAATACCACCCTTATTTAATCTTGCGGAGGAAGACGGAATACGCGTCCATTTTTAGCGTCGTCATAGCCGCGCGTATATGCGTCGCGCTCCTTTTGCTCCCACTTGTTCATGTGGCGGGAAAACTCAGCAAAATGTACGAAGTAAGCGGCGAGACTCACGGCAGCGCCGAGAACCAAGAAGACAATCGAAATCCACATCAACACATGATCCAGAATCCACATGAACGTTGTTTCCTGCTGGCCGTCCGGAAATTTTCTTGTGTGGATTTCGAGCAAGACCTTGCCGATGAACCAAGAAATGAAACCATAGCCGCAGTATGTGACGATTTTGGGAATATCCATAAATACCACCCCCTACCAGAATACAAAAATAAACGGAGACGGTCAAGCGTCTCCGTTTAATTTTTTTACGAAATTTTCAATTTCGCTCCATTTTTCCGGCGGAAGCGCCATCAGGAGGGAGATGAAGCGTTTCCGGAAGGAGTCGTCCGCGTCGGACATGATATCCGTGACCAGCAGGGCCAGCTCCTCATTCGCGCTGCGCTGCACATACATTTCCCCTTCGCCGTCTTCGAGCCAGGCGAGGGAGACGTTGAATTCCCGGCAGATATCCGAGATCGTGCGCTCGGTTGGGACATATGTGCCGGAGCATATTCGAGAGACATGAGCTTGTGTCAGGTGAATGCGCTCGGCAAATTTGGACTGCGTCAGACCCTGATCTTTGATTAAAAACGAGATTCGTTCATTCACTGTGTTCATGGATTCACCTTCTTTCTGGAATGAGAGTATCACAGGCATGCATATTTGTCAATCAGAAAATATGTGAAATGTATAAAATAATACTTGACAATATACGTATCACATGCTAGTCTATACATAACGAATAAACCGAGCGAGGTGAGATCAATGTCAGAGGAGCAGAAGCAGCAGGCCGAGAAGATCTCGGCGGAGATCAACAAGATGACGCCGGAGATGCGCGAGAAAGCGCTGATCTTTATGCAGGGCATGGCTGCTATGGTGCAGCCGAAGAGCGAGAAGAAGGAGGCGTGAGGGGTGACGGAGCTGGAAAAGGCGAAGCTGATGGCGAGCCTGATCGGGCATAACGAGCGGATGATGGGGCTGGAATCTGTGCCGCGGATATCGGCCTACACAGAAGCAATGCGGCGGGCACTGGCCTGCATGATTCAGGTGCATGGGCTTGAAAACGAGCCGCTTTTACGGGAAATCGAGCGAGGTACGTGGCTGATGCACCCGGACAGCGCAATGATCCTGCTGCGAGGGCTGCGCGGCTACCACAACGTCGGGCTGATGCACCGACTGAACGTGGACGGATGGCCGGACGGCGAGGACTGCTATCTGGAAGCGATAGAGGAAGCGATACGCTGTTTGGACGCGGTTTATTCGAATATGCTGTCAGTCCACGGGGACCAATAGCGGGAGCTCCGGGTATTCCAGACGGAACAGGCGCTCTGTTCTGCGGCGGCAATCCTTACAGGCCTGCGCGCCGGAAAGATCATCGCAGCCGTTGAAGCAGTAGCCGAGACCGTCCGGAGAGGGACAGAGGTTAAAGTAAACGGTCTGCGTCCGTGGGGAAGACGGACAACAGACGCTGAATTTCTTGTACAGTGTGTATTCGACATACCAGAATGGGTTGGGATTCAAAGTATCATTCATAAAATCTCCTGCGCATCGCTTCCCGTATCAAGGATAGCACAGCGCAGGGGAAAACGGCAAGGGGGAAAGCATTATGCCGAGAGAGCTGGAAGGGTACCGGCCGCAGCTGGAGCTGCTGACGGATATGTTTCCGGGCCGGGCGGCGATCGGGATCACGGAATGTCAGGCGGCGCTGGGCATCGACCGGCGGACGCTGCTGGCCGACCGGCGGTTCCCGGCCAGGCACATCGGGAACAAGTACACGGTGTCGCTCACGGAGCTGGCACGGTGGATGGTACAGAGATAGGAGGCTGACGCATGGCGAAGGTAAAGACCTACACCCTGACGCTGGATGCGCAGGAACTGCATGATCTGATCGAGGCGGCGATGGTGTGTGAGTGCCAGGCAGCGCAGATCATCGGCGGGCTGAAGCGCAAGGGGCTTGACCTGGACGCGCAGAAGCTCGTTACACAAAACGCCCGTCTGGCGCGGCTCGTCAGGCGGATGCAGGAAGCGAAGGAGGATAAACGGAATGCGGAAACTGATTCTCAGCGGAGACGATTGGTTTGAGCTGAAGCACACGCTGGAGCTGCTTGTGATCGCGACCCACAATGAGGCCGAAGCGCCCGCCGCAGCCAAATTTGAGAACGAGGAAATGACCGAACGGGCTGCGCACCTCGCAAAGTGCGACCGGGAAAAGGTGAAGAAATACAAGCGACTTCTGGCACTGGTAGAATCGGCAGAACGTCTGCAGGAGGCGAAGGCATGAAAAAGCTGCTTCTGACAACGGAAGAATGGCTGCATCTCAAGTGGATGCTCGAAAGGAACATGATCCGGATGGATGCGGATGCGTTCCGTCGCAAAGAGGGAGAGCCGGGCAGCGAAGCATGGCGGGAAGCCATCGGGAAAGAGCTCGAGAGAATTGAGAAGGAACACAGGAATATCGAGCGGATGCTGGAAAAGATCGAAGCGGCAGAGACCGTACAGACCGCAACGGATGAAACGGAGGAGAAGAAATGAGAACCAATCTTGCGGAGCGGCTCGGGTATGAGCCGGAGGAAGAGACCAGGGAGCGGCAGGAGCGGCTGCTGGAGGAGCTGCGGTACCGGGAGGCCATGCGGCGCGTGGCCAAGTGCTGCTGCCTGTGGCTGGGCGGCGCGGCCTTTGTGCTGGCGGTGATCGCCGGGTACGCAGAGATGACCGACGCATGCGTCGCGACCGGCGCGATCGCGCTGGGCCTGACGACCTACGGGATCCTATGATGGACGAACAGAAGATCACGGTCGAGCTCCGGCCGGATCAGCTGGCCGACATCATCGACGCGGTCCTGGCCTTTGCCGATGACTGTGCCAACGACCGGGAGATCCTGCAGAGCATGCCGCGCGTCGACCGGGATACGGTCGAAGACCTTCTACGGCGCGAGTCGGCGCTGCAAACGCTCGCGGCCTGGCTGCAGCACGTACAGGAGGAAGCGGAGTGAATTATTTTGCGCCGCGCATGCGGCCCATCCCGCCGCCATGCGGCCAGAACTGCCCGGACCGAAGCGGCACATGCCGCGCCGGGTGCTGCACCTGGACGCTCTACGAGAGCATCCGGAACCACATCTACGACGTCAACCACCGAGACAGGGACAGCCTGCAGCCCGATCTTGCAGCGGGAAAGCAGATGGTCCATGCCGACAACCAGATAAGGAGGCGCAAACACATTGCGAAATAGCATCGACTACCCCGGCGAGCGGGCACCGCGGCGCCCCGCCGTGATCGCACAGGCTGGATACACCGGGCAGAACCACTTTTCCGTTACATATGGAGACCAGAAAGTAACCGTCCGCGCCGAGGACGGCTATGCGGCCCTTTTTACCGCCGCCAAGCACTGGGGCTATAAATTCACACGCCCGGAGTACCATCAGAACGCCCGCGCGACCAAGCTCCACTACACGCCGGACACACGGCCGGGGGCGGTGGTATGAGGTTTGTGTGTGACGCCTGCCAGGATATCACGAACATCGAGGCCGACCGGATGGAGATCCAGGGCGAAAAGCTGATGGTGTACAGCCGCGGGCGGCTGGTGTACGTTGCGGATCTCGGCCAGATCATGCTGGCCAAGCTGACGCCGGGGAGGGATGAGGCAAGATGAAAGTACTCGAATTGTTTGCAGGGACGCGAAGCATCGGGAAAGCATTTGAGGCACGAGGGCACGAAGTGTACTCAGTGGAGTGGGACAAAGACTTTGAAAACATCGACCTATACGCCGACATCCTAACGGTAACGGCGAAAGACATCTTGGATAAATTCGGACATCCGGATGTGATATGGGCAAGCCCGGATTGCACGACATTCTCCATCGCTGCAATCTCACACCATCGACGCAAAAATCCGGAAACGGGGAATTTGGACGCGGTGAGCGAGTACGCAAAGTTCTGCGACAAGGTGGACCAGCATGTCCTGGCACTCATCAAAGAGCTAAACCCGAAATTTTATTTTATAGAAAATCCCCGTGGCGGGATGCGGAAAATGACGTGGATGCAGGATCTGCCTCGCTACACTGTTACATATTGCCAGTATGGCGACACCAGAATGAAGCCGACAGATATATGGACAAACCATCCAGATCCCAAATTTAGGCCGATGTGCCACAACGGCGACCCGTGCCATATCGCCGCGCCGCGCGGAGCAAAGACCGGTACGCAGGGGCTGAAGGGGAGCAAGGAGCGATCAGTGATTCCGAAAGCGCTATGCGAGCATATCGTGGATATCTGCGTTGCGGATCTGGGGTAGATCATGACGCCGGGGAGGGAGGACGGCAATGGACTTAGAACAAACCGCGATTGAACGGCTACGGATGGCATCAGAAATGAGCCTGCGCCTGTACAAGCAGCCGCTGGTGGTCACGTATTCCGGGGGAAAGGACTCGGACGTGTTGCTGCATCTGGCTGGTGCGGCGGGGATCCCATATGAGGTCCTACATAGTCTCACAACGGCGGACGCGCCGGAGACTGTCTGGCATATGCGGGATACCTTCCGCCGCTTGGAGCTGGCTGGCGTAAAATGTGACATCGATACGCACCGGACGCCGGACGGCGGAAACGTGACGATGTGGAACCTGATCCCGCGTAAGCTCATGCCGCCGACACGCCTGGTGCGCTACTGCTGCGCGGCGCTCAAAGAGACCAGCGGGCGTGGGCGGTGGATCGCGACTGGCGTCCGCTGGGCCGAATCGCAAAAGCGCAAGTCCCGCGGCGTTATGGAGGCGCTGCACAGGGACAAATCCAAGCGGCTGACGCTGATGAACGACAATGACGAAAGCCGCATGCTGATGGAAAACTGCCAGCTAAAGGGGACCCGGACAGTCAACCCAATCATTGACTGGCAGGATGCTGACATCTGGGATTACTGCACGGCAGAAAAGATCTCGATGAATCCGCTTTACGCCTGCGGTTTTGAACGCGTGGGTTGTATCGGCTGCCCGATGGCAGGCAAGTACCGGAAGGTGCAGTTCACGCGTTACCCAAAGATCAAAGCGGCGTATGTCCGGGCGTTTGACAGGATGCTTGGGGAACGTCGCAAGCGAGGCTTGCCTTGCGACTGGCAAACAGGTGAGGATGTGATGCACTGGTGGATGGAGGATGGCGTTTTGCCGGGACAGATGGTTCTTGAAGGAATGGAGGATATATGACAGACAAGGAAATCGTGCAGGCGCTGCGGTGCTGTGCGAAGGGGCTTGGACACGACGACACGTGCGAAAACTGCAAGGTCGGAGAAATCCAAGATCGGCGGGAATACATCGAGTTTGCGGCTGCTAACGTGATCGAGCGCCTGACCGCAGAGAACGCGACGCTGCGCAAGGGAATCGAGTGGAAGGACATGGTGATTGCCCTCGCACAGAGAAAGCAGGCGAAGGCAGAAGCCGAGAGGGACGCGTTGCTGGAGAAGAAGCGGTGGATTTCCGTGACAGAAAAAACGCCAGAGTATGATATGCCGCAGCTTGCGCTAAATGCTGACGGGGAAGCACTCATTGCAAATTACGCATACGGCGAATGGTTTGATACATGGGGGGCAAGACGTGGAGGTTACCCACTGGATGCCGCTGCCGGAAATTGGAGGTTATGATGAGCACTGACTATAAGGCGCGAAATCGCGGTGAACCAACAATGCCGCTTTCCGAAAGGCTATACGCTAAAGTAAATATTAACGGGAGAACCGGTTGCTGGGAGTGGTCTGGGGCTACGAGACGCGGGTATGGGCGGTTGACTGTTGGGAGCCGAACAAACGGAACGCGGAGAAGCGAATCAGCTCATAGAGTGTCTTTTAATCTTGCGAAGGGAGCAATACCAAACGGCATGGAAGTTTGCCATGTCTGCGATAATCCAAAGTGCATAAACCCCGATCATCTATTTCTTGGGACAAAAGCGGATAACGCCCATGATAGAGATAGAAAAGGTCGAAATATTGTGCATACGGGTGAAGAACAGTCGAGAGCGAAACTTACAAGAAGAACAGTTCAGGCGGCAAGATGGGAGCGCGCTATGAATGGAACATCTTATCAAAAACTCGCCGACAAGTATGGGGTAAGCAAACGGACTATTCAGAACGCTGTAAAAGGCAAAACGTGGAAGTGCGTGACTTATATGCCGGAAGCGCCGGAGGTGAACGTATGAAAGTCTACATTGCCGGGAAGATCACCGGCAACGAGAACTATAAAGCACAATTCGAGAGTGCGGCGAGACAGATCGAAGCGCTTGGGCATATCGTTTTGAATCCGGCCTTGCTGCCGGAGGGAATGACGGCAGAAGAGTATATGCGAATTTGCACCGCTATGATAAGCGTATGCGACGGGATATGGGTTCTTCCAAACTATTGGAACAGCGCCGGGACAAAAATTGAAATCAGTCTTTGCGAGTATTTCGATAAGCCGGTTAAGTACCTGAGCGGCGAGGATTGGTTCGACTACGACGAGTGGAGGCGCGAAGAATGGAGCGTTTAACGTTTGACGGAAACTTCTGCGACATTGCGCGATGCATGGATTCGCGCTGCAAGGTCGAGGGCACCTGCACGCAGAAGGAGGTATGGAAAAGGCTCAAGGCTTACGAGGACACGGGATGGACACCGGAAATGCTGCATAAGCTGGGCGAAAATGCCTGGCATCTGTGGGATTTCGCGCAGGCTGCGGAAAATATGACGGTCGGACGGTTGAAAGAGCTTGCCGAGGCCGACAAGGACGGGCGCGTGGTCGTGCTGCCGTGCAAGGTCGGTGACACGGTGTACCGAGTGTTCACGGTAGACGGACGAGAACCCGTGATACAGGCAACGCAGGTCAAGACGTTCGGCCAAGCCGCTGACCTTATAGGCCGAATTGGAAAGTTGAGTAAGCTGGTCAGTGTATTCCGCACCCGCGAGGAAGCGGAGCGGGCGATGCAGGAGATGGAGGGCGCGACATGACCAGAAAACGCGCAAGAAAGATCCTTATGTCCATCGGCACGAGCCGGAACCATGAGATGTTCGGCGTGCCAGAGGGGGAACTTTGAAATGATTGGTTACATCAAAGATCAGGACCTGCTAGACCTTCTTGACGAGTACGGCAGATCGATACTGACTGCCGCAAAAATCAACAGACTTGAGAGAGTCTACTTTCCCGCAGAACTGCACGTCGGAGATCGCGCGTGGAAGAAGGCCATGAGCATCCTCGACAAAAAATATGCGGAAGCGAAAAAGCTGCCGTTCATCCGTGACCCGCTGGCATGGGCACTGTATCACACTTGGAGGGAGTTTGACGATGGAAAACGTTGCGACTGAAGAATTTATCAGCAGAACCGAGGCACTAGAAGACTTTGAATCCTGCAACGCGGAAAATCCGAACTGGACACCTCAGCGGGTAAAAACGCTTCTGCTCCGCCAGCCCGCCGCCGACGTTACGGAGGTGCACCATGCACGATGGGAAGAAGCGGACTGGCACGAATATGACGCGCAGAGCGGGGAAACGATTCGCTTTCCTAAAGCGGCAATCGTATGCTCGAACTGCCGGAACGCTTTCAAAAAGGATGCACTTTGGAAAAGGAATTTCTGTCCAAACTGCGGAGAGAAGATGGAAGGAGCTGCCGAATGAGCGGACTGCGGTTTGAGAGCATGGCGGACATGCCGCCGAGGATGCGGGAGCTTTATGCACGGCAGCAGCTGCCGGGGGCTGCCGCGGTGCCGAAGAAGGCCTCGAAGTATCACAGCGCGCCCGCCGAACGCGGCGAGCTGCGCTTCGACAGTCAGAAGGAAGCCAGGCGGTATGACGAGCTGATGGTGATGCTCCGGGCTGGCATTATCTCCGATCTGCGCCTGCAACCTCAGTTCACCTTGCAGGAGAGTTACATCACCGAGACTGGCGAGCGCATCCGCGCAGTGCGGTACACGGCGGACTTTTCGTACAAATTCGGCGGCAAGCTCGTCGTCGAGGACGTGAAGTCGACCGCCACGCGGACCAAAGAATATCTGCGCAACCGCAAATTCATGCGGTCAAAATTTGGGATCGACATACAGGAGATTTAAACATGCCGGAAGAAAAAACGAGAGCAGCCCGCGCGAGGCATGCGGGCTGCCGAAGCAGGGCAATGCCTGTCCGTATGCAAAGCTCGCGCCGGATCTTTGCGCGCGGTGCGGCTGGAACCCGGAGGAGCACGCGCGGCGGCAGGCGCTGCCGCTGACCGAGAACGCCGACGGGCTGCGGCACAAGGACATCAGCCAGCCCGAGGACTAAGACCAGCAATCAGCCGGGGAACCATATTTTTTTCGGACTTATGCCGCGGCCGCTCCGCCATGAGACGGCTGCGGGAGGATCACCCCGGCTCTGCACCCGGCCCGCGAAACCTCAAGCCCGCGGGCCGGGGATAAAAAGCGCGTGTGGAACGTGCGCGCGGATGGGAACCGTCAACGTTACCCAACGCCGGGTGTCGGGATCGCCCGGCGGCATCGTGTTACCTCCTTATGGAAAGCTGCCTGAGCAGACAAGGGCAGCTCGTCTGCGGCGACAGGGGGACGCGCAGGCGCAGGCGGTGCAAGCCCGCCCTGCATAGGGGCCGGGAGACCGGCCCCTGACGAAAGGAGAATGGAAATGTCGCACGTAGTCGATCTGACGGGCATGGACTTTGGATATTTGCATGTCATCGGACGGGATACCAGCAAAAAAGGAGACACGGCACACTGGATCTGCCGGTGTAAATGCGGGACCATCTGCAGCAAGGACGGAAGATACCTCCGGAACGGGCATGCAAAAAGCTGCGGCTGCTTCCGGAAAGAACGCGCGGCCACGCTCGTCACCAAGAAGAATCCAGCCAAAAAGCCAAAAGCCGAACCGAAGAAGAAAAAATTCGGCCGCGGCCCGCAGCGGGCAGGCTCCGGGATCTGTTACAACCCACTCTGCCCGACGCGCAACAACTACCGCGGCGCCTGGAGCTGCACCGAATGCCGCTTCTGCCCGGAACGAAAATTTGCCCGCCAGTCGAGGCGGGAGATCATCACAATTTAGAGGAAGATACATGCACGTGTATGGCGTGCGGGTACAAGGACTGACGCTGAACGGGTGGCCGGAATTTCAGGCCACGCTTTGAGCGGGCAGAACACAAAAGGAGCTGAGACTATGGCAAAACGACACAAGCGCCGCCTGTTTACAGGGGCGGTATGTACGCAGATCGTTTATACCGTGTCCGATGGCGCGGACAAAAAGACCAGCAAGCCGCGAAAGCTGCGCTTCCAGACGCAGGCGGAGCGCGATGAATTCAACAGCAAGCAATCGCTGGATCGGCTCGTTGCGTTGATGAACGCCAATTTCTCGCCCACAAGCCTGTATTCCACCCTGACATTGAATGCAGAAAACGAGGTACATACCGCAGAGGAAATGCGCAGAGTGCGCGACAACCTTGTGCGCCGCATGCAGTATCACTATCCGGAGGCCAAAATCGTTGCTTTCTACGGAAGAGGAAAAACAACCAATCGCTTCCATTTGCACCTGGTAACAGAGGGAATCCCGGAAGAAGCCATCGGCGGGCTTTGGGGGCTCGGCAGCGTGATCGAGGTTCGGCACCTGCGAAAGCACAACTATTATATAGACGAGCAGGGAAACAAGGTCGACCACGGCCAGGACTACACAGCACTTGCCAGTTACCTGCATGCGCACTGGAGAAAAGAATTCGGCGGCCACCGGTACAAGGCGACGCGAAATTGCATCCGCCCAGAGCCGGAGCCAGCAACCGAGGCCGTGCGCGAGTACAGCCCCAAGCATCCGCCCGTCGCCCCGCGAGGTTACATCCTCGTAGAGGCCCGGACGACAAAGTACGGGTATCAATATTATAAGTATGTAGTCGATCCAAGATCAGAGCACAAGCGGAACGGGAGCCGCCTTCTTTAAGCCTTGTAAATGTGTTGAGTTTTAGAACGAAAGGGTGATAGAGACGAGCGACTACTGGCACAGGGAGTATATCTGCCCATTCTGGCAGGCAGCCGGGAAAAAGACGATCCGCTGCGAGGGAGAATGCGTGCTCGCATTTCCTGAGCGGCGGGAGACGTCAGACTACATCACGCGATACTGCGCCAGCTTTGACTACGTGCGGTGCAGCATCGCGGCGGCGAAGCTCCGATACTACGAAAGAACAGAATGAGAGCCGAAGCGCATGCGGAACGCCGTATGCGCTCATTCTGCGTGCGTGGGGTGAAAAGATTTTCCGGATACGCTATGCTGAAAAGCGGAAGGGAGGCGTGAGCCATGGCGAGGAAACCGAGGTATGAATCCGTGGAGCAGATCGAGGGGCTGATCGAGGCGTATTTTGAGAGCTGCAAGGGTGAGATCCTGCGGGATGAGCGCGGGAATATCGTTTTCAACCAGAAAGACGGAACGCCGGTCTGGGTGAACCGGAAGCCGCCGACGATCCCGGGGCTTGCGCTGGCGCTGGGCTTTTCCAGCAGGCAGAGCCTGTATAACTACAAGGCCAGGAAAGAATTTATGGACACGATTTCGCGCGCGCAGACGCGCGTGGAACAATATACGGCCGAAAGACTGTTCGACCGGGATTCGCAGCGGGGGGCACAGTTCGCGCTGGAGTATGGGTTTCGGTATCGCAGAGACGCCGGGGACGAAAAGCAGAATCAGACGCCGCGTGTGCTGCTGGAATGTGACGCGGAGGACGCGAGCGAATGAGAACGCTGGACCTCGGGCGGGCACAGCCGAAGCAGACACTCTTCCTCAAGGACAAACACCGGCACATCGCCTATGGCGGCGCGCGCGGCGGCGGAAAGAGCTGGGCCGTGCGGACAAAGTCGAAGCTGCTGGCGTTCCGGTATCCGGGCATTAAGATCCTGATTGTCCGGAAAACCTACAAAGAACTGCAGAACAACCACATCGAGCAGCTGACAGCGGAGCTGGCCGGGTTCGCAAAATACAACCGGTCGGACAAAATGTTTCGCTTCCCGAACGGGTCGACGATCTCTTTCGGGTACTGCGCAAACGAAGGGGACCTGGGACAGTATCAGGGCGCGGAATATGACGTGGTGTTCATCGACGAGGCCGGGCAGCTGCAGGAAAGCTGGATCCGCAAGATCAATCTCTGCGTGCGCGGAACGAATGGATTTCCAAAGCGGACGTATTA
>ERZ772812.941-NODE-941-length-22939-cov-5.257123_pt1 | contig 22939 bp, 23 predicted proteins | sample MGYA00511343_ERZ772812 | MGnify/ENA primary metagenome ERZ772812 (study PRJEB29015, sample SAMEA2737706) | human gut metagenome | biome: human gut; feature: human-associated habitat; material: faeces | place: China | collected 2012 ...
CAGCTACGACCAGCGCCGCAAGGTGCTGCTGGCCGTGATGCTCATCGTGGTCCGGAATTTCCGCGACCGGGGAGGCGCCATGCCCGCGGACGAAATCCGCACGCAGCTCGACCTCCCCACGCGCATCGTCAACGACGTGCTGTTCCAACTGGTGCAGGCCGGGCAACTGATCGCCGTGCGCAGCGGCGACGGCGAACGCGAAATGGCCTTCACCCCGGCCCACGACATCGCGTCGATGACCGTCTACGGCGTACTGGAAGCGGTCGAGCGGTCAGGGCAGACCACCTTCGACTTCGGGCAGACGCCCGAACTCGCCCGCGTGGACCGCGAACTGGAAATGCTGAAAGACTCGGCCCGCCGATCGCAGGAGAACGTGCGGCTGGTGGACCTGCTGTGATACCCAAACCGGAAAAGCCTATGAAACGCGTCGTCATCATCGGCAGCGGGAATCTGGCGGAAGCGCTGGCCCGCGCGGTCGCGAAAAGCGGCCTCGAACTCGTGCAGATCTTCGCCCGGAACGCCGAACGGGCGCGCATCGTCGCGGAAGCGGCCGCGACCGACTGGGCCACGCATCCGGAAATGCTCGCACAGGATGCCGACATCTACCTCATCGCCGTGAGCGACCGGGCCGTGGAGCAGGTCGCCGCGACGCTCCCCATCCCCGAGGGCGCAGCCGTCGCCCACACGGCCGGCAGCGTACCCCTCGCGGCCATCCCCCCGAAATTCACCCGCCGGGCGGTTTTCTACCCGATGCAGACCTTCACCCAAGGCCGCGAGGTCGATTTTTCGGTCATCCCGATCTTTCTCGAAACCCCCTCGGCCGAGCTGCGTCCCGAACTGGAAGCATTTGCCCGGCAGCTCTCCGGCACGGTGATCTGGGCCACCTCCGAACAGCGGGCCAAGGTACACCTCGCGGCGGTTTTCGCCTGCAATTTCGCCAATCACATGTATGCCATAGGCGAACGCATCGTGCGCGGCGCCGGGCTGGATTTCGACGTGCTGAAACCGCTGATCGCCGAGACCGCGGCCAAAGCTTGCGACGCCCGCTCGCCGCTCGACGTGCAGACGGGGCCCGCCGTGCGCAACGACTTCGCCACGAAAGCCCGCCACGGCGACCTGCTGTCGTTCGACCTCCGATTGAAAAACATCTATTCAACTATAAGTCAAAGTATATGGGAAACTTCAAAGAAGATATAGCGCGCTGTGAGGCGTTCGTGTTCGACGTCGACGGCGTGATGACCGACGGGGGCATCATCCCCACGGCCGACGGCGATTTCATCCGCCGCTACAACGCCAAGGACGGTTACGCACTGGCCTATGCGATCAAAATGGGCTACAAGGTCTGCATCATCACGGGAGGCCGCGGGCGGACGCTCGAAAACCGCCTCCGGATGCTCGGCATCCGGCATTTCTACATCGACTGCATGGACAAGATCACGGTGCTCCGCGAATACCTCGCCAACGAAAAGCTCGACCCGCAGAACGTGATCTACATGGGCGACGACATCCCCGATCTGGAGTGCATGCGCGAGGTCGGAATCCCGGTCTGCCCGTCGGACGCCGCGGCGGAGGTGATCGAGGCGTCGCGTTACGTCTCGGAGTTCCGGGGCGGCGAAGGGGCCGTCCGCGACATCGTCGAGCAGGTGCTCCGCGCCCGCGGCGACTGGGCGCGCGACTCGCAGGGCGTCACGCCCTCGTCGCTCGCGGCGTCGCGGTAAGGCGTTCCGGAAGAGATGCGGTTCCCTTCCCGGCCGACGAAAAGGCGCGGCCGCCTTTCCCTTCTTTCTCTGAAAGAAGGGGAAACAATGCGGGGTTTCCGGCTAAAATTTGTATCTTTGCCGGGCTATAAGCCTCCGTCATGCTCGAAAAACTGGCCAAACAAACTGCCGTCTACGGCATCAGCACCATCGTCGTAAGGTTCCTGAGCTACCTGCTCACGCCTTACTACACCCGTGTGTTCGGGCAGGAGACCTACGGCGTCGTCACCGACATCTATGCCCTTATCCCGCTGGCGCTCACGCTGCTGACGATGGGCATGGAGTCGAGCTATTTCCGTTTTTCGGCCAAGGCCGAGGAGGCGGGCGGCGATGTGAAGGCGGCCAAGCGGCGGCTTTTCGCCACGACGTGGGGCGTCACGTCGCTCGCCGCGGCGGTGTTCTTCCTGGCGACGGCCTTTTTCCGCGACGGCATCGCCCGCATGATGGGCGAGGCGTATGTCGCGCATCCCGAATACGTCGTCTGGGTCGGCCTGATCATCCTTTTCGACGTCTGGGCCTGCATCCCCTTCTCGCGGCTGCGCGAACAGGGCCGGGCCATGACGTTCGTGGGGCTGAAAGCCATGAACGTCGTTCTGAACGTGGCGCTGGCCTTCGGGTTCGGCGCCGCCGGGCTGTTCGCCACCGACTTCGGCGTGGGATGGGTCTTCGTCGCCAACCTGATCGCCAGCGTCGTGACGTGGCTGGCGATCCTCGGGACCGCCGACCGCACCGTTCCGAAGATCAACTGGGCGCTGCTCGCCGCGATCTTCGCCTACTCGCTGCCGCTGCTGGTGGGCGGGCTTGCCGGTACGGCCAACGAGTTCATCGACCGGCAGCTGATCAAGTACCTCGTTCCCGAGGGCGCCATGGCCCAGCTGGGCATCTACGGGGCCATCACGAAGATCGCCGTGGTGATGATGCTCTTCTACCAGATGTACCGCCTGGCCGCCGAGCCGTTCTTCCTCTCGAACTTCAGGAAATCGGACTTCGTGGCGATGAACGCCGCGGCGCTGAAATACTACGTCATGGCCTCGATGCTGATTTTCCTCGGCATCGCGCTGTTCCGCGACGTGTTTGCGCTGATCGTGGGGCGCAGTTTCCGCGAGGGTATCTTCATCCTTCCGGTGGTGCTCGGGGCCAACGTGCTGACGGGCGTGTGGCTCAACCTCTCGTTCTGGTACAAGCGCGAGGAGCGCACTTCGCTGGCCATCGTCGTCACGGGTGCGGGACTGGTCGCCATCGTCGCTTTCGGGTTCTGGCTCATCCCGCTGTGGGGCTACTACGGGGCCGCGTGGGCGCGCCTGGCGAGCGAAACGGTGATGGTCGCCGTCAGCTGGTGGCTCAACCGCCGCTATTACCCGATGCCCTACGACTGGCGGCGCATCGGCGAATACGTCGCCGCGGCGCTCGCGGTTTTCGCCGTTTGCGAGGCTTTGACCGCCTCTGCGGACAATATGTTTGTAAGCTATGCGTTTAATATAGTGCTCTTTGCGTTGTATGCCGCCTACCTCGTCCGCTGCGAGCGGATCGACCTGGGGGCGATGCTGCGCGCATTCCTGCACAGGTAAAAAGTGAATCGGAGTATGCAGAGACGACTTTTCCCCAGAATCGCAGCCGCGGCTTCGGCCCTCCTGCTCCTCGCCGCCTGCGGCCAGTCCCGTCCGGAAGGCCCGGCCGAGGTGTTGCTGCATACCACGGCGGGCGACATTCGCATCGAACTCGACGGGCGGACGCCCCTTCACCGGGACAATTTCCTGAAACTGACCCGCGAAGGGTTTTTCGATTCGGTGCTGTTCCACCGTGTGATCGCCGATTTTATGATCCAGGCGGGCGATCCCGCCTCGCGCCGCGCCCCGGCGGGCACGATGCTGGGCGAGTCCGATGCGGGCTACCTGATTCCCGCCGAGATCGTCTATCCGGCGCTGGCGCATACGCGCGGCGCGCTGGCCGCGGCCCGGACTTCTGACGAGGTGAACCCCGAACGGAAATCCTCCGGCAGCCAGTTCTACATCGTCTGGGGCAAGCCCTTCGACGGCGCGACGCTCGACCGGATTCAGCAGAGCGTGACCGCTGCGACGAACGGGGAGATCGTGATCCCCGATTCCCTGCGGACGATCTATGAAACCACCGGCGGCACGCCGTTCCTCGACGGACAGTACACCGTTTTCGGCCGTGTGACCGAGGGGCTTGAGATCGTGGAGGCCATTCAGGGCGTGGCGACCGATTCGGCCGGCCGGCCGCTGGAGGACGTGCGGATCATCCGGGCCGAAGCGGTTCGAAAATAGACTGAACATGAAGAAGACGACCGGAAAAATCGCCGTGATGGGCGCCAGTTTCGCGCTTTTCCTCTGCGGGGCCGGGGCGCTCCAGCTGGAGCGCGGCACGGCGCAGACCGTGATCCTCGCGGTGGTTTTCGCGGGTTTGCTGACGATTGCCGGGGTGCAGACCTTCCGGCGGATGAAAAATAAGGAGTAAAATGCGTTTTGCGGACATTACAGGACAGGAGGATTTGAAACGGCATCTGACGCAGTCGGTCGATGCCGGTCGCGTGAGCCATGCCCAGCTCTTCACGGGTACGGCGGGTTCCGGGGCGCTGGCCGTGGCCGTGGCCTATGTCCAGTATCTCTGCTGCCGCCACCGCTCGGGCGGCGACTCGTGCGGCGAATGCCCCGACTGCCGACAGATCGCGGCGCTGGCGCACCCCGACCTGCATCTGGTTTTCCCGGTCAACAAACAGGGCAAGAAGTCGGGAGAGGTGATGCGCAGCGACGAGTTCCTGCCGCAGTTCCGCGCGCTGTTCGCCGAGCGCGGGGGCTACTTCTCGCCGCAGGACTGGTACGACCGCCTCGACCTGGGCAAGACGCTCAAAGGCATGATCGCGGCCCGCGAGGCCGACGAGATCATCCGCAAACTGTCGTTCAAGAGTTTCGAGGCCGACTATAAGACCATGCTGATCTGGCTTCCGGAGGCGATGAACGAGGAGGCCGCGAACAAGATCCTCAAGATTCTGGAGGAGCCGTGGGACCGCACGCTTTTCATCCTGGTCTGCGAACATCCCGACCGCCTGCTGCCGACGATCGTTTCGCGTACGCAGGAGGTCTGCGTGCCGCGCATCGCGCCCGACGTGCTGGAGCGGGTGGCGCAGCAGCGGGGCGTGGCCGATCCGCTGCAAGCCCGCAACATGGCGCGCCTGGCAGGCGGCGATTTGCTGGAACTGGGCCATCTGGTGGCGGGCGAGAGCGATGCGATGCGCAAGGAGCATTTCGACCTTTTTTGCAGCCTCATGCGTTTGAGCTACAATGACCGGCACCTCGAACTGGTCGCCTGGGCCGAAGATGCCGCGCAGCTCACCCGCGAGCAGCAGCGGGCGTTTCTGCGCGATGCGGCGCGGCTTTTGCGCGAGAGCTTCATGCTCCATGCCGGTATCCGCGAGGTCAGCTATCTCTGGGGCGAGGAGCTGGCTTTCTGTTCGAAATTCGCCCCTTTCGTCGGCCCGCGGAATATCGAGCCGCTGATCGCCGAGATCGAGAGCGCCGCCGCGCAGATTGCGCAGAACGGCAATCCGACGATCGTATTCACCCATTTTGCCCTCTCGGTGAGCAAGATGATAAAACATTTGTGATTTATGGCACGTGTGGCACTTCTTTTAGGCGGTAATCAGGGCGATGTGAAACGGACCCTGCAAACGGCGCAGCAGCTTGTCAACTCCCGTGTGGGGGCCGTGCTGCGCTGCTCTCACCGTTATGAAAGCGAGCCGTGGGGATTCCCGGCCGCGGAGCGTTTTTCGAACCAGGCGCTGGAGGTCTCCACCGACCTCACGCCGCACGAGGTGCTCGACGCCTGCCAGCGGATCGAGCGGGAACTGGGCCGCAACCGCGCCGCCGAGGCGGTCGAGAAGGCCTCTTCCGGAGCCGTCTACTGCTCGCGGCCGATCGACATCGACATCATTTTCTACGACGACGAAGTGATCGGCGACGAACGCCTCACGGTTCCCCATCCGCTGCTCGCCGAGCGGGAATTCGCGCTGGTGCCGCTTTGCGAGATCATGCGCCAGCGGCGGCATCCCGTGACGGGAGCTACCGTCGGCGAGATGCTCGACGCGCTCCGAAACAAATAGAACGGGTATGAAGGCAAAACGAATATTACCGCTTCTGGCCGCCGCCGCGCTGCTCGCGGGGTGTTTCAAGGACGTGTCGTACAAGACGAACTACGTCCTCAAACCCCTTGCGCAGGCGCAGACGGTCGATCCTGTCGAGCCGTTCGAGGGGCTGAAGGCTTATGCTTTCGACGCCGATACGGCCTTTTACACCGTGGCTTCCTACGAGGATGCGCTCAACGGCGTCATTGCGCGGAAGGACGACCTTTCGGACCGGATCGCCTCCCCGGTCGCCGCGGCTGAACCCTGCGTGCGGGAGGGGACCGTGGGCTGGGTGCAGATGCCGCTTTCGGCCGAGACGCAGATGGTCGTGGCTGTCGACCCGGTAAACAGGGTCTATGCCTATACGCAGCAGGAATTGGACGTGAACCTTCCCAACCTCTACGTGTCGCTGATTTTCAAACCCTGGAAGGGTTTTTCCTACAAGGAGGGCAACTGGAGTTTCTACAACGAGTTCTATGCGCCTCCCGTCTACCTCGACTGCCTGATCGACCCCTCGGTCCAGCTTGCCGAGGGCGGCGAGACCTCGGAGATCGCCAACGTGAAGGCGTATGCCTATGCCGCCGACACCACGGCGTTCTACATCGCCTCGTACGACGATGCCGTGTCGGGCAAGCTCACGGCGAAAACCGCCGGCGTCACCCCGCCCGCCACGCCGTTCTCGGCCTACGAGGACAAGGAGACCGGGCTTTACAAGATGGAGGTCAGCTCCTCGACCCTGATGGTGGTCGTGGTCGACCGCACCAACCGCCTCTACGCCTACTCGAAACAGGTGGTCGACCTCGAAGGCGAGACCGTGACCCTGCCGGTGGTCTTCCGTCCGTGGCGTGCGACGTGGATTTACGTCGAGGACGGCTGGCGCTTCGTCGATGCGTCGCGCGCGCCTGAAACGAAACCCCAAACACAATCCCGACGCCGATGAACACTCCGCGACATATGCTTAACGTGCTGCGCCTTGCGGTGGCGCTGCTCTTCGCTTCGGCCCTTATGAGCCGCTGTGCGAGCATGATGACCCCCACGGGAGGTCCCCGCGACTCGCTGCCCCCCGTCATCGTGAACATGACGCCCGACAACTTCGCGACCGGCCGGCCGACGGTCGGCCACGGGAAGATCTACATCGAGTTCGATGAGTTCGTGCAGCTCAAGGACCAGCAGAAGGAGTTCTTCACCTCGCCGGCGATGAAGAAAAAGCCGCTCATCACCCTGCGCGGCCGGGGCATCGTCGTGCAGCTGCGCGACACGCTGGCCCCGAATACGACCTATGCGCTCAATTTCGGCAGCGCCATCCGCGACAACAACGAGGGCAACCCGCTCTATTCGATGCGCTACGTCTTCTCGACGGGTCCCGAGATCGACTCGATGGTCCTTTCGGGCTATACGGCCGACAGTTACAAGGCCGACTCCGTGTCGAAGAGCTTCATCTGGTTCTTCCCGGCCGACTCGGTCGAGCAGGTCGCCGGATACGACTCCACGATCTTCAAGTACAAACCCGCGGCCATCGCCCGTGCCGAGAACAACGGCATCTTCATCGCCCAGAACCTCAAGCCGATCCCCTACCGCGTCTATGCCGTTCAGGATAAGAACGACAATCAGATGTACGAGCCGGGCAGCGACCAGGTGGGTTTCCTCGAAGGGACCTACAACCCTGCCGAGATGCCCGATTTCGGCATGTGGTACGACTCGATCCGCCGGTACGTGACCGCCGAACCGCAGCTCTATTTCCGCATGTTCACCGACAAGGCGTTCCGCCGCCAGGTGCTTTCGCAGACCGAGCGGCCGTTGCAGCACAAGGCGATGCTCTACTTCGCCGCGGCGCGTCCGAAGATCACCCGGCTCCGTTTCGACAGCATTCCGGCCGACCGGGTGATCGTCGATCCGCAGACCGTGGGCCGAGATACGATCGCCCTGTGGTTCAACGTCCCCTCGTCGTCGCTTCCCGATACGATCAAGGGCGAGATCACCTATTTCAAACACGACACCGTCAACCAGTTGCAGGAGGTCACCGAGCCGCTGAAGCTCGCCTGGCGTCTGATCGAGACCAAGGAGCAGGAGCGCGAACGCGAGAAACTCGAACGCGAACGCCGCAAGGCCGAGGCCGCGGGCGAGGAGTGGGTGGAACCCAAGAAGGAGAACCCCTTCGCCTTCAAGATGCCCACTTCGGGCGAGATCAACCCCGAGAATCACCTGACGGTCGATTTCGACTATCCGCTCGTGAAGCTCGATTCGGCTGAACTGCTGCTGACGCGCCTGCTCGAGGATAACTCGATCGAGGATATTCCGGTGCGCATGGTGCGCGATACGGGGATGCTGCGCCGCTGGCAGGTCCGCGCCCCGTGGAAGCTGGGCGGACAGTATACGCTGACCATCCCCGAGGGCGCCATTACCGACGTTGCGGGCCTCTCCAACGACTCGATCATCAGGAAGTACACGGTTCTCGACCCCGAGAAATTCGCCACGGTGCTCATCCACGTCAGGGGCCGCGACGACGGCACGAAGTATATCGTCCAGCTGCTCGACGGCAGCAACGCGCTCAAGCAGGAGAAGCGGGACGTGACGACCGGCGACATCCGGTTCAATTACGTTCCCGCCGGCGAGATCAAGTTCCGCGTCATCGAGGACCGCAACGGCAACGGCAAGTGGGATTCGGGCAATGTGGTCGAACGTCTCCAGCCCGAGCGGGCCGAGATCTACGCCAACGACCAGGGCGAGGACACCTTCGCCACGAAGACCAACTGGGAGATCGAATTCTCGATGGACATGAACCGGATCTTCGCGCCGGTCACGATGCAGTCGCTCTCGCGCCTGCTGGACGAACGCGAGTCGCAGCGCCTGCGCCGCGAGGCGGAGAAACGGGCCAAGGAGGGTCCGAAGCGCGATCAGGACCGCAACCGGCAGCAGAACGACAATAACAGCAACTTCAACGCTGCGGGCGGGATGTTCAATAATTTCAGATAAGATGACGATGCAACGACATATCCGGACGGCGCTCTTCGCCCTTGCGGCCCTCGCCGCATGGCAGGGGGCTTCGGCGCAGCATACGCTCGGCTTCACGGTGGGCTACGGCATGGGCAACGGCCGCTTCCAGCCCCAGCAGGAGATGCGGGCGATCTGGGGACTTTACAGCGGGGGCCTTTCGTGGCGCTACTACGGCAAGCAACGCTTCGTGGGGGGCTTCGGCATTGATCTGGAGTTCCAGCAGCAGGGCTTTTCGTTTGCGACCAACGCTTCGCAGGTCGAGGAGAAGAAGGATTATCTCTACTATACGCGGCATGTCAATTCCGTCGTGCTGCCGATCGTCTGGCAGCCGCACTTCTACATGCTGCGCAACCACGTCCGCATCTACCTCGAAGCGGCCGCGACCTTCTCCTACAACATCTCGTCCACCTACGAGAACGAGCAGGCCCGGGCCAACGGCTCCGCCGGCTGGAAAGGCGACTATCCCTTCAAGCTCGCGCGCGACAACCGCTGGGGCTACGGACTGGCGGGCGGCGGCGGCATCGCTTTCCTGATCCGCCGTTTCGAGCTGAATTTCCGGGTGCGCTACTCGTTCGGTTATTCGGACATCGTCCGCAACCGCAACAAATACTACGACAACAACAGCGACGGCGCGGAAAATCCCTTCTGGGCCACTCCGCTGCGTTCGCCGCTCGACAACCTTATGATCTCCGTGGGGTTGAACTACCGCTTCAACAAACAGGGCTTCGAGGCCTGGAAACCAAGACCCAAGAAGGAGAAGAACCGCGAGGTCTTCAAATTCGGGCTGTAAAAAACACAAATTATGGAAACTACCCGTCAGCAGAAAATCGCCAAGCAGATCCAGAAGGACGTTGCCGAAATCTTCCAGAAGGAGGGCGCCCCGATCGTGCGCGGCTCGCTCGTAACGGTCACCGCCGTACGCATATCCCCCGATTTCAGCTACGCCAAAATCTACGTCAGCATCTTCCCCTTTGAGCAGAGCGGCGAGGTGATGAAGCGGCTCGAACACCAAAACTGGTTCATCCGCCGCGCCCTGGGCCAGCGGCTCCGCAACCAGCTGAAGAACGTCCCCGAAATTCAGTTCCTGCTCGACGATTCGCTCGAATACATCGAGCATATAGAGCAGGCGTTGAAAGAAGATTGACAGTTATGCGCTTCTGCCGGTTGTTCCCGCTGCCTGCGGCGGCATTTGCAAGTCCGATCCGCCCCCGAACCTCTGCCGAGGCGGGGGCTTCGGGATTTACGCTCTAATCCGTCGCCCGCCATGCTGCCGCAGCTCTTCGCCCGTCGCTACCTCTTTTCGTCCCAGTCCCGGTCGGTGGTCAACCTGATCTCGGGATTGAGCGTCGCGGCCGTGGCGATGCCCGTTGCGGCCATGATCATCCTGCTGTCGGTCTTCAACGGTTTCGAATCGCTCGTCAAGTCGATGTATTCGGCTTTCGACGCCGATCTTACCGTCTCCCCGCAGCAGGGGCAGACCTTTGCGCAGCGGGATCTCGACACCGCGGCCCTCGCACGCATCCCGGGGGTCGGCGCGCTGTCGTTCACCCTGGAGCAGAGCGCCCTGCTCGAACACGGAGGGCGTCAGGCCACCGCCACGATCCGGGGCGTCGACGACGCCTACGGGGCTGTCTTTCAGCTTGGCGATGCCGTTTCCGCCGGGGAGTGGCGCGTGCGGCTGGGCGATCTGGAACGGCTGGTCGTCGGACAGTCGATGGCGTGGATGCTGGGCATCCGCTCGCTGGCCGATGCCGACGTCACGCTCTACGCCGTGCGGCGGGGATCGTTCTCCTCGCTGCTGCCGCTCGAAAACTACACGCGCCGCACGGAACCCGTGGGCGGCGTCTATACCCTCGACCTCGAAACCGAACGCACCTACGTGCTCGCCTCGCTGCGGCTGGCGCAGGAGCTGTTCGGCTATCCGGGCCGCGCCTCGGCGCTCGTCGTGCGCCTCGCTCCCGGGGCCGATGCCGCGGCGGTCCGCAAGGCCGTTGCGGAGGCTGCGGGCGACGGATTCCGCGTCCGCACGCGCGACGAACTGCGCGCTTCGTTCTACCGCATTATGACCTACGAGAAGTGGGGCATCTTCTTCATCGCCCTGCTGGTGCTCATCATCGCTTCGTTCTCGGTGGTGGGGGCATTGGCCATGCTGATCGTCGAAAAACGGGACGACATCTCCACGCTCCGCGCCCTGGGGGCCGACACGGGCCTCGTCCGCGCCGTGTTCCGCACCGAAGGGTTTCTGATATGCGGTCTGGGCGCTGTCGCCGGCATGACGCTGGGCGTTGCCACGACTCTCTCGCAGCAATATTTCGGGCTGATCGAGATCCCGGCCGAGACCTTCCTCACGAAGAGCTATCCCGTCGAATTCCGACCGACTGATCTGGCGGTCGTCGCCGCGTCGTTCGCCGCCGTGGCCGCCCTCCTTTCGAACATCACCGTCCGCAGTATGATTAAAACCGACCGATTATGAAACGATTCCTCCGCATGGCGGCATCCGCGGCCTTCGTGCTGCTGCTGTCCGCCTGCGCCCGCCACAAGATCATCCCCGACGACACGCTGGCGCAGATTTTCCACGATGCGTTCCTCACCAACGCCTACATCGGCAGCGAGGGCGTGAAGACCGACTCGCTGCGCATCTACGAGCCGATCTTCGCCCGCTACGGCTACACGACCGACGACGTGCACTACACCATCGGCAACTTCTCGAAGCGCAAGAGCGCCCGTCTGGGCGACGTGGTCGAGCGGGCCATCGAGATGCTCGAACGGGAGGGTAAGATCTATAACCAGGAGGTCGCCGTGCTCGACACGATCGACAACGTCGCCCGCCGCACCTTCACGCGCACGGTGCTCGCCGATTCGCTCATCCGCGTCGGGTCGCTGCGCGACACGGCCCGTCTGAGCTTTACGCTCGACGTCGAGCCGGGCGAATACAGCCTTTCGCTCAAATACCTCGTCGATTCGCTGGACCGCAACCAGCGGGGGCTGAAAGGCTCCGTGTGGCTCGAACGGCGCGACAGCTCGCGCACCAACGTCTACACCGCGACCCTGCGGCGCAACCGCGAGGAGAGCTTCTCGCGCCGGTTTACGACCGACACGACGCACCGCCGCCTGCGCATCGACTTCCTGACCTTCAACGCCAGGCCCGAGCGGCCTTCGGTGACGGTCACCGACCTCAAGGTGGAGTACATTCCCCCGACCCGCACGGCCGTCGAAAAACTCTACGAACAGCAACTCGACATCCGGATTTTCGCCGATGACTTCCTCCGCGCCGCGGCCATCCCGAAGGATAGCCTCTAACCTGCTGTGGACGCCGCAGGGCCTCGTCCGGCATCCGCTCCTGACACTCGGGGCGGACGGCCGCGTGCTCTCTGCGGAGTGTTGCCCCGATCCGGACCGCCTCGCCGCCACGGAGTTCTATGCGGGGCTGCTGGTCCCGGATTTCCCGGCCGACTACCGCGCCGCGTTCGACGGCATGCGCGCCGCCGCATTGCCGCTTTCCGAACTGCTGCCGCGAATCGTGACGCCCGGCGGGGCGCTGGTCGTCATCTCGGGACTCGACTACGACTCGCTGCGGCTCACGCCGCAGTCGCAGATCCGGAAGTTGTGAGGCTGCCGTATCCGGGCCGAACGTACGCCGTCCTCCTCCCTGAAGGAGAAACGGGGCGGGTTCGGATGGGCGAACAGGGCCGGAGACCGTGGGAGCGGCGGCCGGCGGTCCGATTTTTCGATTTCCGGGGTTATATCGGTAAATGCTCCTCGACCGTGCGCCGCAGGTGCTCGCGATCGAGGTGGGTGTAGATTTCGGTCGTGAGGATGCTTTCGTGCCCCAGCATCTCCTGCACCTGACGGATCGAGGCGCCGCCTTCCAGCAGGTGCGTCGCGAACGAGTGGCGGAAGGTGTGGGGGCTGATGCGCTTTTCGATCCCGGCCCGACGGGCGGCCTGCTTGAGGATCGTGAAGACCATCACCCGCGTAAGCTGTCCCCGGCGGTTGTTCAGGAAGACGATCTCCTCACCCGTCCGGACGCTCCGCCGCTCTTCGAGGTAGCGCTGGATGCGGTCGCGGGCCGTTGAACTGACCGGCACGATCCGCTGTTTGTCGCCTTTGCCGATCACGCGGATGTACCCTTCGCCGAAAAAGAGGTCCTGCATGCGCAGCGACGTGAGTTCCGAGACCCGCAGTCCGCACGAATAGAGCACTTCGAGCATGGCGCAGTCGCGCAGCCCCTTCACGGTCGAGGTGTCCACGGCGGCGATGATGCGGTCGATCTCGGCGGTGGTCAGCACGTCGGGCAGCTGGCGGCCGAATTTGGGCGTCAGGACGAACTCCGCGGGCGACGATTCGATCTTGTCCGAGATCATCAGGAAGTTGAAGAAACTCTTGATGCCGCTCAACGCCCGGGCCTGCGAGGTCTTCTCGCGTCCCCGCTCGTAGAGCCACGCCATGTAGCGTTCGACCATCTGCGGTTCGACCTTGTGGGGCGCGACGTCCCACTGGCGCAGGATGAAGTGCGCGAACTGCATGTAGTCGCGCATGTACGATTCGACGGTGTTTTCCGAGAGCCGCTTCTCCAGTTTTATATAGCTACGGTAACGGCGGCCGGTTTCGTCCCACTTTTTTGTATTTTCTGCCATCTTTTGGTCCGCTGAATCCGGGATTATTGTAACTTTGTCCGAACGAAGGTACGAAAATTTTACATAATATGGATTATACGGTTCTCCATATCGCGGTCTCCGACGACGAACAGGCTGAAATCCTGACCGCCGAACTGGCCGATTTTCCGTTCGAGAGTTTCGAAACCGAAGACGGCCTGCTGAAAGCCTATATTCCGGCCGTGCGGCTCTCCGGCTGCAAGACCGATGTCGACGCCCTGCTGGCGCGCCGCGGGGTCGAAGGGCGTTATGCCGTCATCCCGACCCAAAACTGGAACGCCTCCTGGGAGAGCGATTTCCCGCCGGTCGACGTCGAAGGCCGCCTGCGCATCCGCGCCCCGTTCCACGATCCGGCTCCTGCGGGGGAGATGGAAGCGGTCGTGCTGCCCCGGATGTCGTTCGGCACGGGTCATCACGCCACCACGTGGCTCATGTCGCGCGCGGTGCTCGGCCTCGGAGTTGCGGGCCGCACGGGACTCGACATGGGCAGCGGCACGGGCGTGCTGGCGATCGTCGCCGCCAAATGCGGCGCGGCGCACGTCGACGCTGTGGACATCGACGACTGGGCGGACGAAAACTGCCGTGAAAATGTCGCCGCGAACGGTGTCGCGGACCGGGTCGAACCGATGCTGGGCGACGTAGGGCGGATTGCCGGGCGGCGCTACGACTTCATTCTGGCCAATATCAACCGCAACGTTCTCGTGGCCGACATGCCGGCCTATGCCGCGGCGCTGGTCCCGGGCGGCGACCTGGTGATGAGCGGATTCCTCGAAGCGGACACTGCGGCCGTCACCCAAGCCGCTGCGGAACAGGGCATGGAGACCGTCGCGGCCGAAACCCGCGAGGGCTGGATGATGATACGTGTTAAAAAGAAGAAGTAATCCCGGTCGCATGCGATAAGTCCCCGCCGAGGCGGGGATTTAGGGGTGGGTCAGACTTGTAAACGCGGCGTTCCGCCGCGGGAACAGCGGTCCGATCCGGAAAGCGTTCAGGAAAAGAGATTAATTCTGTGATTTGAAAACCTACAAGGGCCGCGGCATCGTGCTGCATACGCTCAAATACGGCGACACGTCGATGGTCGCCTACCTGCTGACCGATGTCGGAGGCCGCCGCAGCTACATGGTGCAGGGGGTCCGCAGCCGCAGCGGCCGGGGTTCGAAGCTGGCGCTGTTCCAGCCGATGTTTCCCGTCGAGTTCGAGGGGCTGGAATCCCCGCGGCAGCAGATGGACCGCTTCAAGGAGGTGCGCGCGGGGTTCGTGCTGCAAAGCCTTCCGTTCGATGTCCGGAAATCGACCATGGCGTTGTTTATGGCCGAGGTTTTGTACCGCCTCGTCCGGGAGAGCGAGCCGAACCGGCCGCTTTTCGATTTCGTGTGGGGTTCGGCCGAGGCGCTGGACGCCATGGACGAAGGGGTGCCGAATTTCCACCTCTGGTTCCTGGCCAACCTGAGCCGTCTGCTGGGTTTCCGTCCCGGCAACGACTATACGCCGGGGGCGTGGTTCGACATCCGCGAGGGACTGTACAGCGTCGTGCGGCCTGCGCACCCGGGAGTGATGACGCAGGAGTGCGCCTCGTTGCTCGACCGGATGCTCTCCTGCGACGTGCGGCGTCTGGGCGACGTGGGGCTGAACCGCGACCGGCGGTCGGAGTTCCTCAACGCCATGCTGGCCTATTTCGGCTACCACCTCGACGCCATCAGCGCCGTGCAGTCGGTGCGCATACTAAAAGAGGTGTTTTAACGTTAAATTCTAAAGATACAAGGGAAGAAGATTATGAGAAAGATGTTGCTTGCGGCCGCAGCGCTCGCCGTAGCGCTCGCCGCCTCGGCCCAGGAGCCGAAATTCGATTTCAGGCGCGACTCGACCCGTACTTCGGGCTTCACGCTTCCCGATTCGCTGGCGCACATGTCGCCGTGGAAACCCGACTACAAGACGATGGCCCCGGTCAGGACCAAACCCACGGTGTCGATGACTTCGGTGGTGGTGATCCAGAAGGAGAACCTCCCCTCGCGCATCACCGTCATCGACAACAATACGCTGCGTCTGGGTCAGCATTTCAACCTCTCGAACGGTCAGGCCTGGAACTGGAGTCCTTTCCCCGACGCATTCCTCGACGCACGTACGCTTTCGTTCCCCATGCCGCGGTAACGCCGTCGCAGGGCGTGTTGACGGAAAAAGGCCGGATTCGTCCGGCTTTTTAGGTATTTACGCGTATTGATCCGCAGCGATGAAATTCCGAATTTTGCATCCGGAAAGAATCACTGCCAATGAAACCGATTATTATACTGTTGTTGTCGCTGCTCCCGTTCGGGGCATTCGCCGGGGAACCGGCTCCCGCGTCCGCAGCGGGCGAACCCACCGTCGCCGAGCTTTCGGCCCAGCTCGAAGCGCTCAAAGCCAGGACTTCGACCTGGGATAAGATTGCAGCCCGCCTGCCCCGGATCTCGGGCTACGTGCAGACCGGCTACGAGTGGTCGGAAACCTCCTCGACCTTCTTCATCAAGCGCGTGCGCCTGAACCTTGCGGGCGACATCGCCGAAAAACTCGACTACCGGGTGCAGATCGAGTTCTGCGGCCCGAAAATCGTCGACGCCTACATCCGCTACCGGCCTTTCGAACAGCTGAATTTCCAGCTGGGAGAGTACAAACTGCCCTTTTCGATCGAGAATACCGACTACGTGCCCCTCAAGTACGAGTTCATCGAATACCCGCTGTCGCTGCGCCGGCTGATGGGCTTCAACGACGTGTGCGGACTCTCGGCCACGGGCCGCGACATGGGCGCCATGCTCTACGGCGGGTTCTTCAATCGCAAAGGGTACAGTGTTCTGGGCTACAACTTCGGCGTGTTCAACGGCGAAGGGCTGAACGTCAAGGACAAGAACAAATCGAAGGACCTTGTGGCGCGGCTGACGCTGCGTCCCGTCCGGGGATTGCAGATCGCCGGTTCCTACTATTGGGGCGAGTATGGCTCCGACTACCTCAAGCGCGTCCGCTACGGTGCGGGCGCCTGCTACGACGAGGGACCGTTGGTCGTGCGCGCCGAGTGGATTTGCGGCACGACGGGGCTTCCCGCGGGCGGCGAACTCGACAGCGACGGCTGGTACGCCGTCGGCGGGTGGCGCGTGACGCCGTCGCTGATGTCCGTGGTGCGCTACGATACGTTCCTCGAAAACTCCTCGGAGAGCGCCTCGCGCCAGACCAACTACACGGCGGGCGTCGTGTGGCAGCCCGTGAAATACCTGCGCTGCCAGCTCAACTACACCTACGAAGATTATGCGTCCCGCGCCGCCGCCAACCGCAATGTGGTGTCGCTGATGCTCTCCGGAATTTTTTAATTGAATTGCCATGAAAAACTTTTTCGAAAAACTCCGCGTCGAGGACTGGGTGGTGGTCTGGGTCTCGATCCCGCTGCTGCTGCTTGCGGCGCTCATCCCCGCCGACCTGCCGAGCGTGCCCGCGACCCTCGTGGGCGAAGTGGCGTGGTATAACATCGGCCTGCTGTTCGCCATCGTGCTGGTGGTGCTCTACGTCGGCTGCCTGCTGCTGCGGCGTCCCCTCAAGGGGTTGCTGCCGTCGCTGGTCGTGGTCTTCGCCGTTTCGCTGCTGGCGCAGGTCGTGGCCAAAATCCCGGCCGTCTCCTACTACGGCTTCGAGTCGGTCTTCTTCTCGGTGCTGTTCGGCCTGGTGATCCGCAACGTGTGGCGCGTCCCCGCGTGGATGAAGCCCGCCATTCAGGGCGAGTTCTTCATCAAGATCGGCGTGGTGTGCCTCGGCGCCACGATCCTTTTCAGCGACGTGATGAAATCGGGGGTCTTCGGACTCGTGCAGGCCTGCCTCGTGGTGGCCGTCGTGTGGTTTTTCGCCTTCCGCTTCTCGCGCCGCATGAAGAACATGCCGCATAACAGGGAAAGTATAGACAGTATCATGCTGACGGCAAGCCAGGTGAAGCCCATCCCCATCCAAAAATCTTGCGGGTACATGCAGATCAGCAGCGAATCGGGCGAGAACACCCACGTGCCCTCCGCGAAGAAGAGCGAATGGAACACCGCGAACAGCCCGTTGAAGTCCGCGATCGCCCAGATGCCAAAGAGGACGAACAGCGCGACGACGAGGCCGCCCGCGAACGCGAATGGCTGGCCGATCGAGCGCGGCCCGAACATGTAGATCGAGCAGAGCAGGCAGAATCCCGCCAACACGGCGCAGGCGAGCAGCGCCGGCATCGCGCGGTTGACCACGTCGTTGACGTCGTCGAGATGCGAGATGGCGTCGGGTGTGAGCGTGTACTGTTCGTCCGCCGCCGCCAGCTCCTCGGCGGACGCTCCGGCATATGGGGTATCCGCCTCGTCGTTGATCTGGGCGATCGTCGCCATGAGTGCGTCGTAGTCATGCTCGCCGACGGTGTAGTCGCGCGTGGCGTCGGCGGCCTCGACGAGCTGCATCTTGTCGAAGGGAGACAGGTCGTCGTTGCAGTAGGACATCGCCAGCCCGTGCACCATCTGGGGGATTCCCGCGACCGCCACGAAACCGCAGGCGACGTAGGTGATCGCTAGCATGACGGTGGCGATCGCGGTGACGACGTTGCGCCGCATCTTCGCGGTCATGCGCTACGCCTCCTCGGGCGCGTCGCCGTCCAGGTCGTCGCGGCGGTCATGCCCTGCATGTCCTTGGAGATGGTGGGCAGCGGCCCCAGGCGGCTGAACACGCCGGCGAAATGCCCGCTGAACAGGTACAGGCCGTTGATGTTGTTGTAGAGCGCGGGCTCGCGGCGCACCTGGTCGTCGGCGAGCTCGGAGATGCCCGTGTCGGGCGGCAGCGTCTCGGTCTTGTAGGGCGTGACGTAGCGCTGGGCGATGAAGCGCGTGCCGGAGCGGGCGTCGGCGAAGCGGTCGAGGTAGCCTTCCCATTCCTCCTGGGTGCAGGCGCAGCCGGCGTGGACCTCGTCGGCGCCGTAGTGGTCGGCGGGCTTGATGATCCAGGCGTCCTTGTCGGTGCGGATGGCGGCCAGGTCGGCGTGCTCGGCGTCGAGGAACATCGTCTCGGGCACCGTGTCGCGCACGAAGGCGCGCTCCTCCTCGTCGAGGAACGCAAGCGTGCGCGGATCGTGCAGCACGCGGAAGATCTGCTTATCGTGGACGAGGTGGCCGGCGAAGCTGCCGATGAGGGCGACCTTCTCGGCGCGCACGGCCTCGATGAGATCCTGCGACTCGTCCCAGTGGTCCATCACGTCGTTGGTGACGCAGCGGCGCCAGATGGCGTCGATCTTCTTGCCGTCGGGATCGCGCAGTGCCATGCCGTCGAATTTCAAATCGCGCACGTCCCACACGCTGCAGTGCGCGTTGTTGATGCTGAACACGCGCGCGTACATCTTGAACTCGTCGACGACGCCGTTCTCCAGGTAGTCGACGATGGCGACGTGGGGGTTGGGGACCTTGCGCTCGTAGGTGTCGTAGATGGCCAAAAACTCGCGCACCCACGTGGCGAACAGCTCGCATGACTCGATGCGGTGGTTGGCGACGAAGCGGCGGAACGTCTCGGAGCGGGCCACGGAGACCGTGATCTCGCGGTTCTCGTTCATGCCCGAGGAACCGTCGCCGTTGAACTCGCAGAACTTGACCGAGTAGTCGTCCTCGTTGAGGAACGTGTCCACGCGCGCGAACGGCAGCGTCGCGTCGTAGCCGCGTGGCAGCAGGATGAGGTCGACCAGGCGCGGGTCGAGCTCGAACACCTCGCGGTAGGCGGGGTCGGCCAGGTAACGCTCGATGACCTTGCACAGGATGCGATGCGCGGTCTCGGCGGTGCGCTTCATGGTGTCGTAGGTGCGCTGGTTGAACAGGCGCGGCACGAACGAGGAGTCGACGACCTGGTGGTGCACGATGGCGGTGGAGCGGTCCATGTAGGCGCGTGCGTCGCGGCGCCCCTGGATGTCCCCATCGAGCGCGTCCATGATGGCGAAGTACTCGCGCGTGAGTTCAGAGTTGGTTTGCATGCGGATCCTTTGCTGGTAGAAGTCCGGAAAATGTCCGTTTGCGAGTGTACCACGCAGTTAGGGAACGCCCGTCGTGCAGGTGTAAGCTTCGCAGAATGAGGAGATGGGGACGGAGCGCAGAAGGCTGATCTGTTGCGCGACATTTCCGAGGTATTCGCGTGCGTTTCCATACGGCCGTTGACATGCGCTCCGTCGTTTTGGTCCCACTCCAGTATTGGCGCATTCGTTTCTACATCGACGCCTTTGGGGCGCGGTTCGCTACCATGGCATCAGGCGGTTTGTATTCGTTTCGAATCATAGAAGTGCACGACGGAAGGAGGCTCCCATGGCCGACGAGAAGAACATCGACGTCCAGACGACTGGCGACGAGCTGAATGACGAAGCGCTGAACGAAACGAGCGGAGGTCGAGATCCACAACAAATATATCATGTGGTCCATCAAGTGCCTTGATTGGGATTGCGGCGCAGTCGCCGCTCCCATTTTGCCTATTGGGCAGATGCCCGAGAGGAAATGCTTCAAGTGCGGCGGCAGAAACGTTGACGTAAATCCCCACTACCTCTAGGCGTCCTCCATCGCCGTCGAGAGCTTTCTCGGCGGCGATGGCACTTTGCGCGCCGCGCCGCGTGCGCTGCGCGGGCTGAGATCGTTTGAGCAAGGGCTGCAACGAAAGTCTGCCGCACTGAACAGGATCGCACCTCAGGTGCGAAACAGCGGTCCTGGAAGGCATTTCCAGGACCGCTTTTGGGTTTAGGACTGAAAGATGTCCGATGAGGCGGCGTTTCAGTGTGCCGGTCATCTGTCATCTGGCTAGGGGAGCAGGAGGTCTGAACGATGGCATTGATCGACATTGATGCTCTGAGAGACTGCCTTCTCGATTGCTGCGGCACCGCCATGTTCAGCGGCTTTCCCGCCGCACTGCTCGACGTGGCCGACATCGAGCGCATGTCCGGCGAGGAGCTGTGCCGCAAAGCCGAAGAACTCGGCGTCGATCTGCGACGGTTTGTTATCGGGTCTTAATCGCCCTCGACGGCTCGACGTTACGTAGGAGCGTGGGGTTGTCGAAGAGGGTTTTGACCATGAGATCGCGGGACCGCAGCTCGTTTTTTCCGCCAGCAAGCAGGTTCTCGAAGAAGCGGTTGAGGAACGTGCGGTCGGGCAGGGCGTCTGCCTTGGCGTTGCGGTAGTTGGCGCGCACAAGGGCGTCGCGGAAGTAGCGCGCGTGCTTCTCGAAGGGTTCGTTGTCGGCATCGAATCCCAGGTGCCGCAGGTAGAGGATCGTGAACACCGCGATGGTGCGCGTGTTGCCCTCGCAGAACGGATGAACCTGCCACAACCGCGAGACGAAGCGTGACAAGTGGTCGATCTGCGCGTCATCGAACTCGACATGGTAGGCGTAGTCGTCCTCTTCCGAGAACGCGAACGCGAGCGCTCCGTCGATCATCGAAGGATCGGAGTAGAGCACGCTGTCGCCGTTGAGGATCAGCTCGCTTTTGCCCAGCTGCGCCGTCTTGTGCACCCCAGGATGATAGACGGTCGGATCGAGATCCTGGAAAAGCTGACGATGGATTTCGTCGAGCATAAACGGCGCGAACGCAAAGGCGTTTCGCTCGAGGATCTCCACGATGCGGCAACTCACCGCATCTGCCTCGTGCTCGGCATCGTTGTCGGCGCGGGTTGCGGCGGACGTCGGGGATATCGACTTCTCACGGTAGTAGATCTTGACCAGCTCGCTCATTTCGGCAGCGGACTGCTTGCCCTCGATATAGTCGCGTGCCAGCGCTTCCGTAAAGGGCGAGAGGGTAAGCCCGTCGACAGCCTGCAGTCCGGCGGCTGTGCGCCAATACTGCGCGCGCGTTTCTGGGCCGGATGGTTGGCGCAGAGGTTCATAGGGGAAGTCTCCGGTGTTTTCTGCGGTCATAGGATCTCCAATGATGCGGTCAACGCTGATGTGGCTTGATTATACCCGACCCTTCCGCGAGCATAATTCCGTCACGCACGGTATTCCTCTGTTGCCGTCATGCATGCGTTCGTATTGTGGCTCAAGAGGGCTGGAAGGTTCCCTGTAGCGCGTCTGCTGGACGGGTTGCTTGCCGTTATCTAGTAGAATTGGGAGGTTCGATTCGCTGCGTCGGGGAAGGAGGCCTCTTATGGCCAGGATGATTCCGCCTATGGGGCCGCGGGAGTTCGTTCCCGCCAGCCGCGAGAATCTCATCTACGAGGCGCTTGCCACGCTGCCCGACGACTATCTGGTGATCCATTCCTGCACCCTCGTTTCGACCGCGCAGGGTCGCTATCTTGAGAACGAGGCTGATTTCATCGTGTTCAATCCCGAGCTCGGGATCCTCTGCATCGAGGCCAAGGCGGGCCAGGTGTCCTATGCGGATGGAGCGTGGCTCTACGGTGATGGTCACGAGATGGCCAAAGGCGGCCCCTACGCACAGGCGCGCAATATCGCCCGGCGTCTCCTCCAGTGCTTCGATGAGGTCGGGCTCGGCTCGCTGCTCGCCTCCTGCAAGATTCTGAGCGCCGTCTGGTTTCACTCCCTGGACGATGCCGCGCTGCGCTCCCTCGATTATCCGCCGGACGCCTCCTATGGTCTGACGTTCGGCTTGGACGATCTGCGCGATCCCGAGCCGAAGATCCGCAGCATCCTTTCCCTCGAGGTGGGATCCGTCGACGGCGTGCTCGACGAGGCCGAGGCGCGGCTGGTTCTGGACAAGGTCCTCTGCCCTGCGTTCTCGATCGTCCCCACGAGGCGGCTGCGCTACGACCTCGACGACATCGCGTTCGCGCGGATGCTCGATTCGCAGGTGCGCGTGCTCAACTACCTGGAGTTCCAACGTTCCGCCGCCATCAACGGGGCCGCGGGCACGGGAAAGACCCTCATCGCTGTCGAGCGCGCCAAGCTTGCGGCGCAATCCGGCGGCCGTGTGCTGCTCCTCTGCTACAACGCGCTCTTGAAAAACGAGCTCAAGGACCGTCTTGCCGATTGGGAGCGCATCTCCGTCTTCACGGCTGCGGGTTTCGCCTGCTATCTCTGCGACACGCGTGAAGCCGATTACCAACGGCTGGGGGAGCGCCTGCTCGAATTCGCCGATCGCGACGACTTCCCGTTCGATCACGTCGTCGTCGACGAGGCGCAGGACTTCGGCTTGAGCGCGATCGAAGACGCGGGCATTCTGCCGCTGCTCCACGACATCGTGATGGCGCGCGATACCGGCACGTTCTACCTTTTCTACGACAGACGTCAGATTGTGCAGGGCTCGTCGCTTCCCTCGCTTATCGACGACCTCGATTGCAAGCTCACGCTTTATGTCAACTGCCGCAATACGAACAACATCGCGACATGCTCGTTGCGTGCTTTGGGCGGTGATGAGAAGGTCGTAACGCGCCTCGGAGTGACGGACG
>ERZ772812.944-NODE-944-length-22913-cov-3.380392_pt1 | contig 22913 bp, 22 predicted proteins | sample MGYA00511343_ERZ772812 | MGnify/ENA primary metagenome ERZ772812 (study PRJEB29015, sample SAMEA2737706) | human gut metagenome | biome: human gut; feature: human-associated habitat; material: faeces | place: China | collected 2012 ...
GCGTTCGGCGCGTTCACGCTCCGCCTGGCTCAACCGGTGGTAGTCCGGCAGCAGGGCAGCAGGCGGCACGCAGGCCCCGGTTTCCCACATGGCTTTGGCGGCCAGCGCCACCCCGGCACCCCGCAGCACCTGCAGGGCGGGCGGACAGGCTGCGACCCCGCAAACCTGCTTATAACTATTGTAGCACAAAGTTGCGCCATCGCCAACAAAAAACAGCGGTTTTTTGCAGTCTTGTACAAATTTTTCCAAACTTGTTACGGGGGCGGCGGCGTCCTCGGTCAGGCGGGTGTGGGTGGCCAGGTCAAAAGCGCCCCAGTACACCTGCCCGCGGCGGGCGTCCTGCGCACCGATGACAGTGCCCTCGCCCGCCAGGCCATAGGCCAGCGCTGCCATGGTAGAAACGCCCGCGCAGGGGATCTGCCGCGGCAGGGCCAGCCCCTTGACCACCGAAAGCCCGATGCGCAGCCCGGTAAAGCTGCCGGGGCCGTTCGTCACGCCCAGCACGTCGAGGTCGTCAACAGTCAGCCCGGCGGCCTTCAGTGCGGTGTCGATCATCGGCAGCAGCGTTTCGCTGTGGGTCAGGCCGTTGTTGCACTGGGCCTCGTACAGCAGGACATCGTCCCGCAGCACCGCCACCGCCGCCGTCTTGCCCGCGGTATCTACAGCTAGGATATTCATTGGATCACCTGTTTAAAAATGTAATAGAGTATAGAGTCTTCTCCCTTGGGGCTGCGCCCGCAGGCGCGTGTCGGAGCGCAACCGCCGGAGAGGCGGCTTTTAGCGCGGAGACTGAAGGTGCCCGAGGCCCCGCCCGAGGGCGGATGAGGGGCGAGTGTACTGCGATTGCCCGTAAAGGGGTTGCAATGGCAAGGCCCCGGCGGGGTGAGGGCACCCCGCCCTACATCCTGTTGAAAAGTAGTGCGTAGGGTGGCATGCCCTCATGCCGCCGCAACCGTGCGGCAGCCGCACAGCTCCCGGGTCGTCGAGGACGCCGACCCCTACAGCCGCAGAGGCTTTACCCAATCGTGATCTTCCGCGTCGTCTCGTCCACCCGTTCAATGTGGATGCGGAGGGGATTTTCCAAATCCAGCAGCTCCGCGCAGTTCTCGCTCCACTCGCAGGCGACAACGGCCCCCATGTCGAGGTAGTCGTAGAATCCGGCGGCGGCCAGGTCGCCCTCGGTGTGGATGCGGTACAAATCAAAATGCGCAAAGGGCCGCGGGCCGCGGTAATAGTTCACGATGGCAAACGTCGGGCTGGATACCGGGTCGGTGCAGCCCAGTCCCTCGGCCAGCCCCTGGCAGAACGCGGTCTTGCCCGCGCCCAGACCGCCCGTGAACGCGATCAGCGCCCCGGCGGGCAGCGTTTTGGCAAGCTCACGGCCAACGGCGACGGTTTCCTCCCGCGAATGGGTCACAAATTCCTGCATAAGCAAGCTCCTTGTTTTGGGCCGCATAAGGCGCGGCCACACACGTATATATTATAGTACAGAAATCCGCATTTGTAAAATTTAATCTGTAACTTGGCAAAATTCGTCGAAATGCGCTATAATAAAGGCATCTATCAGGAAAGGAGCCTGCCCATGTATCCGCTCATCCGCCGGTATCTGCGCCGGGTCGATGTGGTCTATCTGCTGCTCTGTGCGGCGTGCTCGGCAATCAGCATTGCGGTGCTGGTGTCCATCGGGCAGACGCAGCTTGGCAGCAACAACAAGGCGTCGGTGCAGCTCATTGCAAGTTTTCTGGGCATTATGCTGGCGGTCATTTTCTCCACGGTGGATTATCGTGCCCTGGCCCGGGCGTGGCCGCTGCACGGTGTTGTGGCGTGGGGGCTGGTGCTGCCGACGCTGTTTCTGCACAACGTCAACACCGGCCTGGTCACGATTGGCTATGACGCGGGCGGCACGTCCAACTACAGCTGGTACCGGGTGGGCGGCATGACCTTCCAGCCCGCCGAGCTGGCAAAAATCAGCTTTATTTTGACGCTGGCGCTGCATTTGGGCCAGGTGCGCGGGCAGGTGAACCGCCCCAAAAATCTGCTGCTGCTTTTTGTGCACGTTGCGCTGCCTGCGGCGGCCATTCATGTGCAGGGTGACGACGGCACGGCGCTGGTGTTTCTGGGCATCGGGCTGGTCATGCTCTACGCGGGCGGGCTGTCCCACTGGCTGGTGGCGGGCGGCCTGACGGTGGGTGTGGTCGGCGGCGCGGCGCTGCTGACGCTGCGGCCCGGCATTTTGAAGGGCTACCAGTTCAAGCGCATCCTGGCCGTGCTCACCCCCGATGACCCCGCGCTGGCGGACATTACCTACCAGCAGAACAAGGGGGCCATGGCCATTGGCACCGGCGGGCTGACGGGGCAGGGGCTGCTCTCCGGGGAACACATCTTTGTGCCCAACGCCTGGAACGATTTTATTTTTGCGTATCTGGCAAACGTTTTGGGCTTTCTGGGCGCGGCGGCGGTGCTGTTGCTGCTGTTTGCGCTCTGCCTGCGCACACTGCGCACCGGTCTGCAATGCCCCGACGCGCTGGGCTGCAATATCTGCGTCGGCATCTTTGCGGCGCTGTTTTTGCAGTGTGTGATAAACATAGGCATGAATTTGCAGGTGCTGCCGGTCATCGGCGTGACGCTGCCGTTCTTCTCGGCAGGCGGGTCAAGCGTCGTCATGATGTATCTCTGCGTCGGCATTGTGCTCAGCGTCGGCATGAACACCCGCCGCAGCAAGCTGGAAATGCAGCAGATTGTATGAAAAAAGCGGGAACCGTGAGGTTCTCGCTTTTGCTTTCTTGGCCCCCTCTGGGAGGGGGCTCCCGCCGCAGCGGGTGGGGGAGAGAGCCTCGCCATTGGCAGAAGCCTTCCCCCCCCCTTTTTTATTCTGCTGTTTTGGGGTCGGCCATAAACAGCCCGGGGATCAGGCAGAGCGACGACAGCCCCACGATGATGAACACGGTGCGGGACAGCCAGCTCATGCTGCCGCCCAGCAGCCACCCCACAGCGTTGAACCCCCAGATGCCGTAAATACCCCAGTTGATGCCGCCGACAATGGAAAGCAGAAGCAAAACCTTTTTGAAACAAGACATAGATGGACCCTCCTTTGTAGGAGAGTATGTGCGGAGTGGATGGCGTTTATGCGCAGCCGCACCGTAGGGGCCGGGCATGCCCGGCCCGCAGCTTTCCAATACGTACACGCTTATCCTTACAAACTGGAAGTTATCTTTTTCCTAATGGCAATGCTATTAAATTTCCCAATAATGCAATAACAGCATATCCAACTACATAAACCCATGCACTTGAGTTATAAAATATAAATATAGATGGCGCAAACATTATTGCTACAATCAAAATATACCAGAAGTTAAAACCATTCCTAATCCCATAAAAAACAGAGGTTATTAAACATATTAGAGGAATAATTACTAACATAACAATCATTGCACTTCCTGTGTTTTTTATAAACCAAGGAACGATATAAAAATCTATCAGCAACAGTAGGTAGAAAACCATGTTCTTTTTTAATTTATCCATCATATCATCATCCTTTCAAATCCCGATTTGTCTGTTTCACATTATACACAGTATAATTCCATTTCACAAAATGTTCAATCAAAAAATCTTCTTTTGAGCGTTTCAATTCATCATCGCTATTGGAGAGGCATTTAGAAAAGATTGTTGTGTCAGGGAACCATGATTCATCAGCAGACCCAAATGCACCACAGTTAGATGATATATCTGGATAACTTTAGGCCGCAGGGATCTCAATGCTTTGAATGGCTGAAAAAATGTGAGTGCGCAATTCTTTGTCAAAATTGTACAAGGTTACTACGTTCTCAAACTTATTTTTGGGCTTAAATACATAGTTCACTTTGTCGCTTTCCATAGGTTTCCAATAATTAGCCAAACGGAAATAACTGATGATTTTTAAGTATTCAATCGTCGCTTGCTCATCGTCAAACAGAAGTCTCCTGTTTTTCAACATTGACATTTGAACGGCAATACTTGTGGGCTGCTTAGTGTATGTTGCCATAGGTGTATAAAAAATAAGTTCCGCCTTGATATGCATTGTAAAGAGGCGTGGCGGAAATTGTCAATACAAAGGTAATACTTTTATTCTAATCTTGCAAACTTTTCAAGGAAAATAATAGAGAATTGGCCCCAAAAGCATTCTAAGGAAGAAAAAGAACCGTAGAATAGAAAATAGGCAACGGGTGTCTTCCCAATGCCTAGTCTGAACAATTCGTAGAAAAATCAAGGTATATACAGCAGTTCAAATCCCTTTTTCCGCCGTCGATCGATGCTCGGAACGACCTTCCCTTTGTAGCATCTGAAGGAGATATATTCGTTATAGATATCCCTGTCTCCAGCTTCTAATTTTCGTATCAGCTTGCTTTGGGGAATTTTACCATAGCCGACCAAACGATAGTATCCGACATTGTAGGACAAGGTGGTGACCAGGAGTGCATCTTTTCTGAAACGGCTGCACGTTCTGCATAGTTTCATCAAGTCTGCCCTCAGCAAAGAATCCGCCTGTTCTTCGGTCATATCCGATGTGAATGTCTCGCCAAGCAATAGTTTATAGCCATATCCACATCTTCCTGTGTCAGCCCATGTTCATGGTCGTATGAAACATTGCTTTCCCGAAGCGTTTCGATACTATACTTTTCTTTTGTTGCCTACTGTGACATAACAATCAGTTTTTTACGTGAGTTCGGGATAAGCTGATACGTAAATAATAGAAATAAAATAGGTAATCATAGAAATCTTCAACTCCAGAGGGGCGACCATGGCATAATGCAGGTTTCTTTCCTCAAGATACAACGCGAGTGAAAGGGAATACAGACCGGTATGTTCGAAGCAGAATACAACAAGTTCCGGAGAAACATGGGTGTTCTTCTCAATCATTTGCAGAAGATCATTGAACCCCCTCGGGTTGTTACTGACCTTCTTATGAATGTTGCACTCCAAGATAAAGATGTCCAATGTCAGTATGGATACATCGATTCCGACATGGAACCTGACTGATAATTCCTTGATTAACATAATATTTAAATTTAGAAATTAATAATTGTGTTGCTCATGACTAAAGCTATTACCAGACCCTCGGTCTAAAACCCTAACTGTGTTCTGGGCAACGTATAAGCTGGTTACAGGGACAAATGCTGTGATAGGCCATCAACCTGGCAAGTTGTCCTGTTCACCCTGTAGCCGCTCATAATATATCAATTTTATCAATAACTGTAATCCGTTGGTTGCGATGAGACAGTGCGACATGAAATGGAGAACTGGCTCTTATTAGCACAAAGGTAATAGGAGGTTGTGTTTGGCACTGCCCAAAATAATTCGGGCAGCCCAAAATAATTCGGGCAGCCCAAAATAATTCGGGCAGCCCAAAATAACTTGCCACTCGCCTAAAGGCTCGGGAGGGATTTCCTCCAAAGTCGGAAATCCATGACGGAAAATCAGAAACTGAAAAACTCAATGCGTATGGAAGAAAACAGTACAAAGAAGAACGAAGTACGGGCAGAAAGCCGAAAACTGGCCTGGCAGTGTATCGTTACGATATCAAATTCAACTCACAAGGGAAACGCCCAGTTTGAATTTCTGTTTCAGAAATCAGGCATGGTTTACCGTGCAAGATTCATAAAAGCGGTACTTTTGGATAAGGAAATTAAGGTCGTGAAAATCGATAAGGCGACGATGGACTATGACATCCACCTGACCAATTTCTACCACCAGTTCCAAAGCATTGGCAACAATTACAATCAGACAGTAATGGTTACCAAGACCAATTTCGGGGAGAAACGGGCATATACCCTACTTCATAATCTGGAAAAAGTGGCCATAGACTTGGTGATTCTCATTCTCGACACACTAGTTCTGAAATGTCACCATCAGAAACGTGATCACGCCTACGGTCAGGAAAGCCAGCGGCAACACCCACCAGTACATCAGCGTACGGTAGGCGAAGTTCTCCAATCAACGGTGCATGCCGTACCAGGCGACCGGAGCACCGAAAACAAAGCATATCAGCAATATCCAGAAGTAGCTTACGTTGAACCTATACAAGATCTCTCCCGTCGTCGATCCCAACACCTTGCGCACGGCAATCTCTTTCCGCTTGTACTCGCTCTCGAACACGACAAGGTCGAACACGCCCACGATCGAAATAAAGATAGCGACAAGGCTGAACAAGGTGATCAAGGAGCCGATCTTCAATTCCTTTTCGTAGGTACGCTGCAAAACCTCGTCTATAGAAGCGGACAACAAAAGGATATTCCGAATCGAACTTTTCCAGTGATTCGCGTACGTGCTCCATCCCGGCACGAAGATCACTTCCGGCCTTGAACTTCACATAGGCGGCATCATAATAATTGCCTTCCTGCCCCCACTGATATTTTCCCCAGAGATAGAACGCCATCGGAGTGACCTCCTGGCGGAAAGAGGCAAACTTGATATCCGGGATAAAACCGATGATTTCGTCACCGAAGATCTTTCTCGCCATGCTTTCTGGAAGGACTACGCTGTTGGGCTCATCCAAAGACCGCTCGCTTCCTTCGAGCATATCGAAACGGAACACTTTCAGGACTCCAGGGATCACGTTCCACGCATCTTCTTTATAGCTCGTCCGCCCTTTTCTATATAGAAAAACGGCTATCGGTCCAAGCACTCAAAAGGCATCCTTCCTCTATAAGAGGCGAAGATGCTGTAAACGCCTGTGCGAACGAACGGCAGATAATGGCCTGTGACCCTTTGTTTCCGGGCACAATATCCACCCTGAAGATAGCATCGGCAGATCGGTGACTGAGATCGAACGTATAATCATAATTCACCTGCATCATAATTCGTAAAATCGTTTTCATATTCAGTTGTCACATCTATTCACTTTTAAGACTGTCGACCGGATTCACATTCGCCACGTGCCAACTCTGGACCGATACGGTCAACAGCGTGATAGCCGTCACCGACACAAACGCCAACAGGAACAGCCACCACGAAAGGCTGACCTTATATATAAAACTTTCCTGCCAACGGACGATTGCATAGTAAGCGACCGGAACAGCCACCACGAAACAAACCGCCGTGATCTGCAAATACATCTTATTAAAAAGACGTAACAAATCTCCAACCGTTGCACCGAAAACCTTCCGGACGCCTACCTCCTTGCGTTTGTATTCGCTTTCGAGCATCACGACTCCGAACACCCCGATCAGGGAGATCAAAACCGTCACCAAGCTGAAGAAGGTGATCTGCCGGCCGGCCCGAAGCTCCTTTTCATACAGGTAGTCCTGCTTCTCATCGAAAAGACTGAGGCTCGGCAGGTAATCGGGGTCTATCCCGCAGAGGGATGCGGCAAGTGCTGTTTTCAAGCCTTCGTAGTCGGCACCGGCACGGGTGCGGATCATCAACCGGGAAAGTGCACCGACCATTCGATTCTTGCCGACATAGAAGGCAAACGGTTCCGTGATACTTTTGAAGGAATTGTACTTCAAGTCCGGCATAAAACCGGCTATTTCCTCCCTCAGGTGGGTTTCACCCCCGTCATAGGTCATATCCAGCGAGAGAAGGTCACCCGGTTCGAAGCCGTATTGTTTACGTGCCATCTCGTTGAAGATATAGACACCGTCGCCAAGATTGTCTTCCGGCTGGAAATTGCGCCCGGCAGTCGGTTCGATACCCAATACGTCCAAAATAGAAGGATCGGCCTGAACCAGCAGATAATTGACCATTTCGCCATTATGCGAGCGCCCCATACGGGCATAATTATCCGTCGTTCCGATCAGGTGCGAAACCATAGAGACTGACTCGACATCCGGTATTCCTTCCAGCTTCTGCCGGATCAGTTCCGGTTGCCCCTGCAATTTGTTTGTCAGGTGATCGACCACGACCACCTGTTCCTTGTCGAACCCGAGCGGCATACGAAGCATTTGCCTGTTTTGCAGATTCACGAACAAAGCCCCGATGATCAAGATAAAGGACACGACAAATTGCAGGCACACCAAGCCATTGCGCAGCAGTTTTCCCTTCGGGGACAAACCGTAATTGCCTTTCAGCACCAAGGCTGGCGGAAACGAAGTGATATATCGTGCAGGCCAGTAACTCGCCCCCACCCCGATCAGGATGACAAACACCCCTACACCGGCAACCAACGGAAGCCGGCCTTTCAGAGAAAGGCCGCCGACCACGATATCAGCAAACGAAGTCAGCGATAGATTATACACATAAAACAGCGCCAACAGATAAGCCGACAAGCAAATTCCGACCGCCTCCAAAACCAACGAAAAGCGGATCATCCCGACAGAACCTCCCAACACCTTCTGCGTGTTGATACTCCTCACACGCATCGGGACCTGTGCATTGCTGAAGTTGGTGAAATTGATAGCGGCTATCACAACGATCAACAAGGCTATGCCCGACAACAAACGCATCAACGCATAGCTGCCTTTCTGTTTCTGGGTGTCAAAACTGCAATCCGTCTCGAAATAGACATCGGGAAGGGCGGTCAACCGCAGGTCCATCGTTTCCCAAGTCAACTGCTCGTGATGGAAGTTACGCTTGAAGTTGTCGACGAGGCCGTCGGCAGACGACGCGCGGTCGAGGCGAACATAGCATTCGAAATTATTCTGCGTCCAGCCACCTTTGCCGTAGCTGTCCGGGATTTTCCGATAGACCGCATTCCTGACAATCGAATTATCCGGAAAATCCTTATAGACGCCGCCGACGGTGGCGGTCCAGCCTTCGCCGGTGATTACCTTGCCCGAAGCAGACGAGGTGCCAAAGAATTTCCGGGCCATGCTCTGCGGGATCAATACCTGGTCCGCAATGTCCAAGGCACGGCGTTCGCCCTCTATCATGGTAAATTCGAATACGTCTGCATAATCAGCGGAAACGGGGTATAGGATTTCCAAAAACGGTTTGCGCTCACCGTTATGCTCGACCGTCATCTTCTCTTTATCGACAAACCCGTTCAGGAACGCCCCTTTCTCGATATGTGGCGACGAAGCGGTGAACGCTTCGATCAGCGGACGGCTCAGGCAGGCTTGTGCCCCGGACTCTCCGTGTGTGATCTCCAACCTGTACAGGCGATCGGCATGTTTATGGAAACGGTCGAACCCCCACTCATACGTTACCTGCATCATCAAAATAAGAAACACTGCAAAAGCAACCGACATCCCTATCAGATTCAAGACGACCGGCAGCCTGAACCGCCGCAACGCGCCGGAAAAGTTGTGTAACAAAGTCTTCATACTCGAATTATTTAGTCATTTCATTTCAAAAATAGCAAAAAATATGCCAAATAGCACAACCAACAAACAGTCAACAAGATAAAAGCGAAACCACTCGATCTTACTGTCCAATAATTAGACACCACTGTCTATTTTCTTGACAGTTCCTCTTCCAATCCCGCATACTCCTCCCGGGCGTCGAAACAAGGGCAGGCCTTGCGGATATAAGGACTCAGTTGGCAATGTCCCGCTATCTTCGCCTCCGGATAGTCCCGCCGGAGCTGGCGGAGCAGGTCGAGCAGCGAACATTTCTGGGCGTAGGTACGGGTGTCGGAAGGGGTTCCCGCCTCATCGAGGCCGCCTTCATAACAGATGCCGATGCTCCGGTCGTTCCACCCGGCTGCATGTGCGCCGATCTGGTTGACGGGACGGCAACGGTGGAGATAGCCGTCGCGGGTGATATAGAAATGATAGCCGATATCGGCAAATCCTCTCGCCTTGTGTGAAGCCCGCAAGGCCTCCACCGGGAAATCGCGGTCATAGCGCGTCGCGCTGCAATGAATTATCAGGAGGCGTACCTCCCGATAATTCTGATAGAAACATCCCGCCGTCATAACGAGCAGGCGCTTATGCCGAGCGCACCGGCAATGGCGCTGGCTACGGCGATGATCACTTTGAGGAGCACTCCCCAGACAGATTTCTTTTCGTTTTTTTGTTCCATGATGAGATTTATGATTTATGATTTGAAAAGCATGGGGCAGGGTCCTGCCCTACGCTTTTCTCTTGCTTTTAATTGTCAATTATCAATTGCTTAAAGTTCTCCCGGCCGGTCATCTTCGCCTCCGCTCCCGCCTCCTTCGTTCGGTTTCTTCGACAGGTCGACCGTCGTCTCGCCTGCTTTCTCGGCACGGAGTACGGCACGTACGGATGCACGGCTGGGTACGGGATTGAAACTCATACCGTTGAAGATCTTTTTCAGATCGTCGCCGGGAACGAACTGGATATTGACTCCGGTGATATTGGTGGCAGTAAACACCTCCGCGCTATCGGCTCCCCGGCTGGTCGCCTGCAAACGGAACTTGCCCAACTCGCCGAAATCGACCTGCTCCCCGTCGCGCAGGGCCTCGATCATATTCTCGACCACACTGATCAACACCGCTGAAACATCCGCACGACTCACGGTCGTCTGGGCCGCGACACGTTGCGAAAGCCCTTTCAACGTAAGCTCCTTGCTGACCTGCGAACGGGCGTAGGCTTTCTTCGGATCGTCCGGCTTACGCGGATTGCCTAACAAAACAATACTGTAATTTAATGGCATAACCTTACTTTTTTTAAATGAATACTTCTCTGCTATTAATCTCTGAGACAAAGATACGGCAGGCGCAAAAGGCGATCGGGAGGCAGGATGAGACAGTGTGAGCCAACCATGAATAAGGTTAGATATATAACCGATTCATGAGCAGAAACACTTCCGTATCCCAGATTTTTTCCGTATCTTTATAACCATACAATCAAACAGAAAAATCATGAAAATCCGTCCCTACAGCAAGAGCGAACTGGCACAGGCCTATGCACCGGAGATCCCCTCCCAGGCCGCACTGAACCGGCTCGCCGCCTGGATACGCCTGAACCGCCCGCTCACGGAAGCGTTGCGACAGACCGGCTACTACACGAAACAACGGCTCTTCACCTCCCGGCAGGTGGCACTGATTTTCGAATATCTGGGAGAACCATAGGATGACTCCATGACACGCGGGGAACGCCACGCCTACGAAGAGCACCTCACCAACGTCGTGATCCTGGAAGACGCCATCGAGACGGCCGAAGAGATCGGGAAGCTATAACCCTGCCACACCGCCCGGCATTCCCATGATTGCCGCCCGGCATTTGCAGGAATGCGGGCCGACGTTTGCAGGAACGCAGGCCGGCAATCATGGAAATGCCGGAAGACGGACCTTGCGGGATTTGACACAATTGGCACATTTGACATAGGGTTGCTAAACTATATATAGGTAATAATATATATTCAGGTATATATATACCTACATAGGTATATTAAATAATTAATTATTTATCTCGCGTATATATATTTCTACAACCCCATGTCAAATGTGCCAAATGTGTCATCGTTTCCCTTTCTCCATGTCTTCCCGGCTTTTGCTCTGTGTCACGAGATAAACACCTGTGAAGACCAAGACAGCCGACAGGACTTTCTGCCAGGAAAGGGTGTCCTGGCCGATCATGACGGCAATGAACGAGGCGACGATCGGCTGCACGTAGTTGTACATGCTGACTGTTGTCGGGCGGATTCTCTTCAACGACATCGGGATGAGCAGGTAGGGGAGGAACGTCGCCCCGAAGAGGACGTAGAAGATCGCGCCCAGTTCCGTGAAGTCCCAAACCTCCCGGTGGAAAGCGGGAGCGTCGAGCACATGCCGGAAGGTGAAGGGGACCAGCGTCAGTGTCGTGAAGAGGAACATCCATTTCATCATCGTGACCGATGAATAGCGCAGGGAGAGCGGTTTCGACAGAACCAGGTAGATGGCATACATCAACCCGCTGACGATCATCATCATGTCACCGTCGAGGCTGCTGATGCTGTCGATGGCATGCGTGGAGCTGAAGACAAGCAGCAGGCCGCCACTGACCCCCATGAACACACCGAACGACTTCTTCCGGGTGATCGGCTCCTTCAGTATGACGGCGGCCAGCAGCAGGACGAAGATCGGCACGGCGGTGGCGATGATGGAGGCGTCGACTGGAGAAGAACGGTTCAGCCCGACGATGAACAATCCCTGATTGATTCCCACTCCGCAAAGGGCGCATACAAAAAGCATCCCCAAGTCTTTCAACGGCACTTTCTCTTTTACCGTGAAGAGAGACACGATCCAGAACATCACACAGGCGAAAGCCATGCGCATGATCGTAAGACCTTCGGGGGGAACGTGTGCCGGCAGCAGATATTTGGATATCGGCATGTTGACGGCAAACAGGATATTGGTTATCAATATCAGGATGTGACCTTTCAGTTTCTCGCTGTTCATGACAAGTGTTCTTATTTATAACGCTCTTTTTCCTTGATAAACCCGTTGCGGAACGCGTAAAGGAGTTTTTCGAGATCATGGATCTGTTGTTGCAGGTCCGCCCCCTTGTCTGTGTCCTTGACCATCTGGCGGTGGGAGTTCAGTTCGACGACGATGGTGGTCGAACGGATGTCTTTGCCCTCCTTGATGGCCTGGTCGGTCGACAGGAACGGTTCGTGCTGTACAAGCTGGAAGCCGCGCGAATGGTAGACCAGGGTATAACCTGCAATGCCTGTCTCCGGGTGGTAGGCTTTGGAGAAGCCGCCGTCGATGACAAGCAGTTTCCCGTTTGCCTTGATCGGGTTCTCGCCTTTGATGGAGCGTACGGGGACATGTCCGTTGATGATGTGGCGGTGCCGGCCGGTGACGCCGAACTCGTCCAGCAGCATGTCGCAGACCGATTCTTCTTCCCGGAGGGAATAGTAGGCGCCTTTTTCCTCCTTCTGCACCGATTTGTCGTCGATGAAGCAGCGTTCGAAAGTCGCCATCCGGCTCTTGTCGAAGAGAGGGGAGTCCTTGCCTTCCCAAAGATACCAGATGTAATCCATCGCGAAGTCCTTCTCCGGGCTGTCGTCGGCATCGAAATAGGCGGTGCGCACCAGCTGGTCCACTTTATCCAGCAGGGCTTTGCCCTTATATTCCGTTCCTTCGATACGGATCGCCTTGAGCGTGCCGTCCGGGTTCATCGGGACGGAGGCGTGGAAGAGCAGGTTGGAGTTGCAGACCTGGTACATGCTGCCGTGCGTGAACAGACAGCGCATGTGCTTTTTCAGTTTCTCGCTACATTCGAACGAGTGCTTGATGCGCCGCATCAGTTCTTCTTCTTCGATCGAAAGGGCATAGGGGTCCTTGGCATTGAGAGTCGGCCAGTTCTTGTCTTTCAACTCGTATTCCTTTCCTTCGATACGGATCGTCCCGCGGTGGAGGTCGATATGGTGGAGCAACAGGCGGTCGTCCATCCCGAATTCCGGACGGCGACGGATGATCTCGCCTTCCAGCTTGAACTGTATGATCGTGATCGCCTTGTGCATGCGGGCGATCAGTTGGGTTGTCTTTTCATCGAAGGTCGCATCCGACGCGTTCGTACGCGGGATGAACAGTTCGCAGGGGTCGTCTCCATAGACTTCCATGGCGAATGTCGCCAAGGGCAGGAGGTTGATGCCATAGCCGTCTTCAAGGGTTGCCAGATTGCCGTAGCGCATGCACATGCGGATCACGTTGGCGATGCTCCCCGCGTTGCCGGCGGCGGCCCCCATCCAGAGGATGTCGTGGTTGCCCCACTGGATGTCGAAGTTATGGTAGTTGCAAAGCGTGTCCATGATGATGTGGGCGCCCGGCCCGCGGTCGTAGATGTCGCCGATGATGTGCAGCAGGTCGATCGTCAGGCGTTGGATCAGGTTGCACATGGCGATGATGAAGTCATTGGCCCGGCCGGTCGAGATGATCGTGTTGATGATCTGGTCCACATAGGCGGACTTGTTCGGCTCGTCGCTCGACTCGTGGAGCAGTTCCTGGATGATGTAGGAGAACTCCTTCGGCAGGGCCTTGCGCACTTTCGAGCGCGTGTATTTGGACGAAACGTTCCGGCAGACGCGTACCAGTTGGTTCAGTGTGATCAGATACCAGTCGTCCAGGTCTTTTTCGCGTTGCCGGATCAGTTCCAGTTTTTGTTCCGGATAGTAGATCAGCGTGCAAAGCTCCTTCTTCTCGAAGTCGCGCAGCGTGTTGCTGAATATCTCGTTCACTTTGCGCTTGATCGCACCGGAGGCATTTTTCAGCACATGGTTGAAAGCCTGGTGCTCGCCGTGGATGTCGGACAGGAAATGCTCCGTCCCTTTCGGCAGGTTCAGGATGGCCTCCAGGTTGATGATTTCCGTGCTGGCGTCTGCCACCGTCGGAAAGCTGCGTGCCAGCAGCGTCAGGTAGCGCAGGTCGTTTAATACGTGTTCTGCTGTTATATCTTTAGTCATACCCTATTTTTTTATTGTCAATCGATTGAAACGTCTCCAAAGTAACAGTCCGAGCGTGGTCAGGCTGATCGGGAAGCCGCACCAGATGCCGATGGCTCCCCAACCAAAAGTGAACCCGCACAGGTAACCGATGGGAAGTGCCAGTCCGAAGTGGCAGAAGAAAGCCATATAAGCCATGTATTTGACATCCGAGATGCCTCGCAGAGCGTTGGCGAAGAGGATTTGCAGCCCGTCGCCTGCCTGATACAGGATCACTGACCAGGCGAGCAGGGCGACCAGTTCGACCACCTCTTTTTCCGGAGTGATGATATATCCCATGATGTTACGGAAAATCCCGATCAGGAGAACAACGATGGCTGCCGTCCCCATGACCAGATGCAGGCCGGCAAAAGATGCGTGCCGTATGGCAGGCCAGTCGTTCCGGCCCCGGAAGTTGCTTACCCGTATGGTAACCGCCGCCGCTATGCCGTAATAGACCATGAAGCCGAGCGTGGTGATCACGCCTGCCACTTGGTGGGCGGCGAGTGCCGTGCTTCCCAGCCACCCCATCATGATGACACTCAGACTAAACGAGCCTGTCTCGACTCCCATCTGGAAGCCGACCGGCAGGCCGAGGCGGACCAGGTTGCCTATGTTCGCCCGGTTGACTGTCCCTTTCTTGAACCCTTCCCTGTAAAGTTTGTAACGGGAATGCTTGGCAAACAGGACGCAGAATATCCCGAATGTCAGGATACGGCTGGCGAGTGTCGAGATACCGGCTCCGGTAAGCCCAAGTTCAGGGCATCCGAAGTTGCCGTATATAAGCAAGTAGTTCCCGATGATGTTGAGCACGTTGGCTCCTAACATGACGCACATCGGGGTGACCGTGTCTGTCGTGCCGTCGCTGAACTGCTTGAACGAGTTGAACAGCATGGCGAAAATGACCGAGAAGAGTTGCAGGATATAGTAAGGCACGATATAGGGCATCAACTCTTCCGGCTGCTTCAGGATATGGATGTTCAGAAGCAGTGTCAACATGCAGAGGCTGAGTAACAATCCCACGATGAGGTTGATACAAAGGCTGTTTTTCAGTGTCTCGCCTGCCTTTGCATATTCTTTCTGCGCAAAATACCCTCCGATGATGGGAGTCAGTCCATAGGAAAATCCCATCCCTGCGATGAACACGAGGTTGAAGAAGTTGTTGACAAACGAGGCGGCAGCCAGCTCGGCCGTACTGTGATGCCCGACCATGATGTTGTCGGCAAAGCCTACAACAATAATGCCCAGCTGTCCCAACATGATCGGGACACCCAGGCGTATCGTTTCTTTGTAATGTTCCTTGTAAACCGAAAGTTGCATCATTCCAAAACCTCTACCGACTTAATTACTACATTTTCCGTCGGGCGGTCTTGCTTATTTGTCTTTACTTGTTGGATCGCGTCTACTACGTCCAGTCCTTCCACCACTTCGCCGTAGACGGTGTACTGGTTGTCAAGGAAGGGCACGCCGCCGATCGTCTTGTAGGTCTCGCGCAGTTCGGAAGGCATCTTCGTCTCGTCTTTACGCTTTTCGGCCTCCAGTTCGGTCTTGCCGATCAGGGTGTCGCGGAGCACGGCGAGCTCTTCTTTATTGCCGCTGCGGTAGAGTTCCATGATCTTGGACTTGTTCTCTGTCTGGAGGCGGTTGAAGATGGCCTGTTTCAGGCGTCCTTCCATCTGCTTTTCCATCTGGCCGAGTTCGGCTTCCGAATATTTCTTGCCTGTGACGATATAGAACTGTGAGGCTGACGATGCTTTTTCCGGGTTCACTTCGTCTCCGGTGCGGGCGGCGCACAAGGCTCCCTTTTTATGGAAATATTGGGGATAGTTGAACTCTGCCGGAATGGTATAGCCCAAGTCGCCGGCTCCTAACTGCTTGTTCATCGGGGCGTCTTTGGAAGTGACATCGCCACCTTGTACCATAAAGTCTTTGATGACGCGGTGGAACAGCAGGCCGTCGTATTGTCCGGCTTTTGCCAGCTTGATGAAATTGTCGCGGTGCTGAGGTGTATCGTTGTATAATTTGAATTTTATCTTTCCGAGTGTGGTGTCCATCACCACTAATGTTTCTTTTGTTTCCATTCTTTGTTGTTTATTTGTTGACTATCTTCATTGACTTGATTTTGATGTTCTTGACAGGACGGTCGTCTGCGTTCGTTTCGGTGAACTGGATCTTGTCGACTGCTTTCATGCCGCTTACGACTTCGCCGAAAATCGTGTATTTACCGTCCAGGTGGGGCGTGCCTCCTTCCAGCATATAGGCTTGGCGTTGTTCGGGGGTGAAGGTGATGCCTTGTTCCTTCTCCATCTTGTCTAGCTCCATTTCCGTAAAGAACTTGCCGGTTACGATATAGAACTGGGTGGCCGACGAGGCGCGTTCGGGGTTCTCTTCGTCGCCTGTACGGGCGGCGGCGAACATGCCGCGTTTATGGAAATACTTCGGGTAGACGATCTCTGCCGGAATGGTGTAGTCCAGATCTCCGTCACCTAAGTGCTGTTCCATCGGGGCGTCTTTGGAATTAATGTCGCCTGCCTGTACCATGAATTGTTTGATGACACGGTGGAACAACAGTCCGTCATAGCGGTGTTCCTTCACATTTTTGATAAAATTATCACGATGTTGGGGCGTGTCGTTAAAAAGTTTCACTTTGATCTTTCCCATATCGGTGTCGATCAGTACCAGCGTTTCAACCTCTTGCGCTTGCAAATGGACGGATATCAGAGCCGAGAGGGCCACTAAACATATAGCAAACAGCTTTTTCATCTTCATCTTATTTTTGTATTATGGCAACAAAAATAGTGATATTTACTCGTTAAAGCAATCATTTGACACAACCTTTTCCGTTGGCATCTGTTCAAGTTGGTAATTCATCTAAACAAAAAGCATATTTATGAAAACATTGTTGAAAAGCGCAGTTCTACTGCTCGGAATGGGATTGCTTTCTACCCATTCCCAGGCTCAGAAAGTTGTGGTTGAGGATAAAGAACCGAATTCCGTCATGTTCGTCACGATCGATAAGGCGGGCAATGAGATTATCCGGATCATGAATGCGTCACAGAATCCCCGTTTCCACGAACCGAAAGCGCCCCGTTTCCTGCTGACGGACAGAAAAGGGAAGTTCGCCCTGGGCATCGGCGGCTATGTACGCGCCACGGCAGAGTACGACTTCGGCGGCATCGTCGACAACATCGACTTTATCCCCGTCTACATCCCCAACGGGAGCAAAATCAGAAACCAGTTTCAAATGGATGCCAGCACGTCCACCATTTTCCTGAAACTGGTGGGGCATACCAAGATTCTCGGCGACTTCGTGGTGTACACCGCCGGCAACTTCCGCGACGGTTCCAACAAAGGCTTCCAACTGCGCAATGCCTACGTGTCTTTCCGCGACGTGACGGTGGGCTACACCTACGGCGGCTTCATGGACCTGGGCGCAATGCCTTCCACCATCGATTTCCAGGGGCCCAACGGAGCCACCTTTTACCGCGCCACCCAAGTGGCATACACCTACAAAGGGCTGAAAAACTTCCGTTTCAACGCCTCTGTCGAAGTGCCTGCGGTAGACGGTACGACCAACAGCGAGCTTGACATCGCACAACAGCGCATGCCCGACTTCACCGCTTATGCGCAGTACGGTTGGAACAGCAAAAGCCATGTGCGCGTAGGCGGACTTATCCGCAGCATGACCTACACCAGCACCCTGAGCGACAAGGCGCATGCCGTTACCGGCTTCGGCATACAGGCATCCACCACCTTCAATCTGGGCAAACAATGGCAGGTGTTCGGGCAAGCCACCTACGGGAAAGGCATCGGGCAATACCTGAACGACCTCAGCAACCTGAACGTGGACATCGTTCCCAATCCCGATGAAACAGGCAAAATGCAAGCATTGCCGATGCTGGGCTGGTATGCCGGACTGCAATACAACATCAGTCCGAAAGTGTTCCTTTCAAGCACATACAGCATGTCACGCCTCTATTCCGAAAACGGGTATCCTGCCAACGAACCGTCCACTTACCGCTATGGACAATATTTCGTAGCAAACCTGTTCTGGAATGTCACCCCAAACATGCAGGTAGGTGCGGAGTATCTGCGTGGTTGGCGTACGAACTTCGACAATTCCACCAACCATGCCAACCGCATGAACCTGCTGGTGCAATATTCCTTCTGAAACCTGCACGGAAATCCGTAAAAGGAAAGAAGTAAAAAGGAAAGAAATAAAAGCCCTAAAGGCATAAAACAAAGAGAGGATGTGCCAGCCGAATTTGCGACACATCCTCTCTTACGTATATAAAGGATTATGAAAGATCAGAAGCGATAGTCTATGCTGAGGCCGAATACCTTGTTGGTACGGCTGTACACGTTTGTACCGGGCAGATTTGTACCCTGATAGTTTTGGCCGGTTTTGGTATAATCCTCATAGTTGGTCCACATATAGCCCACATTCAAATCGGCTCTTTCCGAAAGCTGCAACTTCGCGCCCACACCCAGCGAGTAGGAATCGCACGAGAAACTTGTGTCACTCTGATAGTCATCGGACAAACCATAATCGGTGAACTGCACACCGCCGCTCAGGGTCAGTCTTTTGATAACATCCCACTCTATACCGGCCAGATACTCGTTTGTTCCTTTCGTCAGGAACTTCTGTTTGCCACCTGCCATGCCTGCGTTCTTATCGTCGTAGAAGTGATACTCCACCGATGCGCGCAGCACAGGAAGGAACTCATAGGCAGCAGCCACCGAAAGCATGGCGGGAATGTCATTCGGCGTATTTACACCGTGTTTATAGTCCTCCAGCTCACTTTCGGGAGCGCCTATCATGCGTAGCGAATTTACCTTCGTGTTATTTTCAATGTTCAGATTGGCCTTGAACTCGTATTTCGCACCAATCGTCAGTTTACCAAACTTGGCATCCAAACCGATAACCGGAGTAAATCCCCAACCGGTCTGGCTGCAATCCAGGTCGATGCCGATAAGCTCGGTTCCAACGGGTATCGCCCCACCGGTGGGCATAGGCAAATCAACGGCCGCACTGGCATTCAGCGCACCTTTGTAACCACCCGTAAAGTAGTTCATGCGCCCGCCTGCAAAGGCAGATAGCCAGTCCGTTATCTTATAGGTCAGCCCCAACTGCACGGAGTAGATATACTGCTTGCCGTCCATGTAGCTGTTCAGTGTATAGGCTTTACCCGGAATGCCCTGTTGCAGCAATCCGCCTATCACCATGGCATCGAACATGGACAAGCCGTCATCGAACGAAGCTTTTCCGCCTCCACCGGTAATGCCGAAGAAACCGGAGATGGTCCAGTCGCCCTTCTTATAAGCGGCAAACACACTGGGAATGACAGGCGCAGAAGCCTTGCCTTCATAATATTTGTCCAGCCCCAAAGCCTCGCACGAAGCATCGATATTTCTTGTCTGGAACGCACTCTGAATACTCAAGGATGTATAAAACCCGTCTTTCGGCAGGAAAGCCAGACCCGCAGGGTTGGACAAGGCAGCATCCACACTGGTGGTGTTTGCGCCGCGCGACAGCATACGAAGAAAGGCAGGGTGTTGATTTGTATTTGTCAGGAGACCTCCTGCAAAAGTTGGAATTGAAACGATTAACATCGCAATGCTAATCAAAGAAATTTTTCTCATCTAAATCTTTTTTATTGTTTTCGGGCGCAAAGGTACAATAATATTGCACATAAATAACAATTTTGCGCATTTAATTTAGGAAAACCGAAGAATTTAATTGAAAAAATCAACAGTTTCTACTGAAACATTCACTAATATTCATGCTGAAACAGACAAGGGATTGCTCCATTTGCCGTCCCTGCCGCTTGCATATACTGCCCCTATGCCCAAAGGGAAAAGCAGCCGATGCCAAATCGTTCCACCATGGGGTAAATTTCATTCCACCACGGAGAAAGTTCCGTTCCACCATGACGGAACAAAACTTTCTCCGTGTCGGAACAACATAGCGCCTGCTATCGCCGGCACTCATCATCCGGACAACAGATTATGGGCACAACCTGCCGGATATGTCCCGAACATTCTTACCTTTGCGCACGTTATATTCTTTGTGCATGCCGCCTTTTAACAAATGCAGCAAGTGCACTTATACGAAGCGCATCCGTCATGCACGCTTAATAACCTGCGAATATTCACCAAAACTTAAAATCTCATGGCATATACTATTGCATTCTTCGGCAGCAAGCCCTACGACGAGGCTTCATTCAATGAAAAAAACAGTGAATACGGTTTTGAACTCCGTTATTATAAAGGGCATCTCAACCTGAACAACGTCATACTGACGCAAGGCGTGGATGCAGTGTGCATCTTCGTGAACGATACGGCCGACGCGGAAGTCATCCGGCAAATGGCGGCAAACGGCGTGAAACTGCTTGCCCTGCGCTGCGCCGGATATAACAACGTAGACCTGAAAGCAGCCGCCGAAAACGGCATCACCGTAGTACGCGTGCCCGCCTACTCCCCCTATGCGGTGGCCGAATACACAGTCGCCCTCATGCTTTCCCTCAACCGGAAAATACCCCGCGCCACTTGGCGTACGCGCGACGGGAACTTCTCGCTGCATGGACTTCTGGGATTCGACATGTACGGCAAGACAGCAGGTATCATCGGGACGGGAAAGATCGCCAAAAAGCTCATTACCATTCTGCGCGGTTTCGGCATGAACATCCTTGCCTACGACCTCTATCCCGACTACAATTTCGCCCGCGAGCACCAGGTGGTATACACCACGCTGGACGAACTGTACCGCAGCTCGGACATCATCTCCCTGCACTGCCCGCTCACGGAGCAGACCAGATACCTGATTAACGACTACTCCATCAGTAAGATGAAGGACGGCGTGATGATTATCAACACCGGCCGGGGACAGCTCATTCATACCAATGCCCTGATAGAAGGACTGAAAAACAAGAAAATCGGTTCTGCCGGGCTGGATGTGTACGAGGAAGAGAGCGAATATTTCTACGAAGACCGGTCGGACAAGATTATCGACGACGATACGCTGGCACGCCTGCTGTCATTCAATAACGTAATCGTGACTTCCCACCAGGCATTCTTCACGCGTGAAGCCCTTGCCAACATCGCAGCCACTACTCTGATGAATATAAAGGACTTCATGGAACACAAGAAGCTGGAAAACGAAGTCAGACTGTAAAAAGCGTTTATAGAACATTAATCATCCACGGCTCAAACTTTCAGGCCCGCCTGCTTGTTACACACAGATAAACCACTAAAAAGACAGATTATGAAAAAAGTAACAGACAAAGCCGAAAGCCGTGGACGCTCTTCGTATGACTGGCTCGACAGCCGCCATACATTCAGTTTTGACAAGTATTACAACCCCCGCCGCATGAATTTCGGCGCCCTGCGCGTTCTGAACGACGACCGGATAGCTCCGGGAAAAGGCTTCGGAACCCATCCGCATAAGAACATGGAGATTATCTCCATTCCCCTGAAAGGCAAGCTGAAGCACGGCGACAGCAAACAAAACAGCCGTACCATCACCATAGGCGACATCCAGACCATGAGTGCAGGCACGGGCATCTACCACAGCGAAATGAATGGAAGCGATACCGAACCGGCAGAGTTTCTCCAAATCTGGGTAATACCCGAAAAGCTGAATACCCCGCCCGCCTATCAGGATTATGACATCCGTCCCTATCTGCACAAGAACAAACTTTCGCTTATCGTATCGCCCGACGGCAATGCTCCTGCCGGAATGCTGCAACAGGCATGGTTCTCCATCGGAGAAGTCGAGGCCGGAAAGAAGCTGGGATATCACCTGCACCAGTCGCACGCCGGCGTGTACATCTTCCTCATAGAGGGCGAAATAAAGGTAGACGGCACAGTGCTGTCCCGCCGCGACGGTATGGGAGTATACGAAACCGACAGTTTTGAGTTGGAAACGCTGCAAGATTCGCATATCCTGCTGATTGAAGTCCCGATGTAGGACTTTTGCATAAAATAACAGCCAAACCGGAAGTTTGTGTGGTGTTTTTTGTAATATTGCGCTATAATTGAAACCGTACAATGAAACTTGATTATATTTACCACAGCGGCTTCGCAATCGAAGCGGACGGAATAACGGTCATTATCGATTACTACAAAGACTCCTCGGAAGAGGCGCCGGACCGGGGAATCGTACACGACCATCTGCTAAAGAAGCCGGGAACACTCTACGTGCTTTCCTCGCATTTCCACCCCGACCACTTCAACCGCGACATCCTTTCATGGAAGGAACAGCGGCCCGATATCCGGTATATCTTCTCCAAAGATATTCTGAAACACCGGCGTGCCACGGCGGAAGATGCCGTTTACATAAATAAGGGGGATGTCTACGAAGACGAAAATATCCGTATCGAAGCCTTCGGCTCCACCGATGTAGGCATCTCTTTCCTGATAGATTTGCAAGGCGTACGCCTGTTCCATGCCGGCGACCTGAACAACTGGCATTGGAGCGAAGAGTCTACTCCGCAGGAGATATGCAAGGCGGAAGGCGACTTTCTTGCAGAAATAAAAAACCTGCAACAAAAGGCTCCCCGGGTAGATATAGCCATGTTTCCGGTGGACAGCCGCATCGGAAAAGATTACATGCGCGGTGCGGA
>ERZ772812.950-NODE-950-length-22809-cov-12.439659_pt1 | contig 22809 bp, 15 predicted proteins | sample MGYA00511343_ERZ772812 | MGnify/ENA primary metagenome ERZ772812 (study PRJEB29015, sample SAMEA2737706) | human gut metagenome | biome: human gut; feature: human-associated habitat; material: faeces | place: China | collected 2012 ...
AACCGTATCCCAATAGTCACCACAGCAATCATCGCCTAAGTTTAAATCAACTTTATACGTATCGAAGCTATATCTGTCATAATCATTGGTTTCATATAATCCGCTTGCCAATTCTTCGGCAATCCAGTGAACGCTTATTCTTCCGCCATAATATTTTTCAATTATAACGTTCCACATTTTTATCATTGGGACTTCAGCTGTTTCGGTCCAAATTCTAAGCCTGCAAAGACTACCGCTGTATTCAATATTATCTTTTCCGGTTATAATACCACGGCATTGAAGATTTTCCAGTTCATCTATATTGTCTCCAAGTCCAAATCCATACAATATATTACCGAGCCAATTATTTCCGAAATAGGTTTCCTGATACCGCTTTGATGTATATAGCTCTATTTTATTGTAAAGATCTTCGATATCAGACCTATCTCCTATAAAGTCAATTATTGTTGAACACCAGTTTGGCATATGTATCCCTCCTTAATTATCTTCAATTTCAGTTACCGAAACCCCACTGATACTTCTGATCTCGGGATAGTTATTAGTGTCTATTGCGTAATCGATATGATGCTCCCAGTTGCGTATGTCGTCAACATGAGATTCGTCAACTTCGATTATCATTTCGACCTTGACGAGCTTTGTGAGGTCAAAACCAAAATGACAGAAGCCTGTTGTATCCGACAGATAATCGGAGATCTCGTCCTCATCAGTCATGCCATCGGGTATTTCGATCTCGGTAGGCAATGTTTTTCTGAGCTTTTCATCGCCATCGGTATCCCACATAATATTTACTGCTTTCATATCTACATCTCCTTTTTCAGTTGCGAAGTTCGTTGATCAGATCCTCATCTCCGTTTTCCAGAGCGTCGATCGTCTCTAAGTCAAGGCCGAAGCAGAAATCGCTGTCGTCCTCAAAGTAGTCGTAGTTTTCGTCAGTATCAATATCGAGCGTCTCTTCTATATATTCCAAGACTGCACGTCTCAACTCCTGCGCTCTGTTAAAGCAGTCATAGAATTCTTTTATCATACCATTAAGTTTTGCGTTATCCATAGTAAAATCTCCTTTTCAGTGTATTTTGCTCAGTCGTTGTTTTCCATTTCTTCAGCGATGCGGACGAGGACTTCCACCAGGACGGTGCCAACCTCTTTGACGATTTCGGACCAAAAGTTCATAATGCTTTCTCCTTTCTGCGCAGCTGCGCTTTAAAATACGATGGTAATAATGATAGTGATGGTGCGGAATAACAAATTGTTCACCTCCAGACATAAAAATAGCCCCTGAGTCTTTCGACTCAGAGGCTTTGGATCATGATTATTATATCTGGGTGAAAAATGGAAATTTGAGAAAGCTAAAGAGAGGGATTTATCATAAAAAATTATAATGCCGGACGAATTTGCGCTAAAAGAAGTTGGTCCGCCGGAAGCCACGGAACAGAATCAAGCTCCTTTTTAGTCAGCCAGCGTGCAGCCTCGGCTTCTTTCAGCACCAGTTTGCCGGAGACTACCTCACACCAGAAACAGTCCATGGAAAGATGAAAGGTCGGATAATCGTATTCAATGGTGTCGATGAGGTTGCCTACCGCGATCTCGGTATCCAGTTCTTCCCGAATCTCTCGTTTCAGTGCCTGCTGCGGGGTTTCACCCGGCTCGATTTTGCCGCCCGGGAACTCCCATCCGCCCTTGTACTCGCCGTAGCCGCGGGCAGTGGCATAAATTTTATGTTTCGTCTGAATATCGTCGCAGATCACGGCTGCAACAACGCGAATCATTTTCATGAAAATCTCCTGAATTATTTTTCATAATAGAGCGGACAACCCAGTTTTCTCAATTTGGATTCGATTGCTCCTGTAGAACGTTTTAGAATCAAAGAAATTCGTTTGACGCTGTTTCCCTGCTGGTGGAGCCGCAATAATTCACGTTCTTCTTTTTGCGACCATGCTGTTCCAGCGCGAGAATAACGCTCTGCCTTTTTGTTTCGAGGAAGAGACTTCAGATATTCAGCGGTAGATTCAATGGAGCAATGTTCCAATACGATTTTTAATGCTTCTTGAATTTCTTCCTGAGCACAACTATCATTTTCAGACAGAATCCAACCGGTTAAAGGATTAATACCTTTTGCAAGAGTTTCAATTATGGTGCGAGCCAGCATATCGTCCATAGTATGTTACCCCACGATCAATTTGTTGGTCTTTTTGAGGAACTTTGCAGGGATCGGGCGGTCCAGCTTCCATGTGATGTTCATGGGGCGGGAGCCCTCGTGCTTCACATAGTTCACCGTGCCCAGATAGGTATACGCTCCTGCCCCGCCAAAACGGGCATCTGCCTTGAACTCACGCACGAATAACAGCACGCGGCTTCCTTTTTCCCGGTGATGGATGTAGCGCTGCCCGGTGGCAGAGTTTTCGGCGGTGGTGCTCTGGCTCTGCCAGTGGAACAGGCTTTCGTTAATGGAATAATCCTTGTACATGGTGCTGGGAGAGTAATCTTTGTCCGCTTTGTTCAGGGTCACAAAGAATACGTCCAGCTGCTTTTCCGGCAGCCACTTCACGCCCTCGCGGACAGTGGCAGGCTTCAAAAAGTCCAGTGCCACTAGCAGCTGGTCGCGGGTATAGGTGCAGTGCAGGTCCAGCGGACAATCAAAGCCTACATCCACAGGTTCGTCGATAAAATCAATGCGGTCATATTGATACTGCAAAAGTGCCTGCAGCTCCCCCAGCAAAACGGGACTGTCTGAGAGAGCATACAGGTTATCGAGAACTTCTTCATCCTCCCAGCTTTCTGCGGCCTTACCCCAGAGAGTCACATAGAACATTTGCAGCATCCGCTTCTCTACTGGTGATAGAGCCGCAAAGTCGGTGTTGTCCAATTTTGGCAGAAGCCCCAGCAAAAAACGAATCCACCTGCGGGAATCGATGACCGCAAAGCGTGCAAAGGCTTTGGTCATAGTTTCTTCCAAAGGTTCTGCAAAATCGGATGCCGCCCCTGCACGGACGCACAGCCTGCTGAAGCAGATCTTTTTGCTGTAAATCGCACGCGGGTCAAGATGGTAGTAGTCGAGGAAGTTCCCCAGTGTCAGGGGCAGACCGGTATCCTCGGTAAAGGTAGCCGCCCGCGCCACAAGCCCGGAGGTGCGGTCATAGGAGGCGCTGATATTGTCCAGCACATATTTTGCGGCATATTTCTCCAACTGAATATAGCAGCCTTTAGGTGCAGAGACAAAGCCCTCTTTGAGCTCCCGGCTGACGCTGCGGGTGGTGTTGGAAAGCAGTGCTGCGAATTTCTCCTCAAAATTGTACTTTTTGTTGGCCTGTCCGATGAAATCCAGAACGGTCAGGCAATCCTTGTTTTCTGCCAGACGTAAGCCGCGCCCCAACTGCTGCAAAAACACGGTCAGCGACTCGGTAGGACGCAGGAACAGCACCGTGTTCACCTCGGGGATATCCACGCCCTCGTTGTAAATGTCTACCACAAAGAGGAATCGGAGCTCCCCGGAAACCAGCCGCTGTTTGGCGGCGTTGCGCTCCTCGTCGGGAGAATCGCCGGTCAGTGCCATAGACGGGATGCCGTGGGTATTAAAGTAGCGCGCCATGAATTGGGCATGAGCGATGGAAACGCAGAAGCCCAGACCCTTCACCTCGTCGATATCGGTGACATATTTCAGGATGGAGTTCACCACAAGGTCAGCGCGGCGCTTCGCCACCATGCCGCTGAGGGTGTACAGGTTGGACAACTCGTTTTTATCGTAGCCGCCGGTACGCCATTTCAGACTGCTCAGATCTGCGGTGTCGGTGACGCCGAAATATTGGAAGGGACAGAGCAGTTTCCGGTCGATGGCCTCCGGCAGACGGATCTCGGCGGCAATGCGTCCGCCGAAATAGTCCAGAACGCTTTTGCCGTCCATGCGTTCCGGGGTGGCAGTCAGTCCAAGTAGGATCTTCGGCTGGTAATATTCCAGCAGCTTCTGATAAGTGGGTGCAGCTGCATGGTGGAACTCGTCTACAACGATGTAATCGTAAAAATCCGCTGCCGTTTTGGCGGCAAGCTCCTGAGAATTGAAGGTCTGGATGGAAACAAACAGATGGTCGATGCTGTCGGCTTTGTGGCCGCCCACATACAGCTCGCCGAAATTGGCATCCTTCAGTACCGCCCGGAAGGTGTACAGGCTCTGCTTCAGGATCTCCTCTCGGTGTGCCACAAACAGCAGACGGCAGGGCTGCCCCGGATGCTGTTTGCAGAAGCACTTGTAATCCAGTGCAGAAATCACAGTTTTGCCGGTGCCGGTGGCGGCGACCACCAAGTTGCGGTTATACCCCCGAACGGTGCGCTCGGCATCCAGTCGGTCCAGAATTTCCTGCTGGTAGGAATAGGGCAGAATATCCAGGGTATAGATTCCGCTGTGGTCGGTCTCGCTGTATTTTTCGGCTTTCAGGGCGCGGGTCAGCCGCTCCCGCTGCCCTTCATCGTAATATTCAAACTCGCTGGAGTTCCAATAGCTTTCAAAGGTGGCTGCGATCTTTTCAATGGTCTCCGGTAGGTCCTTTCGGGTCACCTTGACGTTCCATTCCAGACCGCTGGAAATTGCCGCATTGGACAGGTTGGAGGAGCCTACATACGCCGTAGTAAAACCGGTGTCCCGGTAAAACACATAGGTCTTTGCGTGGAGCCGGGTACGCTTAGTGTCGTAGCTGACCTTGATCTTCGTATTGGGCAGCGCGCGCAGCTCCTCAATGGCTTTCACGTCCGTAGCGCCCATATATGAGGTGGTGATGATGCGCAGCTCACCGCCGCTTTGCGCAAACTGCCGCAGCTCGTCCATGATGAGGCGCAAGCCGCTCCACTTGATAAAGGAGACCAGCATATCAATGCGGTCGGCGGAAACGATCTCCTTTTTCAGCTCCGTGTACATTTGCGGCTCATGGATAGCGCCGGTAAACAGGGAACTTTGCGCAATAGAGGTCTCCGGGCGGTCAAGGTCTTTTGCGCTTTTTCCTGTAGCAAGGCTTGGGTCGTTCTGCTGCAAAAGCGCAAGAAGCTGCTCTGCCCGCTGGTCAACACCGAGCGAGGCAAAGTCAGCTTCCTGTGTGGTGTTCTGGATGGTGGTCACGATCTGATTTGCCAGCTGGATTTGCGCCTCGATGCCGCCGCCGTTATCCTGCACGTTCTCAAGACCTTTCTGCACCACATCGGTCAGATACTGCGCCAGTACCTTGGCAGCCTCCGCCGCGTCGATGGGCGCAGTAGACTTGCGGGCTTCCGGGATCTCTGCAAGCTCGCGGTTCAGCGCGTTATTGATGACCTGTTCGTACAGTCCGGGGTAGAGCATAGATGCACTTCCTTACTGTTTTCTTTTATTATAGCGCCCGTTAGAAGAATATTCAATGATCGAGGGTATGAGATGTGCTTTGCGATTCTCTACCACTTAGATCAGGGTGACGACTCGTATGATGTCAGCCTTGCGCAGTTTGCCACAACAATGCATCCTTTCAGTCCGTATTCAGCCAATTTTAGCTCTAGTTAAACATGAGCGTTATCGGGAAGAAAATAACAGTATTTAGATTTCGAACAATAGGAGCGGAACCTTGAAAAGAGGCTCCACGCTTATTGTTGAACGAGTGGGAACGGTATATTTGATATACAAAAACCATTCCGAGATTTGTAAGACCTTTGCATTGATTTCGTTCGTTTGTTAGAGTAAAATAAAAATGGTTTATTATAGACTGCCACATCCGTGAAAGAGCGATGTTGAGGGTTACTATGGAATACGTATCAATTAAACAAATCTCTGAAAAATGGGGCGTTTGTGCAAGACGAGTGCAAACCCTATGTACAGAAGGCCGCATCAAAGGAGCACAGCGCGTTGGACATCAATGGATCATTCCGGCAGATGCTTCAAAACCAAAAGATGCTAGAGTCAAGAGCGGAAAATACATTAAATCGAAGAATGAAAATGGAGAAGATATAGATGAACAGAAAACCATATAGTGCAGGAGCCGTGAAATTTTCATTCTGGTTTATTGAGTTTCGGAAAACGGTCCAGTTGCTGGCAGAGGGCAAGAGCTTTTTGGATATTAAGCTCCTGAACGAGCAGGAAAACATTTATAGTGCATCCACAAAGGCACGGGCACAGATGATCTACTCTACCGTCACGGCACGCATAAAGATGCTAGACCCCAGCTTTTACCCGGTTTTCCTGAGCAGCGATATTGCAACGCAGAAGATGTTTGCGCTGGTAGCAGCACTTGCACACGATACGCTTTTCTTTGACTTTGTGTACGAAGTTGTGCGGGAAAAGATGATCCTTGGAGTGGACGAACTGACTGATGCGGATATCCGGGTGTTCTTCAAGGACAAGCAGGCGCAAAGCGAGAAAGTAGCAGCCTTTCAGGACTACACGCTGCATCGGCTGGGAGCGGCATACAAAACGCAGCTCTACGAGGCAGGAATGCTGGACGGAAACAAGGGCAGCTCACGCAAGATCCTGCGCCCGATTTTGGACATTGCGCTGGAACGCTGGTTGCAAGACAATGGATATGCCATTATGGTCAATGCGCTTACGGGGGTAAGATAAGATGGAAACTGTAAATGGATGCCTGAGCGACCGGCTGGATGAGATGGAAGCGGCAATCCGGAAAACGTCCTTCCGCAAGGGAACCGGCAGAGCCAACGAGGTGAACTACTGGGTTTTCGACTATCCACCAGAAAAAGAGCTGGAAGTTCGTGCTCGAATCGAGTATATGAAAGGCAAAAATGCCCGTGGCGATGATGACTTTGATCTGGTGGTATTTGATCTCTACGATGTCATCATTGATTTTCTGGAGAAGAAGCGCTTTTTGGAAAAGTGTTATGACTTTGAAAAGAAAAACGGGATGGAGCGGATCACCAAAGCGGTTACCAACGCCATGAAGATCAATGACAACGACAGCCTCATCGTGCAGTATATCAAGGAACATACGCCGGAGAACGCCATCGTGTTTTTGACGGGTATCGGAAAGTGCTATCCGATTTTGCGGTCCCATAAGGTTCTGAACAACCTGCATCAGGCATTTGTCCGCTGCCCGGTCGTAATGTTCTTTCCGGGCACCTACAACGAACAGGAACTGATTTTGTTCAACGAGATCAAGGACGATAACTATTACCGGGCATTCCGGCTGGTGAAATAAAGGGAGGATACAGTAGCTATGCAGATCAAGGAGATGTTCCGTAAGGAGATCGACCGTGAACTTCAGGGGGTTATCGTAGTCGGTCAGGGCGCAGAGACCAATGTTGCACAGGAACTGGAAGAGTATGTGGTGACCCGTGAATTGCAGCGGCACTTTGCGGATTTTTTTGCGGCTTATAAAAAAGGTATTCTGGGCACCACGCCGAAAATGGGCGTATGGATCTCCGGCTTCTTTGGAAGCGGTAAATCTCACTTTCTGAAGATTCTGTCCTATCTGCTGGAAAACAAGCAGGTGGGCGACAAGCACGCACTGGATTTCTTTATCGACGATAAAAAGATCACAAACCAGATGGTTCTGGCAGATATGAAGCTGGCAGCAGACACGCCGACGGATGTGATCCTATTCAATATCGACTCCAAAAGCGAATCCAACAGCAAGGAGAACAAGGATGCCATCGTGAACGTGTTCCTGAAGGTGTTCAACGAGATGCAGGGGTTCTGCGGCTCCATGCCCTACCTTGCGGATTTGGAACGCCACCTTGCTGAGGCAAACCAGCTTGCTGCGTTCAAGGAAAAATTTGAGGATGCCTATGGCGATGCGTGGGAGGATTCCCGGCAGGACTTTGATTTTATTCAGGACACCGTTGTGGAGGTTCTGGTGGAAATGGGCTTTATGAGCGAGCCCGCCGCCCGCAACTGGTGCGAAAAGGCAACGGAGCCCTACCAAATCAGCATCGAGGACTTTGCCAAGCGTGTGAAGGCTTATCTGGATAAGAAGGGCAGCAACCACCATGTTGTCTTTCTGGTGGATGAGATCGGTCAGTATATCGGCGATGACTCCAAGCTGATGCTGAACCTCCAGACTGTGACCGAGGAACTGGGCAAGGAATGTCAGGGCAAGGCGTGGGTCATTGTGACATCTCAGCAGGATATCGACTCCATCACTAAGGTGAAGGGCAACGATTTCTCTAAGATCCAGGGTCGCTTTGACACCCGTTTGTCCCTGTCTTCTGCAAACGTGGATGCCGTTATCAAAAAGCGTATTCTGGAAAAGACCGACACCGCAGCCCAGAGCCTGCGGTTGATCTACGACCAGAAGGGCACCATCATCAAGAACCTCATTGTTTTCAACGACGGTGTGGAGAAAAAGCTGTATGCCAATGCGGAGGATTTTGCAGAGGTGTACCCCTTTGTGCCCTATCAGTTCAACCTTCTGGCAAGTGTGCTGACCAGCATCCGTACCCACGGTGCATCCGGCAAGCATCTGTCCGAGGGCGAGCGCTCCATGCTGGCACTGTTCAAAGAATCTGCCATGCAGCTGATGAACGAGGAAACCGGTGCCATTGTGCCGTTCCATAAGTTCTACGATGCGCTGGAAAACTTCCTTGACCACAGCCACAGCAGCGTGATCATTCGTGCCTACGATAACAGCTACATCAACCCGGAAAAGAAGGAAAGAGACGTCTTTGCCATCAACGTGCTGAAGACCCTGTTCCTGATCAAATATGTGGTGGAGATCGAGGCAAATGTGGACAACATCACCAGCCTGATGATCTCCAACATCGACGATGACCGCCTTGCCCTGAAAGCAGAGGTAGAGGAAGCTCTGAAGGTGCTGATGCGCCAGATGCTGATCCAGAAAAACGGCAGCGTCTATGTGTTCCTGACCGATGAGGAGCAGGAGATCAATAACGAAATCGAAAAAGAAAACGTGGAGATGCCGGAAGTCCTCACGAAGATCGCTGAGATGATCTTTGAGGACATCTTCCCCAGCAAAAAGTACCAGTATCCGGCATTCGGCGGACGGTACACCTTCCCGTTCAACCAGACGGTGGATGACCGCCCCTACAAGGCAAACCAGAGCTACGATATCGGGCTGCGTGTGCTGACCCCGTGGTATGAGGGCGTCGTAGAGGACTCTACCCTGCGGATGATCTCCGGGCAGGGCAAGGAAGTGCTTGTGGCACTGCCCAACGATGACTCCTTCCTGACCGAAATGCGCGCCTACCTGAAGATCGAACGCTTCCTGCGCAAAAACACCTCGGTGCAGCTTGCAAAGTATGAGGCCATCAAGGAAGCAAAGCGAGTGGAGATGCGGGAGCGCAACAGCAACGCCAAGCTCTACCTGACCGAGGCACTGAAGGATGCCACCATCTATGTAAACGGCGATGTGCTGCGTACCTCCGGCAAGGAAGTGAACAGCCGCATCAACGAGGCAATCGGTCGTCTGGTGCAGACGGTCTACCATAAACTGTCCTACATTACCGCCCCCATGGGCGAGACCGACATCCACAAGCTGTTCCACAGCAGCAACCAGCTCTCCCTCACCTTGGAGGATAGCTCGGAGGCAAACGTCCATGCACTGGACGATGTGCTGCAATTTATCGGCGGCAATTCCCGGATGCACATGAAGACCTCCATGAAAACCATCAAGGATCGGTTCATGAAAGCCCCCTACGGCTTTGTGGAGGACGATGTGCAGTGGCTGGTGGCACGGCTGTTCAAACGGGGTGACCTTGCCTTTACGGTGAACGGCGAAAGTGTGAACGCCAATAATCGCACCGAGGAAGAGCTTGTGGGATACATCACCAAAAAGCAGTTTGTGGACAAGCTGCTGATGGAGGTTCGTGTCCGGGTGCCGGAAAAGCAGAAAAAGGCTGTCCGCACCATTATGAAGGAGCTGTTCAACGTGCTGCCCACGGCAGAGGACGAGGACACCATGATGAGCGAGTTCCGGCGCTACTGCGAGCGCACCATCACCTCCATCGACCGTCTGGAGCCCCGGTACCAGCTTTACGCCTACCCCGGCAGGCAGGTCCTTGCCGAGGGCAAAAAGCTGATGAGCAGCCTGCTGCAGATCAACGCTCCGCTGGAATTTTTCAAGGAAGTCAGCGACGGGCAGGATGAGCTGCTGGATTTTGGCGAGGACTTTGAGCCGGTGCAGAAATTTTTCAGCCCAAACAGCGAGCAGGAGCAGATCTTCCGCCGTGCACTGGATATGCTGGGCATTTACGATGACAGCAAGACCTATATCGTGAACACCGCACTGGAAGATGTTGTCCGGCAGATGCGCAGCATCGTGGGCATGAAAACACCCTACCGTGAGATCCCCAAGCTGCCGGAGCTGCGGGAAAAGTTCATGTCCCTGTACAACGAGATTCTGGAGGAGCAGTCGGCACCGGTGGTAAAAGCCATCAAGGACGACCGCAACCGTGTGCTGGAGGTGCTGAACGACAAGCCCTACAAGGACGCAAAGCACAGTGGTTACATGGAGCGGTTCGAGGAGCTGCTGGACGGTGCTGTGCACTGCAACAATGTGTCGGTGCTGCGCAGCTATCAGGATAAGTCCGATGCGCTGAAAATCCGCCTGCTGAACGAGATGGTAGCCGAGGACAACCGCTTGGCACAGCAGGCACTTGCACAGGCAGAAGCGGAACAGAAGCGTTTGGAAGAGGAAGCCCGCAAGCGTGGCGAGACCGTCACCGTGCCGCAGCCGAAGGCTCAGCAGCCTGCCGTCAAGGTGCGTACCACCAAGAATCTCTCCATCAAAACGGTGGCACGGGCAGCGTCCTGGCGGCTGGAAAGCGCGGCGGATGTAGATAAGTATCTGGATGCCCTGCGTGAAAATCTCTTGAAAGAAATTGCCGATGATTCGATTCTGAATGTAGAACTGTGAGGTTGATTTTATGAAACCTGAAAGTATTGCGGAACAGTTGTTGTATAGCACTGTTAGATTGGAAGCGTTAGATGGCTCATCAGGAACAGGTTTTTTCTTCAATTTTTCAGTTAATGGAAAGCGTGTTACGATTCTACTTACAAATAAGCACGTGGTAAACTATGATCCGAATGCAACTATGCGTTTCTTTCTTCATTTGATAGATGACAATGGAGAAACCATGGAAGATAACTATCAGGTAGAGTATTCAACAAAATGGATATTCCATCCAGAAAAGGATATTTGCTTTACATATGTAATTCCGCTGTTCGTCAATATTAAAATGCGAACCGGTAAAAACGTATTTTTCCGTGCGTGTGATGAAGCTATGATTTATGGCAGCGAGCGGCTTAAGGAGTTGGACGTAGCGGAAAGCGTTTCCATGATTGGATATCCAACTGGACTATGGGATAGACTTCATAACTATCCGATATTTAGGCATGGATTTACTGCAAGTCACCCGGCCTATGATTTTAATGAAAACGGGATAGGCTTAGTCGATATGGCCTGTTTTCCCGGCTCATCTGGATCCCCCATTTTTATCCTTGACCAAAATGGATATACGAACAAGAAAGGAACCCATTACTTGGGCGAAAGTCGTATGATTTTCTTGGGTGTGCTATTTGCAGGACCCACAATGAACATAAATGGACAAATTACAATTGTTGATATTCCGACACAGCAACATGCAATTGCTCAATCACAGACTATGATTAATCTCGGATATTATATTAAAGCATATGAGCTTTTAAAATTCAAAGAAATCATTAAAAACGATATTGATGAAGACGAGCGGAGACGTAGCCATGAACAAAACAGCCATTAAAAACTTTGCCATCTGGGCACGGAACAAGCTGATCGCAGATATCCGCTACCGTGCCGGACTGATGGGCATTGCCGAAAAGGGCATTGCAGACCCTCTGCCCCAGAGCACGCTGGATGCCCAGTTCTACGATATTGGCGCAGCGGAGCCGTATCTGGTGGCAGGCGAGGCCATCAAGCAGCGGCGGCAGCTTGTGAGCGCCATCCGGGAGAAGGAGGCCGACACCGATTACGCCACCGCCTACCAGTACATCATGGAGGAGGTTGCCTACACATGGTTCAACCGCCTGATCGCGGTGCGGTTTATGGAGGTCAACGACTATCTGCCCTCCCACCTGCGGGTGCTTTCCTCCGAGAGCGGCAAGGTGGAGCCGGATCTGGTCACCACCCCCTTTGATGCCGACCTGCCCTTTACCGCCGAGGAAGAAGCCCAGATCATCCAGTGGAAGCAGGATAACAAGCTGGACGAGCTGTTCCGTTTTTTGTTCATCAAGCAGTGCAATGCGCTGAATGAGATTCTGCCCGGTCTGTTTGAAAAGACCACCGATTACACCGAAGTCCTGCTGAACCTTTCGGTGGTGGATCAGGAGGGCGTGGTGTACAAGCTGACCCACGATATCCCGGAAAAGGACTTCAACATCGAGCAGGGCGGTCAGGTGGAGATCATCGGCTGGCTGTATCAGTACTACAACACCGAGCCTAAGAAAGCTGCTTTTGAAAAGAACGGCAAGATCACCAAAGAGGAGATCCCGGCGGTGACCCAGTTGTTCACCCCGGACTGGATCGTCCGCTACATGGTGGAAAACAGCCTTGGACGCCTGTGGCTGGAGGGCCACCCGGACAGCGACCTGCGGAAAAACTGGAAGTATTATCTGGACGAAGCCCCGCAGGAGCCGGAAGTACAGGCAAAGCTGGCGGATATCCGCAAGGAGTACGCCGCCCTGAGCCCGGAAGACCTGACCCTCATCGACCCCTGCATGGGTTCCGGGCATATTCTGGTCTATGCCTTTGACGTTCTGATGCAGATCTACGAAAGCGTGGGTTACAGCCAGCGGGATGCCGCCAAGAGCATTCTGGAACACAACCTCTACGGTCTGGACATTGACGACCGTGCCTATCAGCTTGCCTATTTTGCTGTGATGATGAAGGCTCGACAGTACAACCGCCGCATCCTCAACGGCGAAAACACCTGCCACGTCTACGCCATTCAGGAAAGCAACCCCATCAACCGGGCTCACCTCAAGTTTTTTGGGGCGGGCCTTTCGGACTTGGAAAAGAACACCGCCAAAATGCTGTTGGAGGGTCTGCTGGATATCCTGACCGATGCCAAGGAATACGGCTCCATCCTTAATGTACCGGAGTATAACTGGGCATTGCTGCGCCGGTTTGTGGATGGCATTGACGATGAGGTGCAGGTCTCGCTGGAAAGTGCCGGTGTAGAGCAGACCGCCGAGGAGCTGCAAAAGCTCATCGACCTTGGCGAGACCATGGCACGGAAGTATTGGGTAACCTGCACCAATCCCCCCTATGCAGGCACCAGCAACCTCAGCGCCAATGTCAACAACTTTGTCAAAAAGAACTACCCCGATAGCAAGGCAGACCTGTTTGCTGTCTTTATTGAGCGCTGCCGCCAGATGACCGCCGACAACGGCTATCAGGCAATGATCACCCAGCATAGTTGGATGTTCCTTTCCAGCTTTGAAAAGCTTCGGGAAAAGATGATGCTGACGGAAACCGTCAACATGGCACATCTGGGCGCAAGAGCCTTTGAGGAAATTGGCGGTGAGGTTGTGCAGACCACCGCTTTTGTGCGCTGTGCGAATCATATTGACGGTTATAAGGGCACCTATTGCCGCCTGATTGAGCCGACCTCCCAGCAGGGAAAAGAGGATATGTTCCTTGCAGGGCAAAACCGCTATACCGCAAATCAGGATGACTTTGCAAAGATTCCGGGTGCACCGGTGGCGTATTGGGTGAGCAACAATTTTATAAACAACTATTGCAATAAAAAGCTATCCGAGTTTGGAGATGCAAAACAAGGACTGATTTCTGGTGACAATGAACGATTCTTGCGTTTATGGTTTGAAATTCAAGACAATAAAATGAGCAGAAAATGGTTTCCATATAACAAAGGGGGAGAGTTTAGACGTTGGTATGGAAACAATGACTATGTAATCAACTGGGAAAATGATGGCTTTGAAATCAGAAACTTTAAAGATGAAAAAGGAAAACTTCGTTCGAGGCCACAAAATTTGCAGTATTTCTTTAGAAAGAATTTGTCATGGACAAAAGTCACTATGGGAAAATTCTCAACGAGATATGTTCCGGAGGGGTTCATTTTTTCAGATGCCGGTAGTTCATTCTTCCCATTTGATGATTCAAATTTAGATATTTTTATTGGACTTACGAATAGTGTTGTGGCTCAAGAATATCTTGAAAGCATCAATCCAACCATGAACTACGGAGTAGGGCAGGTTTGCGAAATTCCCATTGTAAATAAGATGTTACGCAATTCCGACATTGAAGCTGTTGTAAAAGAAAATATTGAACAGGTAAAGGATGACTGGGACTCCTTTGAAACAAGCTGGGACTTTAAGGTGCACCCCCTTGTGTACTTGAGCAAAGGCTTATGGGATGCCACGGCTACTGCCGCTACTATGGACTACTACTACGGCCACCTGCCGGAGGCAAGCTGCCCGCTGGAAATTTGCTATTTGCTGTGGCAAGGCCAGTGCAAGGAGCGCTTTGAAAAGCTGAAAGCCAATGAGGAAGAGCTGAACCGCATTCTTATTGACATTTACGGCTTGCAGGATGAATTGACCCCGGAAGTGGAGGAGAAAGATGTGACCGTGCGCAAGGCGGACTTGCAGCGGGACATCAAGAGCCTGCTCAGCTATGCCGTGGGCTGTATGTTTGGCCGCTACGCGCTGGATGTGCCCGGGCTTGTGCTGGCTGGCCAGCCCTTTGAAGAGAAGTTTGTCCGCGCCAGCAATGCTGTGACCGGAACTGGTGTTTTGGGTGCACCGGGTCTGCTGCGTGCGCCGGGCGCACTGTACCTCCGCACCGAGGATGGCGTAAAACAGTGCACCTTTGCCCCGGATGTGGATAACGTCATCCCCATTACCGACGAGGAGTATCTGGAGGACGACATCATTGCACGCCTGTGCGACTGGCTGAAGGTGGTATACGGTGCGGACACGCTGGAAGCAAACCTCGATTACATTGCCAAGGCGCTGGGCAATAAGGGCACCACCAGCCGGGAGGTCATCCGCAACTACTTTGTCAACGATTTCTTCAAGGATCACTGCCAGACCTACTCCGTCACCGGCTCCGGCAAGCGGCCCATCTATTGGCTGTTTGATAGCGGCAAGCAGAACGGCTTTAAGGCACTGGTCTACCTCCACCGCTACACTCCGGATACCATCGGCACCCTGCGTGTGGACTACCTGCACAAGATGCAGCGTGTGTACGAATCCGAGATCAACCGGATGCAGGACATGATGGACCACACCACCAACGCCCGTGAAGCCGCTGCCGCCTCCAAGCGCAAGGACAAGCTGACCAAGCAGTTGAAGGAGTGCCGGGACTACGACGAAAAGATCAGCCATCTGGCGCTTTCCCGCATTGCGCTGGACCTCGACGACGGCGTAAAGGTGAACTACCGCAAGCTCCAGACCGCCGCCGATGGCAAGTTCTACGAGGTGCTGGCGGATAGCAAGAACATCATGGCGAAAGAGAAGAAATGATGCATTATAATTTGTAATAAAAGGAAAGAAAAATGCCGAGAAGAACAAATCTGACAATAGATGAGCTTCCCTATCAATATAAGGGGAAAAAACTTCAACTACATAAAAGTTATACAAATCCACGTTTTGAAAGCAATACCGTTTTGACGGATGATATTTATACTTATATTGATTTTTATTTTGCAAGTCATAAAAAATCAATGAAATACAAAAATCCAGCGGTTTCAAAGCCGAAATATGGAAACGAAATGCAATATCATTATTCGTTTTATTGGAAGCAGTCTATGAATTTTTACTACGCAGCAAAAAAGCTTCCAATAGAAGCAACGCCATTGTTGTCCTATTATTCGATGCTGAATGCTGTAAAAGCGTATTTGGCTTTTAAGTGTGATTATATTGAGGATTTTGTAGAACACTTTTTAGGACATGGTCTGTTTGAAAAAATTGATGCATCGGCAAACGATTTGAATACTATCATGGTGGCACGTAAAATAAAAGGCGTATATCCACTTTTTGCCAAAATGATGGACTCTAATTTTGATACCATTTGGCCGAATGGACAATCTAATGCGTTCACATTAAAACAGCTTTTGTATAATTTGGCGTTTATACATAGGGCATTTATTACAACGTACACTACGCCACGCGGAGCAAAAATACCAGAACTTTTTATTCCGTTAGAAAACAATAGTGTGCCGTGTTATCATAAAGGAAATGATTTTAATTTGTATTTGCAAATTGAACTTGAAAAGAATTTTTTCGGAATATCAGCAAATTCTATTCCAGTCCAATATTCGACTAGCATGTCGCCTTTGCTTACTATAAAAAATGGCGCTCCATTTATTCTTGTAAGCGCAAATGGAGCGCGGCGAAATACAACGGATAGTTTGTCAACAGATTTTAGAAATTTGAATTCTGAATTGAGGAAAGAGTTTCAATACATTAGGTCGAGTAAACGACTTTGGTATTTGAAACGAACAAATTTACAAGGTCAAGATATTATCAATTTGAATAGCATGTCACTTATCATGGCTGCAATGCACAGAATAAGTGAAATTGCACGATATAAACCAGAACAGTTAGCGCATTTGATGAAATCTAAAGAAAATTGGCTGATGCATGAGTTCTTAACACTAGCATTGGATCAATTTATAGATGAACTTGCTGCGGAGATAACAGGGCAAGACATCATGTGTACTGGTATGAAATGAGTTTTCTATGTAAGAGGATATAAAACTGCATGGCTGAATTGAACCTAAAACAAATCATAGACCGGCTGAATGCAGAATTCACCGGCGATACCCGCAAGCTGGTGTTCTGGTACGACGACAAAGCAGACTTTGCCGAGGATCTGGAAAACGTGGAGCTGGAAAATGCAAAGCTCTACCACCTCCAGCCCGATAACCAGTTCTATACCAAATACTTTCTGGAACGGGTGGACACCACCACCAATTACCTTGTCTACGCCCCGTTCCCCAAGCCCGATGTGCGGGAAAACCACTTGGAGGACACCCTGCTGTACTCCCGGCGGTTCTTTGCCGACCGTGCCTCACTGCTGTCGGTAGACCTTGGCATTGAGGAAAAGTATAAGCCTATCCTCGAAAAGCACATCAAGTTCTTTGCCGATAAAAAGCGCACCCAGCGGTTCTACGATCTGGAGATCGAGAACTTCAACGAGGAAAACATCCTCACCGGGCTGCTCAGCGCCATCTGCAAAGCACGCACCTGCTCCTTTGAGGAGGTGGTGCGGATCGTGCTCACTGAGAGCAGCCTGTCGGAAAATGCCTACTTGCAGCAGTTTGAACAGTACGATCTGCTGCCGTCCTTCTGGCGGCTGTGCGAGCAGCATTTTGGCTATACGGACGTAAAGCCTACGCTGGAACGGCTGCTGGCGACTCTTTTCGTCACCTATACCGCCCGCTATGTGCAGGCGGAGCTGCCTGCGGCGTGGAAGTCCTTTGTGTCCTACAAGGCAGGCAACATCATTGCCTTCCTCGACAGCCTGATGAACAGCGTCCTCTACCGGGATAAGTACGATGAACTTTCGGATCATGTGGCAAAGGGGCTGAACGTCTATCAGGCGTTCTCCGGCTGCCGTGCCGATGATCTGGTGGAGTGCGATACCTTCCTTGCAGTGGATCAGGTACTGGTCAAGTGGCTGATGGGGCGGCTTCTTGCCGAGGATACCGGGGCAAAACTCAACGAGCTGACCATCCCGGAGGTGTGCGAAAAGCGTGCCAAGATGCACTTTGGCAGAAAGACCGACAAGACCTACCAGTTGCTGCAAAGCGCCTACTGCATGGTGCAGGCGGCAAACTATCGCAGCGCCGAGGGCTTCAAAGCCATTGTGGACCGGTATCTTTCCGCAGATCATCAGATAGACCAGCAGTACCGGAAGTTCTACTTCTATTACGACAAGCTGGAAAACACCGAAGCCTTTGAGCCGCTGCGGGAACTGGTGGAGAACATCTACACCAACGAATACCTTGACACCCTTCTCCCAGCATGGAATGAGGGGCTCCGGCAGGAGGATGCCTTGTCGGTGCTGCCCTTGCAGCGGGATTTCTACAACGCCAACCTGCGCTACACCAAGGAGCGCACCGTGGTCATCATCTCCGATGCTATGCGGTATGAGGTAGGGCAGGAGCTTTTTGCCCGGATGCAGGATGACCCCAAGTGCTCGGCGCAGTTGAACGTGCAGTTGGGCGTGCTGCCCTCCTATACCCGGCTGGGCATGGCTGCGCTTCTCCCGCACCGCACGCTGGAAATGACCGATGACTTTCAGGTTCTGGTGGATGGCACCCTCTGCGATACGCTGGCAGGGCGTCAGCAGGTGCTGCAAAGCTATGTGCCGGACAGTGTCTGTATCCAGTTTGACGAGATCAAGAGCATGAAGGTGGCAGACCTGCGGGATGTCCTTACCAAGCGGCAGGTCATCTATGTGTACCACAACCAGATCGATGCCCGTGGCGACAAGCCCAACACCGAGGATGAGGTGTTCAACGCCTGTGAGGAAGCCGTGCAGGAGATCATGGATCTGATCCGCCGCATCAATGGCAGCGGAAACACCCATCACTTTATCGTAACGGCAGACCACGGCTTTATCTATAAGCGAGATAAGCTGTCCGAGAGCGAGAAAATCGCAGGCAAGAGCATGGAAAATGCTTTTGTCAACCGCCGCTTTGTGGTGTCCGCTGCTCCGCTTCAGGATGACGGCATCGGGCACATGAGCATGGGCGCAGTACTGGGCAATCAGGATGCCAAGGTGGTTTCCTACCCGGTCAGCAGCAACGTGTTCAAGGTTGCTGGCGGCGGTGCCAACTACGTCCACGGCGGCTCCTCGCCGCAGGAGATGCTGGTGCCAGTGCTGGATATCAAAATGGAGCGTGGACATCAGGAGACCAAGAATGCAGAGATCGCACTGGTCAGCATTCTCCACAAGATCACGAATCTGATCACCTCCATGGATTTTGTCCAGTCGGAAGCCGTCAGCGATACTGTGAAACCGGCAAAGTACCGGGTGTTCTTTATCTCGGGGGACAACGAGAAGATCTCCAACGAAAACACCTATGTGGCAGACAACCGGGAGCTCAGCGCACAAAAGCGCATTTTCCGGCTGCGTTTTACCTTTAAGAACAAGAAGTACGACAAGGATAAGCAGTATTATCTTGTGGTCTATGATGAGGATACAGGTCTGGAACAGTGGCGACATCCGGTGATGATGGATATTGCTTTTGCAGACGATTTTGGTTTTGGATTCTAACAAAAAGGAAGGCGGGTACACCGTATGCTAATGATGGATCAGGCAGCAGAGGGAAACCGGGAAGAACTGCGCCGGAAACTGCGGGAAAACTTTGATGGTCGTATCGTCCGTAAGGATCTGACCAAAAAGATCAAGGAAGGTGCCAACGTACCGGTCTATGTGCTGGAGTTTCTGCTGGGGCAGTATTGCAGCTCGGACGATGAGGAAATCATCGAGCAGGGCGTGCAGAACGTAAAGCATATTCTGGCAGATAACTTTGTGCGCCCGGATGAGGCGCAGAAGGTGCTTTCTCAGTTGCGCCGGAACGGCAGCCACACCATTATCGATATGGTGACCGTGCATCTGGATATCAAGAAAGACTGCTTCTTTGCAGAGTTTTCCAATCTGGGACTCTCCAATGTGCCCATTACGGACGACTACCCGGAAAAATATGACCGTTTGCTCTGCGGTGGCATCTGGTGCATCGTCCAACTGGAATATGAATCCGAGGGTGACAGCACCTTTGGCATGGAGGACTTTGATAGCGAACCCCGGCAGAAAAAGCAGAAGGATGTTTCGCCTATCAGCATCCGCAAGCTGACCCCCATCCAGATGCCCCATATCGATATTGAGGAAGTACGCACCGGGCGTAAAGCCTTCACGCAGGACGAGTGGATGGATGTAATGCTGCGTTCTTGCGGTTATGAGCCGGAGCAGTTGAACCAGCGGGAGAAATGGCTCTTGTTGGCACGTATGCTGCCACTGGTGGAGAACAACTTCAACCTCTGTGAGCTTGGTCCTCGCAGCACCGGTAAATCCCACATCTATAAGGAAATCAGCCCCAACAGCATTCTGGTGTCCGGTGGACAGACGACTGTGGCAAACCTGTTCTACAACATGGGACGAAAGACCGTTGGTCTGGTGGGTCTGTGGGACTGTGTGGCTTTTGATGAGGTTGCTGGTATCAAGTTCAAGGATAAAGACGGCATCCAGATCATGAAGGACTATATGGCTTCCGGCTCCTTCGCCCGTGGCAAAGAGGAAAAGGCAGCCTCGGCCTCGATGGTCTTTGTGGGAAATATTAACCAGAGCGTGGATGTGCTGCTAAAAACCTCCAGCCTGTTTGACCCGTTCCCGCCTGAAATGGGAACAGACACTGCATTTTTGGATCGCTTGCATTGTTACATTCCCGGCTGGGAGATCCCAAAATTCCGCCCGGAGCATTTCACCAACGACTACGGTTTCATCACGGATTATCTTGCTGAATTTATCCGGGAACTGCGTAAGGAGCAGTACGGCGATGCACTAGATAAGTATTTCCGCCTTGGTAAAAATCTGAACCAGCGCGATACGATTGCAGTGCGTAAGATTGTAGGCGGCTATGTAAAGCTGCTGTACCCGGATGGTGAGTTTACCAAAGAGCAACTGGAGGAAATCCTTGTCTTTGCGCTGGAAATGCGCCGTCGAGTGAAAGAGCAACTGAAAAAGCTGGGTGGTATGGAGTTCTATGATGTGAATTTCAGCTACATTGATCTGGATACCTTTGAAGAAAAGTTTGTGTCGGTTCCCGAACAGGGCGGCGGCAAGCTGATCCCGGATGGAATGTGCAATCCGGGACAGGTCTATACCGTTTCTCGTGGAAAAAGCGGTATGATCGGTGTATTCCGGTTGGAAAGTCAGATGTTGCCGGGCAGCGGAAAGTTTGAGCGCACCGGTCTTGGCAGCGACCGTGACTGCAGAGAATCCACCAACACAGCCTTCAACTTCCTGAAAGCAAATGGAAACCGCATCAGCGGTGGCATCAGCACGGCATCTAAGGACTACATCATCAACTATCAGGATCTTCAGGGCATTGGTATGACAGGAAAGCTGGCACTGCCCACCTTGATTGCATTGTGCAGCATTGCTCTTGGTCGTCCTACGGTCAGCACTCTTGCAGTTCTGGGCGAGATCAGCATCAGTGGAACGATCTTGAAGGTAGATGAGCTTGCCAACAGCCTGCAGGTCTGCCTCGATAGCGGTGCAAAGAAAGTATTGCTGCCGATTTCAAGTGCCGTTGATCTGGGGACTGTTCCACCGGAATTGGTGGGTAGCTTCAATCTGATTTTCTATAGCAGCGCAGAGGATGCGGTGTTTAAAGCACTTGGTGTGGAGTGAAGAAAGGCGTGCTCTATGAAAACGAATGATAGAAAAATCACAGACCTGATGGCCACAATCCATACAGGAAAAACGCAACTTCCTGATTTTCAAAGAGGCTGGGTATGGGATGATGGTAGGATAAAAGCACTGATTGCAAGTATTACAAATGGTTATCCTGTCGGTGCAGCAATGTTTCTGGAATACGGTAATGAGAGCATTCACTTCAAATCACGAGTTGTTGAAGGGGCGCCTTCTGCAGACAAGATGATACCTGATGAACTTATTCTGGATGGACAACAAAGACTGACATCTGTCTATTCTTCACTTTTTAGCGAGAAAGCAGTTAGAACAAGAACAGACAAAGGGCAAGAAATAGAACGCTTTTACTATATTGATATGGTCAAAGCTGTTAACAGCACGATTGACCGGGTGGATTCGATTATTTCGGTTCCTAAGGATCGGAAAATAACTTCAGATTTTGGTCGAAAGGTTGAGCTGGATCTTTCTTCTGCTTCGCAGGAGTATGCACAGAACATGTTTCCTCTGAACATTATTTTAGATCCCAGTAAATACAGCAAGTGGCAGATGGATTATATGCAATATCATCAGTATGATCCGAATGCGGCAAAGTTGTATATGGATTTTCTGTCTAAAGTAATTGTTCCATTGGGGCAGTATACAATTCCAGTGATTACATTGGATAAAGATACACCCAAGGAGGCAGTTTGCCAGGTTTTTGAGAATGTAAATACTGGTGGAGTATCACTTACAGTTTTTGAATTAGTCACTGCGATTTTTGCAATGGATAATTTCGAACTGCGTAAGGACTGGGAAGAGAGAAAGAATAAATATTTTAATGATGAGATTCTTTCGGTGACCTCTGCAACGGACTTCCTTACAGCTTGCACATTACTGTCTTCGTATAAAAAAGGAGGAACCGTAAGTTGTAAGAAGAAAGATGTCTTGAATCTGACGCTGGCAGAGTATCAGCGGTATGCAGATGATTTGACAGATGGATTTGTAGAAGCAGAAAAAATTTTGCAGGAAGAACGGATCTTTTCCAGCAAGGACTTACCGTATACAACGCAATTGATTCCGCTTGCAGTTCTTTGTACACTGCTGGCAGAGCATAATCGCATTAAAACAACAAGCGTAAAAGACAAAATAAAGCAATGGTACTGGTGCGGCGTTTTTGGTGAAATGTATGGAAGTGCAAATGAAACGCGCTACGTATATGATGTAGTGGGAGTGATGGCGTGGCTAGAAGACGCCAGCAAAACGCCTAAAACGGTGCAGGAGTTTTATTTTAATCCAGTGCGTCTGTTATCTTTGCAGTCAAGATTGAGCGCAGCCTATAAAGGCATTATGGCACGGATCTTGAAAAATCAATGCAAAGATTTTATCAGTGGTCGTGAAATGGACTTTACGGTTTATAAACATCGGTGTACAAGGGGTACAAACAAGATAAAATAGAAATGAGGGGCGATAG
>ERZ772812.954-NODE-954-length-22761-cov-4.392892_pt1 | contig 22761 bp, 12 predicted proteins | sample MGYA00511343_ERZ772812 | MGnify/ENA primary metagenome ERZ772812 (study PRJEB29015, sample SAMEA2737706) | human gut metagenome | biome: human gut; feature: human-associated habitat; material: faeces | place: China | collected 2012 ...
GCCAGTAGTGCCGCCGCCGGTGGTGCCGCCGCCGGTGGTCACATTGATACCGCCAGCCACAATGGTCGGGTTGAGCTTAACATTCTGCGCATTCTTAAAGGTGGTCGTCTCAAGCGTTACCTGCGCACCATCTGCGCAATCTGCTTTTACATTGAATGTCAAGGTAAACAGAACACCATCGTCCGTATGCTCCCCTGCGTTAGCATCAACATAGAGATTCACCTTTCCCGTATCTTTATTACCGGTAAAGTTGCCCTCAATATTTCCCTTTTCAGCTTTTGTCAGCTCCAGTTTATCTCTGTCATACTTGACGGTAAAGTCAAAAGCCGCAAACCCCGGATTATCCGCAATGGAAACATTCAGTGTAACTTCGTCGCCCGCCTTAACTTCTTTTTGTACAGTCTCAACGGTGATCGTAGCCGCACTGCCGTTATCAGTGCCAGCTGCCATAGCAGGGGTGAGCGCCATTGTGAACACCACCACTATGGAAATAATCACCGATAACCATTGTTTTGCATTCTTCATGTTTTTTCGTTCCTTTCTTTATGAAAATGTGTTGTATCACATGATACACGTAGGGTTGCTACTTCTGTCGAAGGATGCCCTATCCGGCATCCTTCGACAGAAAAGGAATCTCAATCGCCGTAGCCGGCCAACCGCCGCTGGAGAGCCCAGGCATCGAAAATATCAACATCACCATCGCCATTGATATCGCCATTAGCAGGAATGATACCTTCTACATCATACCCCGCAAGGTAGCGACTCAGTGCGTAGACATCGAAAATATCAACATCGCCATCGCCGTTAACATCGCCAGCCACGGTGCTCTGTAGATTAAAGCGGCTGTCCATGTTGGCCAAGCGGTTTTCGATCCAGGTTGTCATCTCATCCACAACGCCCTGATAGCTCGCGCCCTGCCAAATGTGGCCTGCCTCCTCCGGGTTGCCGATGCGGATATAATCCCAGATGGTGTAGTTCATAGCCGCATTGTCCTTCAGGAGAGCGTACTGCCGTGCGATGGTTCCATTGCTGCCCAGCAGGTCACGAACCTCCGAGGCAAAGGTATTGGTGTAGTACTCCTTGACCGCAGCTTCAAAGGCCGGTATCCGGATCAGAGCCTTCGCCAGATAGTGGTAGTCCACGATCTCCGCACCGTTGGTCTTGTTCCAGCCTGTACCGAAGGTCATATCCTGATCCCAGATGGGGCCGGCATACATCATGCCGTCTGCATCCTTGTAGAAATAGACCGAGGAGATGAATCCGTCACAATTCAGCGCCAGCTCCTGCAGCAGGAACACCTTGACCAGAGAATCCATGTCCACATACTCATAGAAATACTTTCCGGTACCGGTATTATAGCCCGTGTACGCGCCGGTATCATCCGTGGCGTAAACAGCGTCCTCAAAAGCCTGATAGTACTCGCTGATGTACTTCATAGCTGCATTGCCGCACCACTCAGGGCTCTTGACATTGAAGGCAACGCCCTGGCGGGTCTTGAAGCCGCTGACCTCATCCCACATCTCGTGATTCAGCTCGATGAGATAGCCGCCCGTGATGTTCTCAGGCTCCTTCAGATCCTTGGTGTACTGGTACTGCTGACCGTAGCTATTCTCCGCCAGATCGGTGGTCATATCGGTACCATAGCCTTCATTGAGCTGTTCATACGCCTGCTCCATGTCCGTGATGGCCACAGAAGTCGCTCCCACGGAGTTCTTCTCGCTGAGGAGATAGACACCGCGATACTCCCCATCATAGTAGAGGTTGACCCAATCGCAGCTTGCGGTATACGCAAGCCCCAGCTCAGCGGCCAGATCCTTGATGAGCTTATCGTGCATCTGTGTGGCATCGAAGTAGCTGGCCAGCAGCACCCACGTCTTGACCTGCTCCTGCTTCCCCAACAGATCGCTGGGCTCTGCCAGCTTGATCTGATAGGACTTCTTGGGCGTATAGGTAAAGGTGGAGTTGCCCCGCGCCTTCAGCTGCGTCAGGCCGCCATTGTAGATGCTGGTGCCATTTGCAGCGACCAGCTCCATCTGTGCATCCTTCACCACATGGCTCTTGTCCGCATCGACATAGGAGATGCCCTTATTCGCGGCGTCCTTGCTGGTCAGATACAGTGCAGGGAGTTCGGAGGCCTGCATCACACGGAAGGTCAGGGGCTGTTTGCCCTTACCCACGGAAGCGGTGATCTCCCGATAGCCGTCCGCGCCCACGGCTGCCACTGCGGTAACATCCACAGCGTCGCTCAAATAAGTCATTCCCTTGTTTCCGGAAAGCATGACCTTATGGCTCGCGGGCTCCGTAGCAAAGGTCAGAGACAGCTGCGTCATGTCCGCGGAAGCCGGCAGGAAGAGATACTTGGCGTCACCCTTCTCTGTAAGGGTGATCTGATGACCGTCCACGGTAGCCGCCACAGAGGTGACATCCGCCGGTGCGGGATCCGTCCGCGCATAGAGAACATTCGACCACTTAGCACTATTGTAGACCTTGTTGTTTTCCGTAGGAACTTTCGTGCGGCCAGCCGCCACAAAGTAGTAGCCCATATCCGCAGTCAGGCCGGTTACTGTAAGGGTCGTCTTTTCAGTGGTTCCCACGGACTGTCTGCTGCTGTTGTTCTCGTTGCACCGAAATACCTCGTAGTACCCCGCGCCCAAGGCCGCAGACCAACTTAGTGTCAGCGTTGTTTCTGTGGAAGTCTCGCATTTGAGATTCTTTACATCGTTGGGGATGATCTTGTAGATCAGGGTCTTGGTGCCGTAATAGTCACCGCGGCCTGTGCACTCGATTTTCGCCTCACCGATGTCCTTGCTGTCAGGCCATTCCACATAGAGATCCGGGATCCGGTTGTTGATGAGGTTGTTATCGTTGCTCTGTGTCAGCACAAAGTCCCCGTACTTGGCAAAGCTGCTGGGGCGAACTCCTCCCTCACGATAATAGTATCCGGGCACCGGTGTAAGGTCGCGCGGATCGTCGGGGCTGCCGAACTTGAACACTACCTCTTCCCCGGCGATGTCAATGCCCTTCGTTTTGCAGACCTTGCAGACATAGTCGTCATCCCAGACATGACCAACAGGCATCTGGAAAGCTGATCTGTCCGTTGTGTCGCAGCCCGGGCAGGTATACGTGATATAACCGCCGTTCACGCAGGTACGGCTGTCGCTCGCCGTCGTCACATAGGCATAGCCATCCGCGCAGGAGTGATATCTGTCCTCTCCCATCGAGGAGAACTCGTTCTTCTTGACGCTGCCCTTTGCAAGGATCACCTGCTTGCCGTCCGTGGTAGACAGCAGGCCGCTGAATGCATACTCGCCCGTGGGCTCCAATGCCTCGCCGCAGACCGTACAGGTAATCGTCCCTGTGGACATATCGTACTTGCTGGAAGCACCTACCTTGTGCTTGCCCAGCTCGCAGTCGGTGCGCGTCTCAGTGTAAGAATCCAGCTCCGTGCCGTCATACTTGACCGCCTTCACCGTGAAGGTCTCCTCCGTGGCCTTCACCGTCAGGTACATACCGGTATAATCGTTGTGCGGGATCGCTTTTACATACTCATCGCGGTCATGGAACTCATTGCTCTTGCCACTGAGGTCACCGCAGACATAGTACACGACACCGCCGCGGCTATTTTCATCCTGCGCTATGCCTCCGATCATAGGATAAGTCCGCGCATAAGCGTGATCATCCCCACCGAACACAAAGTCAAAGCCCGCCTTTTCAATAGAAGAGATAATCTCCGGCGTTGCAGAAACGGACTCGGTACCGTAGATAGGCTCGTGAGCCACAAGCACCCTCCAGATGCAGTCAGTGGTCAGCTGCTCGGCGATGTCCGCAAGAGCCGTGGCCAGCTTCGTTCCGTTGTTGACAACCACCACGCAAACCTTGCCATACTCCATCTTGTACCAACTATTCTGGGCGCTTTCGGGCAGGTCGTAGAGCGCATCGCTGATCTCACCGTTCGCGTCGCCGTAGTACTCATGGTTGCCCATGACATGGATCATGTCCACACCGCTGAGAGTCTTGCTGTTGACCGTGTTTAGGAACGGGCGCCAGTTTTTAACATACTCCGTTACATTGTCAATAGCATCGCCGGTCTGGATAGCAAAATCATAGACCGTTTCGTCACTTGCCAGATCCTTAAGGACATGGCTCAGGTTGGCAGTATCCGAGGATTGAATATCGCCGAGGATAAAGAAGTTGGTCGACTCAGCCCCCGCCGCAGGCATCTTAAAGCTCTGCGTATCAGACCAGGTAGTGCCGTCACCCACCTGATAGTAGTAGATGGTGCCGGGCTGCAGACCGGTAAGGGACACCTTATTGCTCCGCAAAGCATCACCATGGCTGCTCTGCACAAAGGTCTGGATGGTAGAGTTCCCCTCCACCGTGACAGGATTGGTCAGGTCATTTGCGGTAGAATATTTCACGAAAGCCTTTGCCGCAGAACCATCAATCTGGGTAAGCCAAGTTATGCTCTTAACATTTGGCTCAGATACGCCATTGGTCATGATGCCAAAGGGTTTGCCCTCGTTCTCCGCCGTCCGCTCACAGACGATCACCCGCTGATTCCAAGAACGCCCGCTGTTGGCCTTTTCCGCATAGAAGGTATACTCTCCCGGCGTATCAAAGGTATGGGTCAGCTTCCCCTTCATATTCGTCTTACCCATGCTTACAGGGGCGTCCGCACCGTTCACCTGATAAACGGTCGCGCGGGAGACGGCATTGCCGTCTGCGTCTGTCACAGTCAGCTCCGTGGACATACCGACAATGGCCCGTTCGCAGCTGAGCTGATAACCGGCCGTCAGCGCGACCTCCTGCTCCGTACCGGAGAAGGTATAGGTCTTGCCGCTCTCCGTGCCGTCGTCAATGGTATAGTTACCCTTCGTGACGGTGTATCGCAGCGTGTCCCCCTCCGCGACGTCCGCGGGGATGTTGATGATAAGGTATCCCAGCTCAGACACATAGCCATATTCAGCTGCGGTTTCCGCTCCGAAGAGCCGTGCCAGCAGTGACCGCTGTGCCGGCTTCCGCGTGATCGTGATTTTTGCCTGCTTATCTGTCGTTTCAAGTGTCAGCAGATAATCATCGGATCTTTCCACGGTCGCGTCCTGCAGATACTTGGCGGCGTTGCCCATGGTGCTGAAATCTACGGTGATCTCGGCCTTGGTCACAGGCTCTCCCGTGTTGTTCACGATGGAGAGGGCGTATTCCTTGCCAATCTCCGGCGCTTCCGGCTGGGGCAGCACATCGATGGCCGATCTCTGACCCTCGGCATCCTCTACCCGGAAGGTACGCGTCTCTTCGGTCACATTGCCGTAGAAGTCCTTAAGCCGGATGGTAAGCGTATGGGTGCCGTTGCGAAGCTCCACGCCCTTAAGGTAAAGCGAGCCCTCGTTGATCTCCAGCTGATTGGTGTAATCCGCACCGTCCAGCAGCACGCGGATGCCGCTCTGGTCAATACCGGTGGCATACTTGTCGGTCAGCTCGCTGTCGGAATACACAGCGGAGAATGTGAGAGTGCCGCTGCTGAGAACAGTGGAGCTGTCCCCGGCCAGCACCGTGCCGCTGCCCGTCTCCGTAACGGATTCCAGCACTGGTCGGGTAACGTCGTTGGTGTTGGTACCGTAGATGAACTGAAAATTGTCGATATAGATATATCCACTGCCTTTTTTACAGTTCTGAGGCGACGTTATACGAATTGCATAGGCGCGGCACATATCAACCGGCATCTGCAGCGTTGAAATATCCGCCTCTACCCACGTCCAGCCTTTACCTGCCCAGTCGGAAAGAGTGGTTCCACTAACAACTCCATTAGCGTCATAGCTCTTATACTGGAAATAACTCGTAGTACCAACCAATTCGCCATCAAAATATGACGTTGATCCGTCCTCATTTATTGCCATGTGTGCCGTTGGGCTCAGGTTTCCACTTTGCTTCGACGCGCAACCCTTCAGGATTGCTTTAATTTGTGTCCCATCATCTTTGAAGGTTTCAGGTACATTGATCCAAAATCCGAGTTTGGTTGGCTGCAGCGTATCCAGCAACATATCCCCAGAAAAGCCGAAATCGGCAGACATCACAGAGGTTAAGTTACTTTCTCCGCCAAAATTGAACCCCACCTTAAAAGCATACTGTCCAAAGCGGACATTCTGATCTTCATCGGCGCTAACAACCCGATTGCCATCAGTCGGGAATATAACTCCCTTACTACTAGTATCGCGAATCCAAACCCGATCAGCCCGGACTTCTTCCGGCGTAAGATATCTGCTGTGTCCTGCGCTGCTCGGACCCACATGACAAGACCAGTAGTTCTCTGCTGAAACCACTGTATTTCCATCCTCGGTCGCAATCACATGGTCTTCAAAGTCCATTATGACGTATGGTTCCATACCGACAACGACACTCACAGCCCCAGCAATAGATGCATCTCCAAGCAATACCACCTGTACAGTAGCACGCAGTGAAGACTCAGCATCTGCAACAAACAAATTTTTGCTGAATTTCCCCAGTCCCGCAGAATATATAGCACTGTCATCGCCCTGTCTTATGGTCGCATTGACCTTCTGCGTCCCATCAGCATCCGATATGAACTCAAGGTTTGTAACGCAGTAGCTCTTTTTATTCACTGTCATGTTTTTGTTCAAGCTTTCCGGAGTAACTGCCATTTTGTAATCAGTCGTTCCGTTGCTTGACTTAGGATCAACAATCGGGCTAAATTTATAATACGTTGGTACCAGCGTCCACGCAAAATCCCCATCCTTATACCTGACCTCGCGGCCCTGCCATGTGGGTTTGAAGGTCAGGTCGCTGGTCTCGCCGAAATCGATGGAAACGCTGCTGTTGGTAAAGTCCAGCTTGTCCGGCCACTGGATCTGAATGGCGGTCTGGCCAACGGTCTCGCCGTTGACCTGCAAGCCGACAGTGACCTCACCGCAGGTATCCCCCGCCCTGTAAAGGCCGGTGGTTGCATTGATAGTGCCGCTGCCGGAGAGCACCGTCCACACAGCGCCCGCGGGAATATCCGCACGGCCGCCGGCCGCATCCACGCCCGCCGCCGTAAACTGTACCGTGCTGCCGGGCGTATAGACCTCGTTATTGGGCGTCAGCACCGCGTGGTCGAACTCGCCCGTGGGCTTCGCCTTGGAGAGCACCATAATGGTGTTGGACACCTTGCGCTCATAGCCGTCGGAGGGGCGGCAGCGCAGCGTCAGGCCGGCGGTGGTCTCGTTCTCCGGCTCACCCTCGCGCTGGGTGGCAAAGGTAGAGGAGCCGCCGCCATCCAGGTTGACCGCCTCCACACAGCCCAAGGCCTCCATGGAGGCAGCTACCTCCGCCATGGTCATGCCCACGGAATAGGGTGCCTGTCGGCCATCCACCATCAGCATTACCACGGTACCGTCCGCCTTGATACCGATAGCCGTGCGGGACGCGCGGGTGGTGTTGTCCAGTCCGCTGCGGGCGTGCCCGTTTTCAAAAATATCGCCAAAGCCGGCAACAGCCTCCCGGACATTGCCGGCATCAAGGGCGTCGTTGCACGTCCGAGCGTCGGTGATGTGCGCCTTGCCATCCATATCCACCCAGAAGGTGGTGGCGGTAGCCCGGTTGATGGCAACTCCGTTCATAACGAAGGCGCCGCTGGGCCGGCCGTTGCTCATGTCGTAGCCACCGGCATTGATGGCGCCCACAACATTCTCACCACGGCGGGTCTGCATGCTCTGCGCCTGCTTGGTGGTCTCCAGCATGGCCCAGTTCCTGCCGCTCTGGATGGTTTCAATGTTATAGTCACTGTAGCCCAAGGCCAGAGATGCCGTAGAGCCGGTACCCACCTTGACTTCCATCACATGCCCCATCATCTGTTGGGTCAGTGACGCATTGTTCAGGATCCACTCGTACTCGGTGACATCCGGTGTAACGGCATATTTCTTCTCCGAGATCTGCCGTATGCCCAGTGTGTCAAGACCACTTCCGGCCGCGACATCCACCGCCAGCGCATGCACCGGCAGCAGTGATACCGCCATGCACAGCGCAAGCAAAGCTGTCAGCACTCTTCTCCTCATCTTGCCCTCTCCTTCATCTGTTTATATTTTTTCTCTCCACCATCGATTGACAAGGCGTGTTTGCCCTCGTCAATCGATGGTACCATTACAGTATTCCTCTCCAACAGTCCGCGCGAATCTCTGCGCGCGTTGTCACACCGTGACAACGCGCGTCGCCGTATATACGGCGAGTCCAGCCCATATTTGATTTATGTCTATGCGACACGCAAGTGTGGTGTCTCCACACATACCACTACCATGTCAAAAGGCACCGGTGTCCGTCCGGTAGGACGGCAGGTATCCGTCCACACACAACCGTCCGACGACACAGTGCCTGATCACGTCCGCAGCGCGATGCCGCATCCGGTATTCGGTTGACCCCGTTTGTGCGGCTCTGATCCGCGCGCAGATCCCCCAAATCCCCCGCATTGTGTCAATTGCCCACTAATTTGTGGTTCCAGCGACCATACTGTACCATACTTTTCTGAAAAAGGCAAGTGTCCTGCCGCAAATTCTTCAGTTTTTCCTTTTCAAAATGTTTTCCGTTCCGCCGCCATTGTGTCCCGTCCGAAAATATGGTATGCTGGGGAAAACAACAGACAAAGGAGCGCTTGATATGCGTCTGATCTCATGGAACGTCAACGGCCTGCGGTCGTGTCTGGGCAAGGGCTTTCTGGATTTCTGCACCTTCGCGGACGCGGACATCATCTGCCTGCAGGAGACGAAAATGCGCCCGGAGCAGGCGCAGTTCGACCTGCCGGGCTACCGCATGTTCTGGAACAGCGCGGACAAGGCCGGCTACTCCGGCACCGCCGTGTTCACCCGGCGGAAGCCGCTGTCCGTCACCTACGATTTCGGCGCGGACATCCACCGCCACGAGGGGCGGGTCATCACCGCCGAGTTTGAGGACTTCTGGCTGGTATGCTGCTACACCCCCAACTCCAAGGATCAGCTGGCACGGCTGGACTACCGCATGGAATGGGAGGACGACCTCCGTGAATACCTCCTGGAGCTGGACGCGGTGAAGCCGGTGGTCTACTGCGGCGACCTGAATGTGGCGCACCAGGAGATCGACCTGAAGAACCCCAAAACCAACCGGATGAACCCCGGCTTTTCCGACGAGGAGCGCGGCAAAATGACCCAACTGCTCTCCAGCGGCTTTGTGGACACCTTCCGCGCCCTGTACCCGGAGCGCACCGGCGCCTACTCCTGGTGGAGCTACCGCTTCCACGCCCGTGAGAACAACGCGGGATGGCGCATCGACTACTTCATCGTGTCCCAGCGGCTGATGCCCCGGGTAAAAAGCGCCGACATCTGGCCGGAGATCACCGGCAGCGACCACTGCCCGGTGGTGCTGGAGCTGGCGGAATAAATACCCGGCAAATACGACATACTGCCCGGCACTGGGCATAGGAGGAACACCATGGAACGGACATACATCGACACGCTGGCGCAGCTCATCGCGCGCAGTCCCACCTGCTACCACGCGGCAGCCACCGCCGCAGAGCTGCTGGCGGCGGCCGGATACGCCCCTCAGGACGAGGGGCAGCGCTGGCAGCTGCGCCCCGGCGGGAAATATTACATGACGCGGGGCGGCTCTGCCCTGATCGCCTTCCGCGTGCCGGAGCGCGCCCCGGCAGGCTTCCGTCTGGCGGCGGCGCACGGGGACTCCCCCTGCTTCAAGCTGAAGGAAAATGCCGCCCTGCGGGACGGCGGCTATCTGCGGCTGAACACGGAGGTCTACGGCGGCCTGCGCATGTCCAGCTGGTTCGACAGGCCGCTGTCGGTGGCCGGGCGGCTGTTCACCGAGGAGGACGGCGTCCTCCGCCAGACGCTGGTGAACATCGACCGCGACCTGCTGGTGATCCCCAGTGTGGCCATTCACTTTGACCGCGCCGCCAACGACGGCGTCAAGTACCGCGCCAACGTGGACACGCTGCCGCTGGCCGGCGGCGACGGCGCGGCGGACATCCTGACCCTGGCGGCGGAGTCCGCCGGGCTGCGCCCGGAGTCCGTGCTGGGCAGCGACCTGCTGGTATACTGCCGCCAGCCGGGCACGCTGCTGGGCAGCAGCGGCGAGCTGTTCATGGCGCCCCGGCTGGACGATCAGGCCTGCGTGTGGGGCTGCCTGCACGGGTTTCTGGAGAGCGGCGGCGGCGCGCCCCTGCCGGTGTTCTGCCTGCTGGACAACGAGGAGGTCGGCTCCGCCACGCCGGAGGGCGCCGCCTCCACCCTGCTGCGGGACGTGCTGCGGCGCATCACCGGTGCGCTGGACGTGGACGAGGAGGGCTATCAGATGCTGCTGTCCCGCAGCATGCTGGTGTCCGCCGACAACGCCCACGCCATCCACCCCAATCACCCGGAGCTAAGCGACAGGGACAACGCGCCCCGGCTCAACGGCGGCATCGTGCTGAAATTCAGCGCTCCGCGCCGCTACGCCACCGACGGCGGCTCCGCCGCCGCCTTCCGCTCCCTGTGCCGCCGGGCGGACGTGCCGGTGCAGACCATGGCCAATCGCTCCGATCTGCCGGGCGGCTCCACACTGGGCAGCATCGCCGGCACGCTGGTGCCGGTCAGCGCCGTGGATATCGGCCTTGCGCAGCTGGCCATGCACGCAGCGGTGGAGGTCATGGGCGCGGAGGACTACCCCCGGCTCATCGCCGCCATGCGGCAATTCTATAAGGAGTGACCACACATGAAAAAGCGATCTGATACATCACCGCGCCGCACCGGCGCGCAGCTGAAAGCCGCCATCCGCCGCCAGCCCTCTGTGTTCGCCGTATACACCATTCTGCGGCTGATCGTGCTGGCCACGCTGGTGTCCTCCGTCCTCCGCGGCGAATACGAGAGCGCCTTCATCTGCCTGCTGGTGCTGGCGCTGTTCATGCTGCCGTTTTTCATCCAGCAGAACTTCGGCATCGAGCTGCCGTCCACGCTGGAGATCATCATTCTGCTGTTTATTTTCGCGGCGGAGATACTGGGCGAGCTGAAATGCTATTTCATCACGTTCCACCACTGGGACACCATGCTGCACACCACCACCGGCTTCCTGTGCGCCGCCACCGGCTTTGCGCTCATCGACATTCTCAACCGCAACAGCCGCATCAAATTCCAGCTGTCCCCGATCTATGTGGCGCTGGTGGCCTTCTGCTTTTCCATGACGGTGGGCGTGCTGTGGGAATTCTTCGAATTCGGCATGGATCGGCTGTTCCAGATGGACATGCAGAAGGACACCGTGGTCAACTCCATCACCTCGGTGATGCTGGATCCCACCAACAGCAACATCCCCGTCACCATTGACGGCATCACATCCGTGCAGGTAAACGGGCAGGAGCTGGGCTTCGGCGGCTATCTGGACATCGGCCTGTACGACACCATGAAGGATCTGTTCGTGAACTTCATCGGCGCGGTGGTATTCAGCACCATCGGCTATTTCTACATCAAGCACCGTGGTCAGGGCAAGCTGGCCAGCGCCTTTATCCCCACCATCACAGACGATACGGACGGCGCCGCGCCGCCGGAAAACACAAACTGACAGACACAAGCGCCGTCCTTCGGACGTATCCGAAGGACGGCGCTTTTTTATCTCCGCTTATTCCTCTTCCTTGCGTCTGCGGCGCAGCAGCTCCAGTCCCGTCAGGGACGTTACCGCCGCCGCTGCATAGACCGTGATGCCCGCGTCAAAGGTGGTAGGGCTGCTCTTGCCGCTGCCCACGGTGAACGCCGCGGTCAGGCTTCCGCTGTCCGTCAGGACGGTGAGCGTATGCCCGCCCTTGGCCAGCCTGTTCAGGTACGATGCCTTGAGATACAGCTCCACGGGATAGCTCCCCTCGACGGTGTAGCTGCCCCTGCCGACCGTTCTGCCGTCCACCTGCACGCCCGTGATCCCGGACACGGCGGCGCGGAAGATCAGCCCGTAAACGCCGCCGGAATACTCCGTCCCGCTGGGCGGGTTGGTGCCGTTCCGCACGGGATAGAGGCTGGGCGCGTAGTACACCCGCCGCTTGGCGATGACCGTATCCTTCTGCGTGATCTCGTCCTGCGCGGCGGCGTCCTTGTAATACTTGCCGCAGCCGCCGCAGTGCCAGTATTCGATGTTGCCCTCGGCGCTGGTAGTGGCGGCCTTGGCGGGCACGTTCACCAGATTCGCGTGGTGGGCGGGGTTGAGATCGCCATATTCGGCACCGCAAACGCTGCATTTTGCCTTTTCGGTGCATGTCGCCGTCCCGCCGGAGCAGTCCTTGGTCTCGGAGCCGGTGCAGCCGTCTACCGTGCATCTGCGGGTGTGCGTGCCGTCGCCGTTGGATACCCATTCACCGTAGGTATGCCCGTCGTTGACCGTTACGGTCATTTCGGCGGTGTTGCCCGCCTTGTCGGTAACAACGATCCTCTGCCCGCCGTTTGCCGGAGCAAGGGTAAAGCCGCCGTTTTCGTTAAGCGTGACCGCCGCGCCGTTTACGGTGACGGTATCCACATATTTCTCGTTGATCGTGACCGTCTGTGCCTTGCAATAGGTCTTGCCGTTCTCTATGCCGCCGATGACCGGCTGAACATTGTCAAGCGTTATGCGGTCGGAGCGAAGGTATGTTATGTTCATGCTCGCATCAACAAGCATGGCATAAACAATATACTCCCCGTTGGGGTCTATGTGGAACGGCTCCTGGTACCCGCTGAATACGAGAGATTGAAGCTCCGCCTCGGAGAGATCCTGATGGGTCACCAGATAAGAGACGAACACGGTTCCGCTGTTGTCGGCGGCGGTGATCGTCACCGTCTGCGTGTCCTTAAAGAACAGCCCGAAAGTGATGTTGTTGAGGAACGATTTCCAGCTGTTCTTGCTGATTTTGATTTCGCCCGTGGGCTTTTCACTGTCTTTCCACTTGGCCGTGATGGTCATATCCCCGGCGGGCATGGTGGCCGGGAGCGCCGGATTCCATCCCATGAAGGTGTAGCCTTCTCTTGTCGGGTCGGCAGGCGCGGTGATGGCCGTGCCGTAGTCCTGCGTGATGGGTGCAACCTCGCTGCCGCCGTCGGTGTCAAAGGTGATGGTGTACGACTTCGCCGTCCACTTGGCTGTCAGGGTCAGACCGGCAACAAAACGAGGTTCCTGGTTCTTCTCTGGACGGATACGATCCAAACCATCTATTTTACCGTCACCATTCATATCTTTAAAACGGATGTCACCCGGAACGGTGTTGTCTGAATATAATAACCCTTTTGCACGTGCTTCATCAATTTCTGCTTGTGTATGGAAAATGCCGTCTGCAACGTAGAGTAACATATTGCGGCTACCTACCGGTCTGCCGGTCGAGAATTGGTATTCGGGCACATTTTGTACTTCATCCCAAAAAGTGATTTCGTTGCGTGCATACGTCATGTTCAGAGATGCTCCATATTCGACTTCTCCGATCTTATCCTGCCAGCTGACCAATGATTCGAAGCCTCTATTCTTCATTTCTCCCAGGTTTTCACGAGGTAATGTGATACCGGTGATTTCAGGCAGAGAAGCATTACGGGAGATCAGCATGTTGGTTCGTTTGTGATAGAAAACGTCTGTTTCCCAACTCAGGCGATTCTGCAAGAATTTGAAGTCTAAGCCGACATTGTAAGTTGTACCCACTTCCCAAGTGATATTCGGGTTGGGAGTACGGCTCGGATAGAGACGTTTGTTTTCCTGGCCACCGAATACAGTACCGGCATTGTTGAATGCGTAAGTAGTCAGATATTGGATGGAGTGGTCATAGTTGCCATCACCGTCTACCAATGCATCGTTCCCTGTCTGAGAAACCGAACCACGCAGTTTGAAGTAATCGATAAAGCGGATATTATCTTTCCACCAATTTTCTTCAGAAGCACGCCAAGCTAAAGAAACGCCGGGGAAGAATCCATAGCGGCTCTCTTTCGGGAAACGGTAAGAACCATCTACACGCCAAACAAATTCGAATAAGTAGCGTTCCAAGTAGTTATAAGAAGCACGTCCGAAATAGTTCAATCGGGTTTCTTTCCAAGAATAACCTCTTGCAGACTGCCCTTCTTCACCCCCTAAACTCAATTCCGGTTTGGAATCGGAGATGAAACCTTGACGGAATGCCCATGTTTCTTCGTATTGCTTTTTCTGTCCTTCCATACCGAAAGTAACACCTATAGTGTGTTGTCCGAATGTACGATTGTAGTCGATTAATCCGTTTAGCATCCAACCGATTTGCTCACTGTGTTTACGTTCCAATTGTGGAGTGTCCAACCATTGTTTGGATGCACTCAATCCTTCGCTCCCTTCAGTTGTTCCATCCCATGTGTACAAGTACACCGGTTTTTTCATCAAACGGCGGTTTTGGAAGTGGATGTCGTAAGAACCGTTTCCGCGTAAAGTTAGACCTTCGATCCAAGGTACTTTTATATTGACTGACAAATTGTTTTGGATGTACTGGTTCTTATAGTGGTCGAAACCTGCCAAGTCAGTGCTGGTTACAGCCGGGTTGTCACCGCGTTCAACTGCAGGTCCCGGTTCGCCTGAAGGCCACCATGCTACCTGGTCGGGACGAGAACGGCGGGCTGCACCAAAAATATCACCTGCTCCTTTAGCCGGATATTTAGTGTCCTCCAAGCGGGCTGTTACACCTAATTGGAAATCAACATACTTACTGGTCTTGACATCCAAGTTCGTACGCAGACTGTACTGATCGTATCGATTGGCGGAATTTCTGTACAAACCGTCTTCACCATTAGCTCCGAAGTTTGCGTAATATTTTACTTTTTCTGTACCACCAGATACGCCGATGTCTGCACGATATAGCGGAGAGGCGCCTTTTACGATTTCATCAAACCAGTCGGTGTCTGGATATTTCCACGGATTGGCGTGTGTGCGGAAACCTTCGAGTTGTTCGTCAGAGAAAGAGCCCGGAAGAACTTCGTTCAACATGGTTGCATATTCGTATGAATTAGTCATTTTGGGTAAACGGGTTGGTTGTGAGAAACCTGCACTTGCGTTAAATGAAACAACTGGTTTACCTTCTTTTCCGCGTTTTGTTGTAATTAAAATTACACCGTTCGCTGCACGTGCACCATAGATGGCGGCAGATGCGTCTTTCAATACGGAGATTGATTCAATTTCAGTCGGGTTCAATCGGTTCATACCACCATCACGGTCGGGCACACCATCGATTACAACCAATGGGTCATTACTGCCTAAAGAATTTGTACCACGTATACGAATTGTGGTACCGCCACCACCCGGTTCATCAGCTGTCTGAAAACCGATAACACCTGGCATACGGCCTACCATGCCGTTGGTAAGGTTGGTTGTCGGTGAGGCTTTCAGTTCTTCGCCGGATACACTGGCAACAGAACCGGTTACAGTCACTTTCTTTTGTGTGCCGTAGCCGACTACTACGACTTCTTCCAGTTTTTGAGTGTCTTCTTTTAAAGTTACATTGATCGTTGATTGGTTACTTACTGCAACCTCTTGAGTTTGATAGCCGATGTAAGAAAAGACGATAGTTGATTTGGAGGGAACTTCCAATGTGTAATTGCCGTCAATATCGGTGATTATACCGATTGTTGTCCCTTTTACTGATACGTTGACACCGATTAAGGGCTCACCGGTCGCATCCACAACAGTTCCTTTTATAGTCTTTTGTTGTGCGAATGCCGTTGCTGTAAACATGATGCAAAGCATAAAACAGCCGAGCATCCTGAATAAATGGTTTAAAGAATATCTTTCCATGTGTTTGGATATTAAATGAATATAAGGTTAAAAAACTAATATGGATATTGCTATCCAGCTAAAAAAACGGAATTTAGAGATGATAGATCATAGGCAACATGTATTAGGTGGAACATATATTTTAGATAAAAATTTACACATTTGATTATATCTTTATAGGTTAACAACTCTCTTGATTGATTTAAGAATGAGTTTTGTAAACACAATCCTCGTTAATAGTTTTAAATTGTATCAGCAGCAAAGATATTGCAAAATGTTATATATGCAAAAATAATCGCAATAAAATATTACGATGTATGCTTATTTTCTTCTTAGACAATTGTTAATTTGAAAGTATGAACAGTATATTGGAGAATATAGATACAATTCGAAGAAATAGAGGCTATTCGCAGGAATATCTTGCTATGCAGATTGGTATGAAGCAGGCTGGATTTAGCTTGATCATGTCGGGTGAACGCGAATTGAAATATAATACGCTATTGCAAATTGCAAATGCTTTGCAGATGTCTGTAATAGATGTTATTACATTTCCCGATAAATATGTTATGGCGAAAGGGAATGGAACATCGACCGAAGCTGTTCTGCAAATAAAATTGGACAGCGATAAAAAAGATCAGATATTGAATATTGTGTTTGGGGAACAGATTGCGGAATTGTTGAAATCGAAATGATTTCCTTTTGGCACGGAAGGAGAGGCTCGAACTCCCGACACCTGGTTTTGGAGACCAGTGCTCTACCAACTGAGCTACTTCCGTGTTTGCGGGTGCAAAGGTAAGAGAATATTCTATAATTCCAACTATATGTACGAAAAATAGTTGATGAAACCACTTATTTTCTCGATTCTTTGGTGATTCCCGGAATTTCTTTCCTATCTTTGGTGTAATAGAGTTGTTAATCGGGTATATAATTATACAAACAATCGACAAAGACATGAAAGACGAATTAGACATGAATGCCAACCTTTTGGTTGAGTTCCTTCAGAAGCCATCTGCCGAATTTACAAAGGCGGATATCGTATCGTACATTAAGGAGAAGAATATCCGGATGGTGAACTTTATGTATCCTGCCGGTGACGGGCGCTTGAAAACATTGAATTTTGTTATTAACAATGCTGCATATATGTTAGGGTTAATTCTTAGAGAGGAAATGTAGGAGGAAATATTATGCTTAGTAAAATGAGTAAAGAAAATCTTGAAATGTTATCTGGATGCAATCCTGACCTGCGGGGAACGTGTGGACGGTTCTAGCCTGTTTTCGTTTATCGAGGCGGGTAGCAGCGACTTGTATGTGATTCCGCGTTTCCGTACGGCGTTTATCGATCCTTTTTCCGAATTGCCGACGTTGAGCATGCTGTGCTCGTTCTTTAATAAGGATGGCGAACCGCTGGAAAGCTCGCCTGAATATACGCTGCACAAGGCAAGCAAGGCGTTTTCGGATGTGACAGGTATGCAGTTCGAGGCGATGGGAGAGCTGGAGTATTATGTGATTGCGGATGAGGAAGATTTGTTCCCGGCAACTGATCAACGCGGATATCATGAATCGGGGCCTTATGCGAAGTTCAACCAGTTCCGTACGCAATGTATGCAATATATCGCACAAGCGGGAGGACAGATAAAATACGGGCATTCGGAAGTTGGTAATTTTACCTTGAATGGTAAAATATATGAACAGAATGAGATTGAATTCCTGCCTACGCGGGTGGAAGATGCCGCCGACCAGTTGATGATCGCCAAATGGGTGATCCGTAATCTGGCATACGAGTACGGGTTGAACATTACGTTTGCTCCGAAGATCACGGCTGGAAAAGCGGGTTCCGGTCTGCATATACATATGCGTATTATGAAGGATGGCAAGAATCAGATGTTGCAGGATGGCGTTTTGTCGGAAACGGCTCGTAAGGCAATTGCCGGCATGATGAAGTTAGCTCCGTCCATTACGGCTTTCGGCAATACGAATCCGACTTCTTATTTCCGTCTGGTTCCTCACCAGGAGGCTCCGACGAATATTTGCTGGGGCGACCGTAACCGCTCTGTTTTAGTGCGTGTTCCGTTGGGGTGGGCTGCCAAGAAGGATATGTGTTCGCTGGCAAACCCGTTGGAGGCAGATAGTCATTATGACACGACGCAGAAGCAGACGGTCGAAATGCGTTCGCCGGACGGATCGGCCGATTTATATCAGTTGTTGGCGGGATTGGCGGTCGCTTGCCGCTACGGGTTTGAAATCCCGGATGCGTTGGATATTGCAGAAAAGACTTATGTGAACGTGAATATTCATCAGGAAGAAAACAAGGCTCGTTTGGAAACATTGGACCAACTGCCGGATAGCTGTGCCGCCTCTGCCAAACGTCTGCAACAGCAGAGGGGGATATTCGAACAGCATAATGTCTTTAGTCCGAGCATGATCGACGGTATCATAAAGAAATTGGTAAGTTATAACGACACGACATTACGTGAAGACTTGAAAAATGATCCGGAAGGAATGCTTGAACTGGTGAACCGGTATTTTCATTGCGGATGATGTTACTTTGGAATTAAGCCGAAAGTGACTGATTTATATCATCTTTAAATCTTCAAACATCTGTTTATATACTGCGGCCTTTTCCTCTAACGGCTTGGGGTAAGCCCGGGAGGAAGAAGGCATGCGGTAGAGATGGAAAATGCGGCTCGACAGGGTGAAACGGGAGTAGGAGCCGACTTTGGGTTCTTCAACCGGAGGCAGCGTGGCGATAAGCGTGTCCATTGCCTTTTGACCTGTTACGACGATTGCTTCGCATTCTGGTATTTTGGCCAGAACCTCAACCGGGTTCAACGGTGTGACCACTTGCAGGAAGTTGTCGGAAGCATTATTCTTTAAACGGATGATTTCCATAGCCGTATCACCGATTCCGATCCCTTTTTCCCGGCAGAAGGCTTTTGCTTTCTCTTCACTGAAAGCCTTTTTGGTTTCTAAGAAATATTCTTTATCGTTATAGAAAACCAGTCCGAGTATCCGCCACATGTCGTTTTGGATATTCGGATAGTAGAAATTCATCGACCAGCGTGCACGCGGAGGTGGGAAACTGCCCAGCATCAATAATTTCGTGTTTTCCGGGAGGAAGAACCCTAACGGATGTTGCTCTATCGGCTGAGTGGCTGGCGTTTTCATTATTTTACCAGGTTGTTCCATTCGTCCGCTTTGAAACCGACCAAAACTTGATTTTCACTGATCAGCAAAGGGCGCTTGATCAATTTGCCGTCCGAAGCCAGCAAAGCGATCTGTTCCGCTTCGCTCATCGCAGGCAACTTGTCCTTCAATTTCATCTCCTTATAAACCAGTCCGCTGGTGTTGAAAAAGTTTTTCAAAGGAAGCTTGCTGCGTTTGATCCATTCTGTCAGTTCTTCGACAGAAGGATTGCGATCGATGATATGACGATCCTCGTACGTTATTTTATGCTCATCCAGCCATTTTTTTGCATTTCGGCAGGTGTTGCATTTCGGGTATTCTAAGAACAGGTAGCTCATATAGTCATGATGTTATTTGTCTTCTTTCTTCTGTCTTTTGGCATCTTCTTTGGCCATCAGCACGACATTGTACACGAAGTCGGTCATCCATTCTTCCGAATAGCCGAGCGTTTCTTTGTATTTCCGTATTCTCCAGGCAACTTTCTGAACGCTGACATCTTTCCATTCCGAACGGGTTACAATCTCATGGATGGTCTTCTGTGTCTGCGAATATAACAGTTTCTTCACTAGCATGGAGAAGCGGAATTTCCATTGCATCAGGTTGTCGAGCAGGGAGAACAGGTCGTTGTTGAATCCCTGATACATGATGAAATAGGATTTGATGTCGTTCTGCGTCTTGCAGTTCTTTTTGATGGAGGCATCGATTTCCTTGAAGAAGTTTTCGTTCAGCCCGTATTCCTGCATTAGGATTTTGCGGGAACGGGATTTCTCGGCTATGCCCAACTTGTTGTTCTGAGTCGGGATCTTAAGCATCCGTTTGAACAACGCCATATCGTTCAATATATTGAGGTTGGTGATACCTAACTGCACAGCCATTACCGCCTGGTAATACACGCGGATCAGCGTAACGAACTCCTCTACGGAGCCTTTCGATACGACTTCTGTTTCTTCTTCTTTCTTCTTGAATAGTTTGGAAATGAAATTCATTGTGTATATTTATATTTATTGCCGACAAATATAATAAGAATCTTTTTATATGCCTAATAGTACATTTTGTAGGATGTAAACAGCGGCTCCCGACAGATAGCCGGCCAGTGCGAGCAACGAGATTCTTTTTAGATACCAGATGAAATTAATCCCTTCCAGTCCCATAACGACAACTCCGGCAGCAGAACCGATGATCAGCATGCTGCCACCCACGCCGGCACAATAGGCTAGGAATTGCCAGAACACGCCGTCTTGTACGAAATTGGCTATATAAGCCGGATCAGCAGCCGTAGCGACCATCGCATCCGAGGCAACGGGGTACATTCCGATAGCACCGGCGACGAGCGGAACGTTATCGACGATGGCGGAGAGCGTTCCGATAATCAGGTTGACGGCATATACATTGCCGATCGTATCGTCCAACCAGAGGGAAAAACTGCCCAAAACACCACTGCAACGCAGTGCGTCCACAGCCAGTAAGATACCGAGGAAGAACATCAGAGTAGCTCCGTCTATACGGCTCACTACTTTCGATAAACGGAGTTTCAGGTCCTCGTTGATCGGAGTTTTCCGGTACATCAATTCAGTGAATATCCACAGGATACCGACTCCCATCAAAATCCCCATGAAAGGGGGCAGGTGCGTGATCGTTTTAAACACCGGGACGAACAGCAGACAGAACACGCCGATGCAGAGGATCGCTAGTTTTTCGTTCGCTTTCAATACTTTTAATAGAAGGTTGTCACGGTTTTCCTCAAAAGCGTTGGGAGGTGTAACTTTGCCGTGCAAATAGCGGGATATGATCAATACCGGGACTAATGCCGATACGAGGCTCGGTAAAAAGAGATGCGGGATCGTTGCCGAAGTCGAGATATTTCCCCTTACCCACAGCATGATCGTTGTCACGTCGCCGATGGGCGACCAAGCCCCGCCGCTGTTGGCGGCAATCACGATGATGCTGCCGAAAATCCAGCGCTCCTTATAATTGCCGATCAATTTTCGGATCAGCATGACCATGACGATGGAAGTAGTCAGGTTATCCAGGACTGCCGACATGAAAAAGGTGATCGTAGCAATGACGAACAATAACTTCCGCTTGCTGTTGGTGGTGATGCGGTTGGTGATGAACATAAACCCTCCGTGAGAATCGACGAGTTCTACGGTGATCATCGCCCCGATCAGGAAGATCAAAGTCTCTGCGATCTCACCGATACTATCCAGTATCTGATGGTCGATGACGAAACGGATACACTGGTCTGCATAGGGCAGATCCTTTATGAATGGGAATGCGTCTAAAAAAAGTTTAAATTCTTCGGCTGAAGCGGTCGGAATAAATTGAGGGGCCCCAAATGTATATAAAACCCAAAGGATTGTTCCAGTCAGGAGTGCTGTTCCCGCTTTATTGATTTTTAGCGGATGTTCCAGAGCGATAAGTAAATATCCTATCAGGAACACGATGATCATTGTTGTCAACATAGTGTATCTGTTAAAATTTATCTAAAGCGGCAAAAGTAATAATTTATTATAAAAGGAAACATATTTGTTAAGAGGATTGTTTAAAACAGCTCGGCATATATTATTGAATCGTCTGCCGGATAATCTGGTTTTCCCTTCTGATAATTGGATTTTTCCGCCGTAGTTGTTGTTTGCCGACAATTGTCAGCAGGCAACTGCTTCGGCATGAATATACGAAATAATCCCGTCCATCGTGCTTGATCTTTTTGTATCTTTGTCCTGCATTTAAAGCAGATATGAATATATGATAAGTTATTTACAAATAGATAAGTTGACTAAAAGCTTCGGCGATTTGGTTTTATTCGAAGATATCACTTTCGGAATCGCGCAAGGGCAGAAGGTCGGGCTGATAGCTAAGAATGGTACGGGGAAAACGACTTTGCTAAATATTATAGCCGGAAAGGAGGATTATGACAGCGGGGCGGTTGTGTTCCGAAATGATCTGCGGGTTGGCTACCTGGAACAGATGCCGCATTATCCGGACGGCCTGACTGTTTTGCAAGCGTGTTTCTACTCTCCGAACGAGACGGTGCGTTTGATCGCCGAATATGAGCAGGCGATGGCAAGCGGCGATCATTCCAATCTCGAAGATATCCTGCTTAGGATGGATAACTTGAAAGCCTGGGATTATGAACAGCGTACCAAGCAGATTTTGGGACAGCTGAAAATCCATAACTTCGACCAGAAGGTGGAAACGCTTTCCGGCGGGCAGTTGAAAAGGGTGGCTTTGGCAAACGTGTTGATCACCGATCCCGAATTGATCATCCTTGACGAGCCAACCAACCACCTGGACTTGGAAATGACCGAATGGCTGGAAGGATATCTTTCTCGCGCGAACATTAGTATTTTGATGGTGACGCACGACCGTTATTTTCTGGATCGTGTCTGTAGTGAGATTATCGAGATAGACCGGAAACAGATTTATCAGTATAAAGGAAATTACAGCTATTATCTGGAAAAACGACAAGAACGAATGGACGCGTTGAATGCCGAGGTGGACCGGGCCAGTAACTTGCTTCGCAAGGAGCTCGACTGGATGCGCCGTCAGCCGCAGGCGCGTGGGACAAAGGCGAAGTACCGGATCGATGCTTTCTACGAGCTTGAAAAGAAAGCCAAACAGCAGCATGAGGCCGGTAATGTCAACTTGGATGTGAAGGCGTCGTATATCGGATCGAAGATTTTCGAGGCGGAACATGTTTCGAAACGTTTCGGCGATCTGAAGATCGTGGAAGATTTTAACTATATATTCGCCCGTTATGAAAAGATGGGGATTGTCGGGAATAACGGAACGGGAAAATCTACTTTCATCAAGATGCTGATGGGGGAAGTGGAGCCTGACAGCGGTCGT
>ERZ772812.964-NODE-964-length-22597-cov-12.557714_pt1 | contig 22597 bp, 16 predicted proteins | sample MGYA00511343_ERZ772812 | MGnify/ENA primary metagenome ERZ772812 (study PRJEB29015, sample SAMEA2737706) | human gut metagenome | biome: human gut; feature: human-associated habitat; material: faeces | place: China | collected 2012 ...
CATTATGAAGGAATGTACTGTACACCATGTGAGTCTTTCTTCACAGAGTCTCAGCTTGTAGATGGAAAATGTCCTGACTGTGGACGCCCGGTTCAGCCGGCAAAGGAAGAGGCATATTTCTTCAAAATGAGCAAGTATGCTGACCGCCTGATCGAGCATATCAATACACATCCGGAGTTCATTCAGCCGGTTGCCCGTAAGAACGAGATGATGAACAACTTCCTCCTTCCGGGACTTCAGGATCTGTGTGTATCTAGAACATCCTTCAAGTGGGGAATTCCGGTAGATTTCGATCCAAAGCACGTTGTATATGTATGGCTTGATGCTCTTACAAACTATATCACAGGAATCGGATATGACGCAGACGGAAACAGCACAGAGCAGTTCAACAAACTGTGGCCGGCAGACCTTCATCTGATTGGAAAAGATATCATCCGTTTCCATACAATTTACTGGCCAATCTTCCTTATGGCACTTGATCTTCCACTTCCGAAACAGGTGTTCGGACATCCGTGGCTGCTTCAGGGAGACGGTAAGATGAGTAAGTCTAAAGGAAATGTTCTCTATGCAGATGAACTCGTTGATTTCTTTGGCGTAGATGCAGTTCGCTACTTTGTACTGCATGAAATGCCATTCGAGAATGACGGTGTTATTTCCTGGGAGCTGATGGTAGAGCGTCTGAACTCTGATCTTGCCAATACACTTGGAAACCTTGTAAACAGAACTGTTTCTATGACAAACAAATACTTCGGCGGAACAGTAGAAGATAAGGGTGTTGTAGAAGATGTAGATGCAGAACTGAAAGCAGTTGTAGAGAATACTTCTAAAGCAGTTGATGCTAAGATGGCAGACCTCCGCGTTGCCGATGCGATTACAGAAATCTTCAATCTGTTCAAACGCTGCAATAAATATATTGATGAGACAACTCCTTGGGTACTCGGAAAAGATGAATCCAAGAAGGATCGCCTTTCTACAGTACTTTGGAATCTGATCCAGAGCATTTCTGAAGGGGCAAGACTTCTTGAATCTTTTATGCCTTCTACAAGTAAGAAGATCCTTGAGCAGCTTGGTAACGGACATGTAACAGAGAAACCGGAGATCCTGTTCCAGCGAATGGATCTCGAAGAGGTTATGAAGAAAGTTGAAGAACTTCATCCGAAGGTAGAAGAAAAGAAAGAGGAAGAAGCTGTTATCGACATTGAGCCGAAAGATGAGATCACATTTGAGCAGTTCGGAGCAATGCAGTTCCAGGTTGGAGAGATCATTGCATGTGAGGCTGTAAAGAAATCCAAAAAGCTTCTCTGCTCTCAGGTAAAAGTTGGAAGCCAGGTAAAACAGATCGTATCCGGAATCAAAGCACATTACACACCGGAAGAAATGGTTGGTAAGAAAGTTATGGTTCTTGTAAACCTGAAACCTGCGAAGCTGGCAGGCGTACTTTCAGAGGGAATGCTGCTTTGTGCAGAAGATGCAGAAGGTAACCTTGCACTGATGACACCGGAAAAAGAAATGCCGGCTGGAGCAGAAATCTGTTAATTGAAATGTTTGAAAATTCAGACAATTATAACCAAAGCAGATAATAAATAAAAAATATAAAAAAATCAAATGAATATATTGACAAATTAGACGCCGAATGTTATTATATAACCATCAAAGAGAGAAAGAAATCTCCCAAAGATATTTAACTAAGAAGGCAAAAGTAACAGATGCCTGATTAGATTAAAAATACAAGTTCAACAGGAGGTCAGTCCCATGGACAGTATAGTTTCAGATTTTTATCAATATGTCAGTGGTATGATGAGTGAAGGTTCCTGTGAAGAAAGAGACCTTTGCCAAGCGTAAAAGTCCAGTAGAAAGAAAAGAAGATCAAAGATCGGAGAGTACGGAAACTGGAAGCAAAGAGAAAAAGATGAATCACTCATAGATGTATTGAATAAAAATACCGCATATAACATAGAATGAAAAATGTGTAAAGAAACATTGAAAGGACATGTTATAATCTCAGATTTGTTATAAAAGCAGGAATGACTTGACAGAAGATTTAATACATAAAGTATTGAATGGATATGAAAATCATTCAAGTGATAAAATAACAGACGACAAAGGTCTCACAGGAACGTAGAATCGCGAATAATCTCCGATACAAAATATAAAATTATAATAATAATACAATTAAATAACACTAAAAATGCACTTTCAAAAGGAATTGAAGGTGCATTTTTTTGACATTACAGACCTCATATGGTAGAATAATGAAAGAGTATCGGCTAGTGCCTAATGGACACATTCAGACCAAAACTAATATTTCAATGACAATGAGGTGAGTACAGTGGATAAGTATGAATATAAGTTAAAGACAGAAGAGATGCTGGAACTTATGGAAGATGGAGAATACAGAAAAGCAGCGGCAGCAGCAGATCTGATTGACTGGAAGCGTGTCCGTAACGCAGGGATGCTGATGAATGTCAGTGATATTTATGAAAAAACAAAAGAGTATCAGAAGAGCTATGATGTGATGAATCTTGCATATCGCCGTTCTGAAGGAAGCCGCAAGGTGATCTATAAGTTATGTTCTCTTGCAATTAAGACAAAGAATATAGATGAAGCAATCGACTATTATGACGAATTTATCCAGATTGCACCGAAAGATCCGAACAGGCATATCCTTAGATATCAGATCTTAAGAGCGCAGAGAGCGCCGATCGAACAGCAGATTGAGGCTCTGGAGGAATTTAAGAAGGCAGAATATATTGAAGAGTGGGCTTATGAACTGGCGAAGCTTTATCGCGAAGCAGGTATGATGACAGAATGTCTGGAAGAGTGTGATGATCTGATCCTCTGGTTCAGCGAGGGTAAGTATGTTTATAAGGCAATGGAACTGAAGATGCAGTATAAGCCATTGTCACCATCGCAGCAGCAGAAATATGATCACAGATATGAGAAGCTTTCTTCAGAGACAGAAGAAATACCGGATCTGACTTCCTATTTAGGAGAAGACGAGGAAAAAGATTCTGCGTCAGAAGGAGCCGAAGCACTTGGAGATACAAGATCAATCGGGCTGACAGAGCAGCCGGTGATGGAGAACGACAGTACTTCCGATGTGATTGACACGAATGCGGTTACTTTGGAAGCGGCAGAAGAGCCGGATGCCGAAGTAGAAAATCAGGGAGAAGCAGGAGTAGAAACAGCAGAAGTTATAGAAGTTTCCGAGGATGAGTCAGAAGTTCAGCCGGCAACGGTAGAGACAAGTGGAGATAAGAGAACACTTAGCAAAGATACTGCTTCCATACCGATTGTCAGTAAGAATCCGGTAAAACCAGTCAAGAAGAAACTTGGAGATACGATGCGGTTAGATGAAGCTCTGCAGCAATTACTCAATCCGAAACCGGAAGTTCAGGCAGAACCGGGAGAAGAAGTCGAACCGGATATGACAGATCTGGAAGAGGATATTGCAGCAATTGAGGATGTAGAAGATCTTGAGATCGTGAATCAACTGACAGAAGAGAAGAATGCTGAGGAAGCCAGTAAAGAACGAGTAGTTCCATCAGGGATGAAAGAACTGATACCGGAACCGGAGACAGAAGAAGAGCTTATAGAACAGGCAGTGGAGGAGACTTCAGAAGATGTCCCAGAAGATGCAGTTGCTATAGAAGCAGAACCGGAAGAAGTTCTTGAAGTAGAAGAGGCAGAACCGGAAGAGGAAGAAATCCTTGAAGTAGAAGAAGCAGAACCGGAAGAGGAAGAAATCCTTGAAGCAGGAGAAGCAGAACCGGAAGAGGAAGAAATCCTTGAAGCAGGGGAAGTAGAACCGGAAGAGGAAGAAATCCTTGAAGCAGGGGAAGCAGAACCGGAAGAGGAAGAAATTCTTGAAATAGATGCAGCTGAGTCAGAAGATCTGACAGATGAATCAGAAGATTTGTCTGAGGTGGAGGAACTGATCTCAGAAACTGAAGTTGTCAATGATGAAGATGATTCAGAAGGAGCAGCAGTAAGAGAGACTATGGACAATAAAAATAATGAAGAACCAATTTTATCACCAGAGATACAGAAACTGATTGATGAGATTGAAGGTGTTATTCCGGAAGAGGAAGAAGTAGATGCAACAGTAAGTTCAGAAGAAGTTCTTGAGGTAGAAGAAGAACCACATGAAAATATGGGAGAGCTTGCGGATGATCTCAGACTCGGTGAGGATGAGTACGAAGATTATGATGCGTATGACTGGGATGATGCAGAAGAGTTTGACGAAGATGATATTTTAGATGATTATGAAGAGTCGGATGACGATTTGTTGGATGGTTATGAAGAGTCGGATGACGATCTGCCGGATGATTATGAAGACGCTGATGATGATCTGTTCGGTGAGGAAGAAGGATATGATGATCTGGATGCTTATGGTTATGAAGAAGACGATGAGGATGATGAAGTAATCAATCCAAGAGATCTTTTCACAGCGGAAGATAAGGTTTCAGATGATGATCTTCTTAGTCTGAATTCTTATGAAGAAGTGCCAAATTTTGAAGATGAATTCAGCGTGAATCCAGCGCATAGTGAGGAACCGGATGACAGAGAGATTCCGGATGAAGATGACGGAATTGATATCATGTCTGCGACGACACCATTAAGCCGTAAAGAGACTGCAAAATTGATCGCAACAGGTAAGACATCACCATTACCGTTAGATGAGATTGCAGATGCAATGTCTGATACAGGATTTATCGTGCATGGTCGTTATGATCTTGAAACACAGAGCGGAATTGGTACAAGAGCAGGACTTACAGATGAACAGAAGAAACTCTTCTCTTATTTCGTACCTGTACGTGGTATGAGTGAGCAGCTGGTAGATGTACTTGAGCAGGATAAGAACTGTACAAACCGCAAAGGAACTTCCAGAACAGGAAACCTTCTGATTATTGGAAATAAAGGAAATGGAAAGACAGTCCTCGCTGTTGATGTTGTAAAGGCAATTCAGAAGCAGCGTGATATCCGTCAGGGTAAGGTTGCAATTGTGACAGGTGAGTCACTGAATAAGAAGAGAATCGGAGACATTTTCCGTAAATTGTACGGCGGTGCACTGATCATTGAAAAAGCCGGACAGATGAACGAAAAAACACTCGCCAAGCTGAACAAAGCAATGGAGCAGGATACAGGAGAACTTTTGGTAGTTCTTGAAGAGCAGAGAAAACCACTGGACAGACTTCTTTCTTCCAACAGAGAATTCAGAAGAAAATTTACTTCCAGACTTGAAGTGCCGATCTTTATTAATGATGAGCTTGTAACATTTGGACAGACTTATGCTCAGGAGAATGGTTACAGAATCGATGAGATGGGAATTCTTGCACTGTACAGTAAGATTGATTCTTTACAGAGAGAAGATCATGCAGTAACAGTAGCAGAAGTGAAAGAAGTGATGGATGATGCGATCGCTCATTCACAGAAAGCTTCCGCAAAGAAGCTTGTGAAGAGAGTATTTGGAAAGAATACAGATTCTTCCGACAGAATTCTGCTTTCAGAGAAAGATTTCAACATTTAATGACATATATTTGTTAAGAATTAATAGACAGTCAGTAAAACGACTGTCTATTTTTGTGCAATAATACATTTTCTCTTTCTTTTTTATACAGTATCAAGTATAATAAAACTATAGTGTTCAAGGGGAGAATGAAACTTTGTTACCAATCGAAAGATTCGGTAATGTGCCTTGATCTATAAGAAATTGTATGGTTTTTAAATCATTACAATCAGGAATATATTTGAGCAGTGAGGTGGCTTTATGGTTAAGAAAAACAGCACGAAGACGAAAGTGCAGCCTTATGAGATCGGAGAACTTGACCATTATCTTTTTGGGCAGGGAAATCATTATGAGATTTATAAAAAGATGGGTGCCCATGAGGTGACAAAGAACGGAAAAAGAGGAGTATATTTTGCGGTATGGGCTCCTCATGCAGTAAACGTTTCTGTAATCGGAGAGTTTAATGACTGGGATGAGACGAAAGATAAGATGAAGAGAGGAGAGCCTCTCGGAATATACACATGCTTCGTTCCGGAGGCGAAGAAAGGGGATTTGTATAAGTTCTGTATAGAGACACAGGCGGGTGAGAAGATTTATAAAGCAGATCCATTTGCTAATTATGCAGAGCTCCGACCGGGAACAGCATCCAGAATTACAGACATTTCTAATCTGAACTGGTCAGACAGTAAGTGGATGACTGCTCGTGAGAAATGGGATAACAAAGAAGAACCAGTGTCTATTTATGAAGTACATATGGGTTCCTGGATGAGACATCCTGGAAGAGAAGATGAAGGATTTTATACATATCGTGAGTTTGCAGAAGCAATTACAAAGTATGTAAAAGAGATGGGATATACTCATGTTGAGTTGATGGGAATCGCAGAGCATCCGTTTGACGGTTCCTGGGGATATCAGGTAACCGGATATTATGCACCAACTTCACGTTATGGAACACCGGAAGATTTTGCATATATGGTGAATTACCTTCATAAGAATAATATCGGTGTTATTCTTGACTGGGTACCGGCGCATTTCCCGAAAGATGCACATGGTCTGGCAGATTTTGACGGAACACCGACATTCGAATATCCAGATCCGAGAAAGGGTGAGCATCCTGATTGGGGAACGAAGGTTTTCAATTATGAAAAACCGGAAGTTTCCAACTTCCTTCTGGCGAATGCATTGTTCTGGGTTGAACATTATCATGTAGATGGACTTCGTGTAGATGCAGTGGCATCTATGCTGTATCTGGACTACGGAAGAGAAGATGGACAGTGGATTCCGAATAAATTTGGCGGAAATGAGAATCTTGAGGCGATTGCATTCTTTAAACATCTGAATTCTGTAGTTTGCGGAAGAAATAAAGGCGTTATGATGATCGCAGAAGAGTCCACAGCATGGCCGAAGGTGACAGGATCTCCTGAGGATGATGGACTTGGATTTACTTTGAAGTGGAATATGGGTTGGATGCATGACTTTACAGAATACATGAAACTGGATCCTTATTTCAGAAAGAATGCACATCACATGATGACATTTTCTATGGAATATGCATATTCAGAGAACTATATTCTTGTACTTTCTCATGATGAGGTTGTTCATCTGAAATGCTCCATGTTGAATAAGATGCCGGGAGAAGGATGGGATAAGTTCCGCAACTTGAAGGTGGCATATGCATTTATGATGGGACATCCTGGAAAGAAGCTTCTCTTTATGGGACAGGAGTTCGCACAGCTTCGTGAGTGGAGTGAAGAGAGAGAACTGGATTGGTTCCTTCTTGCAGAAGAACCGCATCAGCAGATTCAGAACTGGTATAAAGATTTGCTTCATCTTTATAAGAAGAATAAGGCATTGTATGAGTTGGATAATGATCCGAAGGGATTTGACTGGATCAATAAGGATGACATCTTCCGGAGCATTTTCAGTTTCACAAGACATTCAAAGGATGGGAAGAAGAATCTGCTCTTTGTATGCAACTTTACACCGGTAGACAGACCGGATTACCGTGTTGGTGTTCCGAGAAGAAAGCAGTTTAAGCTTGTTCTTAACAGTGATGAGACAAAATACGGCGGATCAGGAGAAGAACGCCCATTGGTTTACAAACCAGAGAAACAGGAATGTGATGGTCAGAAATATTCCTTTGCATATCCTCTTCCGGGATATGGTGTGGCAGTATTTGAGTATTAAGTTGTATAGTATAATGTTTTCCACGAATAGATGGAACAGGAATTAGACATACATTAATTTGCCCCCGCATAGATTGTAAAAAACAAACTATGCAGGGGCTTTTCTATGAGAGAATATATTGAGGAGCGTGCAGTGGAAATTGCAAATTATATTATAGAAAATAATGCGACAGTGAGACAGACAGCAAAACAGTTTCGAATTAGTAAGAGTACGGTGCATAAGGATGTTACAGAACGCTTGCTTCAGATCAATCCATCACTGGCTCATGAAACACGTAAGGTTTTAGACACCAACAAATCAGAACGTCACATCCGGGGAGGGCTCGCTACCAGAGAAAAATATTTACACTTGCATGCTTCCAATTATTGAAGTTAATGTTACAATAAAAGAAGATATTCAATCGGAAACACGGACATTGAGAGGAGACTGTTCAAATGCGGGTGGCAATCGTTGAAAGGGATGAAAAAGTATTAGAAGAACTGAAAAAAGGTTTAAAACGCGTAGATCCGAATTACGAGTTGGCGGGGATTGCAGGGAACGGACAGTCTGCATATGAGATGATAACAGTTATGCAGCCAAACCTTGTTATTATGGACATTGGGCTTCCGCGGATGAATGGATTAAATCTTTTGAGAAAATTACGCACGGAAGGACGTGAGTTCCGTGTGATTATTATAACAAAGGATGAAGATTTTCAACAGGCAAAGCAGGCAATCGATCTGGGGGTGGACGGATATTTAGTACAGCCGTTCCGGCCGATGGAGCTTAAGAAGGCATTAAGCCGTATTCATGAAAAAATCAGGAATGAATATTGGATGCAGGCTTCTTTTACTGTTGAAAATGTTCTGTTAAGCTGTAGATATGGAGAAATTATATCGAATCAGAAGTTAAATGAAATGACTATCCGGAAATATGGTTTTACAGTGGATGATCCTGGATATTTATTTACGGTTTCAATGGCAGACGAATACGAGGAGCAGAAGGAAAATATACGTGGATTTCTCGAAGAAATCTGTAGACGTGAGTGTGGATTTTCGGCATCTGTTATATGTTCGGATCGATGGAAACAGGTGTATCTGATCATTTACCGGGTACGTGAAGCAAGGAACTGGAAAGAATATTTTCAAAAAAATGTGGTTACTGGGTTATGTAGGAATTTTCCGGGGACAATTATTTGTGTATGGATAGAGACAAAACAGCTGATAAAGCTGGCAGATGCAATGATTCAGGCAGGAAGTCTCATGGAATGGAATCTTCTTCAGCCGCGAGGAGTTTTAATCTGTCAGCAGACAGTTGAGAAATTTGAAGCTGTTCCGGTGCGTTATCCGGTAGAATTAGAACAACGAATGCGAGAAATGATTTTCGATGAAAACAAGAAAGGAATTGCCAGACAATTTCAACTTGTTTGTGAGGAAATGAAAAGAGAAAAATATTTTCCAAAAGAAATAAAATACAGTATTATTCGTTTTTGCATGGCAGCTGGATTGAATTATAGAAATTATGGCGGGGAGATTAACGAAACAGAAATCCTGAGTCTTATGCAGCAGATTACCTGTGCCATCAGCTGGAAACAGATAGAGAAAGCGATTCAAGGCTTGGAACGGATGATATCATATGAGCATAAATTTGAGCAGTACAGTACGCTTATCCAAAAAGCAATGGAAATTATAAGAAAAGAATATGACAGTGGTATTACATTGGAAGAAGCAGCGAGCCAGCTTTATGTATCGGAAGAATACCTGAGTTCTCAGTTTAAGAAGGAAACAGGATATAATTTTACAGAAACTGTGAGGAAATACAGGATAGAAAAAATAAAGGAGCTTCTTAGGACAACAAAATATAAGATGAATCAGATTGCGGGGCTTGTCGGTTACTCTGATCCCAAATATATGAGTAAGGTGTTTAAAGAGGAGGAAGGGATTTTACCGACGGAATACAGACGTAACTCCACTGGGATTTCATAATCAGGAGTAATTTCATATTGCTTATAGAAAAAAGTAGAGAATAAGAGGCATATTTAATTAAAAAAATACACTTTTATAAAAAATTTCACCCTTTTAAATATAAAAAATGTGCTATGATATATGTGAAAAGTGAAAAGGATTTCATAGCCGTTGAGGCAGAAAGAGGTGAAAAGAATGAGTACAATGAACATTACTTTCAAACACCCGGATGAGATCATTGATTTCTTGAAAACAGTATGTAAATTTGACTTTAACATGGACATGAGAAGAGGACGGGCAGTAGTAGATGCGAAGTCATTACTTGGAATCATGAATCTGGGATTGAATAACGTGATTGAACTGCAGATGTATGCAGACGATTGTACAGAACTTGAAAGACAGCTAGAAAGATTTGCAGCATAAAATGGAATATAAAAATGGGATGTCGGGCATTTGTTCGGCATCTTTTTTGTTCTGGATAGATCAGAAGGGGAATAATTACCGTGTATAGTAATAGAAATTGTGGATAAGATTTTATTTTACATAAACAAATACTTGTAAATCAATGCTTCCTCTACTATAATGAAAAACAGAAAAAGATATATAAATAAAGTAAATAGTTTTGATTGGATTTTACAGGAGGAAAGATTTGAAGAAAGAATTAGTGATTGTCCTTGACTTTGGTGGACAGTATAACCAGCTGGTCGCAAGACGTGTCAGGGAGTGTAATGTATATTGTGAAATTTATTCATATAAGACAGATATTGAAAAAATCAAAGAGATGAATCCAAAAGGAATCATTCTCACAGGCGGACCGAACAGCTGTTATGAGCCGGATTCACCGACTTATTCGGAAGAACTGTTCAAGCTTGGAATTCCGGTTCTCGGACTTTGCTATGGCGCACAGCTGATGTCTCATGTACTTGGTGGAAAAGTTGAGCGTGCAGATGTAAGAGAATACGGTAAGACAGAAGTTATTATTGATAAAAAAGACTCCAAAGTATTTGAGGGTGTTTCAGAGACAACAACATGTTGGATGAGCCATTTTGATTATATTTCAAAGATTGCTCCGGGATTTGAAATTACAGCACATACTGCTGACTGTCCGGTTGCAGCAGCTGAGAACGCAGACGAGAAACTGTATGCAATCCAGTTCCATCCAGAAGTACTTCATACAGTAGAAGGAACAAAGATGATCAACAACTTTGTAAAAAATGTATGTGAATGCGCGGGCGACTGGAAGATGGATGCTTTTGTTGAGAATACAATTGCAGAGATCCGCGAGAAGGTTGGAAACGGAAGAGTATTGCTCGCATTGTCAGGTGGGGTTGACTCTTCAGTGGCAGCAGGACTTCTTTCCAAAGCCATTGGAAAACAGCTTACTTGTGTATTCGTAGATCACGGACTTCTTCGTAAAAATGAAGGAGATGAAGTTGAGGAAATCTTCGGACCAGAGGGACAGTTTGACCTGAACTTTATCCGCGTAAATGCGCAGGAAAGATATTATAACAAACTTGCAGGCGTTACAGAGCCAGAAGCAAAACGTAAGATTATCGGTGAAGAATTCATCCGTATCTTCGAAGAAGAAGCAAAGAAGATCGGTACTGTTGAATTCCTTGCACAGGGAACAATTTATCCGGATGTGGTAGAAAGTGGTCTTGGCGGAGAATCCGCTGTGATCAAATCTCACCACAATGTAGGAGGACTTCCGGATTTTGTAGATTTCAAAGAAATCATTGAGCCGCTTCGTGATCTTTTCAAAGATGAAGTTCGTAAAGCAGGACTTGAGCTCGGACTTCCTGAAAGACTCGTATTCCGTCAGCCATTCCCAGGACCGGGACTTGGAGTACGTATCATCGGCGAAGTAACAGCTGAGAAAGTTCGTATCGTTCAGGATGCAGATGCTATTTATCGTGAAGAGATTGAAAATGCCGGACTTGATAAGACAATTGGTCAGTATTTTGCAGCACTTACGAATATGAGAAGCGTTGGTGTTATGGGTGATGAGAGAACTTATGATTATGCTGTAGCTCTTAGAGCCGTTAATACGGTTGATTTCATGACTGCAGAGGCGGCGGAGATTCCGTATGAAGTTCTGAATAAAGTGATGAGCAGAGTTATAAATGAAGTTCGTGGGGTGAATAGAATATTCTATGATCTGACGAGTAAGCCACCGGGAACGATTGAGTTTGAATAGTTGACGCTGGGCTACAAAGCCCGTAACCACGGGGCTTTGCGGCTTTGGGTGTTTGAAATTGCATTATCATTGCATTTTTATATTTCTTTGTGATACATTGCAGTATGCTGATTACTGGTATAATTAGCAATACTTTGAGAAGCTGACTGGTAGCTGAGAACCCCGGTCAGCTTCTTTGCAATCTCAATATTGGTGTTTGGATACAGATGACCATAAGTTCCTAGTGTCGTCTGTATTTTTTCATGTCCAAGACGCTCTTTAATCAGCAGTGGATTTTCGCCCATGCTGATAAGCAGGGAAGCATGCGAATGTCTCAGGGCATGAATTTTGATTCTGTGAACACCAGCTAAATTTGCCAATTTCTCCAATGCTCTTGGAAGTGTTGTTTTGCTGGTGGGTGTACTGTTATAACTCAGGACGAATCCACAATTTGGTAAAACCTTTGCCTGGACCGCCTTCCATTCTTGTAATTCCTTGATGGTATCAGCATCAATATAAATGGTACGGTTGCTTGCCTGCGTCTTAGGTTCAACGAATTTGTAGTCATTCATTGTTTTATAGTACAGTGTTTTACTAATAATCAGCATACCTGTTTCAAAATCAATATCATCCCACTGTAAGGCGGCAGCCTCTCCAATACGCATTCCAGTCATAAATAAAAGCCAGAACGAGATGAAGAGATAGTGCTCGTAGTAGTCACCTTTGTACAGCAGGGATATTACCTTCTGAAACTCCTCCAAAGTCCAGAAGTCGATCTTTACTTTTTTAGATTTGATATTGCCGATCATGCGGGCAGGATTCTTCTTTGCAAGTCCGAGGATAATCGCCCGGTCAAAAGCTAAACATAACATTCCCTGAACAATGCGTACATAGTTTGGACTGAATTGTTTTGCCAACTTGAGCTGCCAGGTCTGTACATTTATCGCTTCTATTTCGGACACTTTCTTCTTGTAGAAATAGGCAAAGTGTTTTTGAATGGTCGAGTAACGATTCTTGTAGGTACTTTCTTTCACCTGAGTTTTGTACCACGGAAGATAGATTTCTTCAATAAACTTTTTGAAGGTAATGTCTTCCTTCTTATCAGCTAATTCTTCCGTTGATGCAAGAATCAATTTGGAATACTCGGCACGGGCTTCTTTTTTTGTTGAGAATCCGCTGCGGTATTTTTGAATCTGTTTTCCGGTTACAGGATGATATCCGAGATTGGCTCGAAAATAATAAGTGCCGTTTTCTGCTTTTTTAATTGGATCTTTTGCCATGATTTCACTCCTTACTAAAATGCAAAAAGCACGATCATTCTTGCTTATCGGGCAAAGTAATCCCTAATAATTCTTCAACGGCTTCTTTTGGAACCCTGTCTAATTTTCTGGATTGATAATAGGTATGCCCCTTTTCTACCATAAGTTCCTTTGCTTTTTTTATAATATCAGCAGCAAAGGAAGGACCGTAGCCTAATTCAATCAAATCCCTTTTTGTTACAGTTATCATGAATCTCCTTTCCACAGACAGGGAATCAACTTGATACCTGTCTATTATTATATCAAATTTTGAGTAAAAGTTCTCTAATAAAAGCGCTATAAGCTAAAATCCCAAAAGTCTATGTTATTCTTTCAGAAGCCAGTTCCTATGCCCGTTCCGGCCACGTAAAACGGTGTTACTTTGTAACTATTAAGCTGCAGGCGTGCGAAGATGCAAACTATCTGCAGTCACCTATATCAATCTCCCGAAAGATTTCTTTTGTTTTCAAGGTACGGCGAATGGATATATTACCCATTCAATTAAGGAATAGGGGACTTTTCTTTAAGATTGAAAAATTTTGAGAAAAAATGATAAAAATAAAAGCTGCCTTGATTTGGCAGCCACGGAAATCTATTTGCGTTTTAGAGCCAGACGATTCAGCATGGAAATGAGCGCAAGCATATCCTCGTCATCGAGTTGTTTCATCAGATCAGTTGCTTTGTCAATCAGAGGAAGATTGTGCAGCTCTGAATCGAAGAACTGTTGAGGAGTGACTTCCAGATAGTCACAGATATCCAGAAAGCTCTGCATGGTAGGCAGAGAACGTCCGGAAGTGAGGGACTGGATGTAGCTTTTATTTTTGCCAAGATCCAGACTCATCTGATATTCAGATACATTTTTCTTTAAACGCAGTTCGCTGATGCGTTCTCCAATAAAGTTTTTATCCATACATTTACACCTCTCTTCCACATTTTAAACTATTTACTTACAGCAAATTACGGAATAAAATAGAGATATATTTGAAATATAGTGATTATTCCGTAATATAACCGTAATTTACTAAAATGATACAAAAAAAGAAATTATGGATGATAGAAAATGGATTTTGGGGTATGATGATAGCAAAGGAAGTGGATGTCTGTGCGGATTATAGGAAATGAGCAGGAAATTGAATGGGCGAAGGAAGCACTGCGGAATCAATGTAACGATTGTCCCTACTTGGACTGCTGTAATGAAAAGGCGAAAGAGGAGTCAAAGCAGTGTGGAACGGTTCGGTTTGGCTGCCGGGAGTATCTGAAAGAGAAGATTGAATTCGTAGTAGAAAAATAGATGTAGTATTTTGAACAAATATAAACACCATATATAGTATAAGCCTGAATTGACATGAGGAATATCTTGTGCTAGTATACTGATATAGTTTATTTTATGCACACCCTTTTTGGGGAGTTTCGGGATTCATAAGAATCTCCAAACTTACAGGAAACAGCAGGAGCTGATTCCTGGCATAAGTAGTTTATGTTTGTAGTGAGTGTCACGGTATGCCTTTTTTGGCTGCGTGGCACTTTTGTTTTTTCAGGAAGAAACCAGACTTTTAAGAATGAACAGAGAAAAGACTCTCTTTTCATTCTTTTTTTGTGCTTACATTTAGGTTTCGGCATAGTTGCATGCCACAACCAGCTTCGGCTGTTGATGGATAAATATTATTTTAAGAAAGGTGGAATAAGAACATGAATGAAGCAAGAGTGTATGCAGATGGATTTGAGAGATCCTTTGCAGAAGTAAAAGATCTGCTGGAGTTTCTGGCAGAGAGAGGAAGAAATGCCAAATGGATCAGAAAGCCAACGAATACGTTACGGCTGGCACCACTGGAAAAGGAGGCTCAAAATCTGGATGCGGCAGATGCATCCATGGAAGAAATTTTGGAGGATACAGAGAAGAATACGCAGCTTGTACTGAAAATGAGAGGAGAATCCTATCCGGTACGTGACTGTGCCATCCGCACCATTTTAAGCCGCGCAGGTGTCAATGGAGACGGGCTTCGCAAGCTGGATAAGGCAACATATGCGAAGGTAGTCAATTACTGCCTGCGGGTTGCAAAAGGGGATGCCCTGATTAAGATTGCGGACGGAAAGGTTTCCGCAGTACATGGCGGGGATAAACATGATTATTGCATCCTTGATATGAAAGCCATGTTTGAGACAACCTGCGAATATCTGAATCTGAATTTCAAAGGCAGTGTTTACATGGAGGGCTCTGGTATCTATGACCATTCCATTGTATCTGCCATGTGGAAGCTCGGAGGAAGTCAGGAACTTCTGGATACTTACCGAAAAGCACTGGATGCACACGGAATGGATGAGAAGATCCTGTCACCGGCACTTCGTTTTACCACATCTGACGTGGCAGCGAGCGGTGCAAATCTGTATCCGATGCTTTTGACAGACGGACCAAACGGCGTTATCAGTCTGGGAAGTCCAATCAAGCTGGCTCACGATAAAGGGGCAACGATTCTGGACTTCCGGAAAAATCTGGAGCAGGTATGCGCCCGCTATGTGGATGCGATGAAGAATCTTACTCAGCTTATGGACATTGAGATCCGTAATCCGGTGAACTGCCTGAAGCTGCTGATGAAGGAACTTGGCATTAAACAGAAGATCCGGAATGAGGTGGTGGAGCTATTTGTATCCCAGAACGGGGAAGGTGCCTGTACGGCACATGATCTTTATTATGCCATGAATGAAGCCTCCTTTTTTGCAGCCTGTGAAGGAATGTCCGGACAGGGCATCCTGAAGCTGGAGGAGGATATTACGAAGGCGCTTATAAAAGACTGGAAAAAATATGACGTTTATGGAGCAGTCAAATGTTAGGAGGAATTGGAATGAATAACAAAGCAGAGTATACACCGGAAAAGGTTGTGGATATCAGTAACCTGTCAAGAGAAGACTGGTTGGAATACCGCAAAAAAGGAATCGGCGGCAGTGATGTAGCGGCAATCATGGGGATCTCTCCATTTGCCACTATCCGGGATCTGTTTTACAACAAAACAGGTGTGCAGCCGGTCATTCAGGAGGAAGAGGAAAGCAACTGGGTTGCCAAGGAAGTCGGACACCGGCTGGAAGATCTGGTGGCAGAAATCTTTTCCAAAAAGACCGGACTGGAAGTATTTCCGGTACGTGTCATGTTCCGGCATCCATTATATCCGTTCATGCTTGCAGATGTGGATTTTTTTGTTCGTATGCCGGATGGGACATTTGCGATTCTGGAATGTAAAACCTGCAATTATAATGCGAAAGATAAGTGGGCTGATGAGGGTATTCCAGCTCATTATGTGCTGCAGGTAAGGCATTATCTGTCTGTGATGAATATGCAGAAAGCCTTTATCGCATGCCTGTATGGAAATAACGAGAATGAGTTTGTGTATCGCACCATTGAGCGTGATCTGATTGAGGAAGAAGACATCATTGATCAGGAAACGTATTTCTGGCAGGAACATGTATTGAAAAATGTAGTACCGCCGCATAACGGGAATTCCGATCTGGTTCTGGCAAATATCCGTAATTATGGTGGTTTTGCAGACAAATCTATTCCGGAAATTGTGCTTTCCGGTCTGGAATCAAAAAATCTTGAGAAGTATCTTACCCTTTCGGAGGAAAAGTCACAGTTGGAAAAACGGAAAAAGGAAATCGAAGCAGAACAGCGGGCAATCAGTGTTCCTTTTGTGGAACAGCTGGGGCAGGGCTGCAAGGCAGTGCTGGAGGACGGTACGAACCGTTACCGTATTACCTATAATCCGACCAGACGTACTTCGGTTGGGAAAGACCAGATGGAGAAGCTGAAAAACCAGCATCCGGATATCTATGAGGAATATACAAAAACAACGGAGAGCCGTACTTTCCGAATTAAGAAGGAGGCGGCGTAATGAGAAAACCAAATGAACGGATGCGGATAAAAAGCTGGAGGGATATAAACAATGAGGTGCAGATTTAAACATAAGATTTTCCAGAATGAGGAGAATGGGTATACGATTGCCATATTCACCACACAGGATACGTCTGTCCCCCTGTCAGCCAGAGACAAATATCTGGCATCCCGGAATATCATCGGCTTCTCAGCGATTGGATTCGGTCTTCCGCTTACAGACGAGATTGAGCTTGAGATGGAAGGCAGATGGGAGAGCGGAGAGCATGGAACTCAGTATCAGGTGGAAAATTTCATGGAGGTTGTACCACGGACAAAGGAGGGTATCTTAGGATACCTTTCTTCCGGTGCAATCAAAGGTATCGGTCCCAAGATGGCAGATACTATTTTCCGGAAGTTTGGGCTTCAGACACTGGAAATCATGGAAAACAACCCGCAGGAACTCTTGAAGATCCGTGGAATTTCCGAGAAGAAGCTGGCTGCTATTGTGGAGTCCTATGGAAAAAACCAGGTGTTCCGGGAACTGATGACGTTTCTGGCGCCTTTTAAGGTAACACCCAAAAAAGTGAATATGATTCTGAAGAAATTCGGAAATGAATCGGTGGATATTATCCGGCACCGCCCTTACATGCTGAGTGCAGTCAAAGGCTTCGGGTTTCTGACTGTGGATGCGATCGGAAGACAGTGCTGCTGTGCACTCAATGATCCCATGCGGATATCCGGGTGCATCGGACATATCATGAATCAGGCAATGAAAGAAGGACATCTGTTTAAGCAGCGTCAGGAGGTTATCAGGGAAGCACTGGAAATGCTGAACCGGGATCTGCAGGTCATGGCAGTATCGGAGCAGGATGTCAGTCAGGTGCTTTACCGGCTGGTGCTGCAAAAAAGCATTGTTGTGGAGGAAGAACGGATCTATTCTATCCGGCAGTATGAAGAAGAAACACAGACCGCTTCCATGATAGCCAGACGGCTTTTGGAGAAGCCGGTTTTGCTGTCCATTGAACCGGAGCTGGAAAAGGCACAGAAGACACTGGGGATCACGCTGTCAGAAACACAGAAACAGGCAGTGCGGATGGTGTTTGCACATCCCATCAGTATTATTACCGGAGGTCCCGGAACCGGAAAGACAACGGTTCTCAAGGTGATTCTCTATATCCATCAGGCGTTATGCAGGTCAGAGGTACAGCTTATGGCTCCGACCGGACGTGCGGCAAGACGTATGGTGGAGAGTACCGGCTGTGAAAATGCATCCACGATGCATCTGGCCCTGGGGCTTTTGGGAGATGATACGGATTTTGAACCGGATTTTGAGTACCTGTCTGCCGGATTTCTAAATGTAGATGAGGTGTCCATGGTGGACATGCATCTTGCCTATGAATTTTTCCGGCGGGTTAGCAGACATGCCAGAGTCCTTTTAGTCGGGGATAAGAACCAGCTTCCATCCGTAGGAGCCGGGGATGTGTTCCGGCAACTGATTGCCTGCGGGCTGATTCCGGTCACGGTACTGGATCTGGTTTACCGGCAGGGCGCTTTGAGCAGCATACCTTATAATGCAAAACTGATGCAGGAGAATAAGACTAATCTGAGCTTTGGGGAGGATTTTCAGTTCATTGCCTGTAAAGGAGCAGATGAAGCGGCAGAGATTGTCCGGAGGATTTATCTGGACGAGATTGCAAAAAACGGCATGGATCAGGTACAGATCCTGACTCCGTATCGGAAACGCAGTGCTGCCGGAGTGGATGAATTGAACAAATCTCTGGAGGATTTTGTAAATCCGCCAATCGCAGGGAAGAAGGAACTGCATATCGGCAGTCAGGTGTTCCGGGTTGGCGATAAGATTTTACAGAATAAAAATACCGAGATGGCGAGTAACGGCGATCTGGGCAGGATACTGGACTGTATCACGGATGAGGATGGAAATGCCAGGGCAGTGATCGGATTCCCGGATGGGCGGCAGGTGCAATATGAAGCTGACCAGATGGAAATGATCGAACATGCTAACGCAACAACCATCCATAAGGCACAGGGTTCCGAATGTCCGGTTGTCATCATCCCTTGGGTAAAAGCCTTTTATATGATGCTGAAGCGCAATATTCTCTATACCGGAGTGACCAGAGCGAAAAGCAAGGTTTATCTGGTAGGGGAATGGGCTGCAGTCTGTCAGGCAATCCATACGGATGACAGCGGGACAAGGAACACCATTCTGAGTGAGCGGATCGTACAGTATTACGATCAGTATCAGAGTGAACAGAAACCGGAAATGGAGCAGTTAAAACTTGTTGTTTAAAAATATTTTTCAATTTTTGAAATAAGCGGACTATTACTCTTATATAGGGGAACGTCTGCTTTTCTAAATGAAAGGAGCAGAGAATGAAAGAATTATTGTATAAGAAATCAGAGGCAGTTGCCGCTTTGAACCGTGTGGATGGCTTCCATCCGATGGAACTGGCAAGAAAGATTGGAGAAGAAGGGCAGGAGGAGCAGCTTTATCTGGATGTGAAATACCGGAAGCTATGGTTTCGTCTGGTCAATCCGGCAGGAAAGATCATCAGCCGGATTATCACTTTCACAGAGAACATGGCAGTTGTGGAAGCACGTATCTATCTGGATAAATGTGATCAGGAAGACAATTATGTAGCCAATTCCTTTTCGCAGAAATTCCGGAGCGATGACCCGAAGTTTGGAGACAAATTTCTGGAAATGGCAGAAACAGCAGCCGTAGGAAGGGCATTATCGGATGCCGGATATGGTGTGCAGTTTGCGGATGTGGGAGAGGAAAATGATCCTGCACAGGTAGATGCCGGAATTCCATATCAGAATCCACAGATGCCGGATTCAGGTGCCATGGAAAATGCAGCCATGCCGGATTCGGGTGTCATGCCAAATGCCCCTATGCCAACTTATGGAGAGATGCCAGGTCAGCCGGAATATGCAGGCCAGCAGATGATGAATCAGTTCTATCAGCAGGCACAGGCGGCGGGAAGCACCATTTACCATGGCAGTGGACAAATGCCTGGCTACGGTTCCGCTCCGGCTGCCTCTACGCCGCCAAAGACCGGACAGATGCTGCAGGGAGCATTACAGAATCTGGATACGTCCCTTCCGGTAGAAGAACTGATGAAACACATGAACTATGAAATGGCAGTCGGGACTGTGATTCCGGGAAAGGGAAAATACGGCGGAAAGACCATGGGACAGGTGGCAGTTGAAAGCCCGTCAACGATCCAGTGGTTTGCCGAGCAATATTCCGGACCGAACAATCTGGTTCCGGCGGCAGCAAAGGTAATTTTACAAAAAGCAATGCCGATGGCTGGTTAAGGAAGAACCCCGCAGAGAGCTTTTTTCTGCGGGGGAAAGGAGGAAGAGACCGGGATGTATTATGATATGTCTGGGTTTGATTATGGAATACTGGATGTGGTGCAGGTGCTGCATCTCAGAAAGCGGCGGGGAAACTATTATGACTGCCCGTTTTGTGGAGAGACGCATGGAAAACTGAATATCAATGTGGAAAAGAATGTATTCCGGTGCAACCGCTGTGATGCGTCCGGGGGGATGCTGAAGCTTTATGCGGATTTGCACAATGTTACACTCTCCGAAGCAAATCAGCAGATCCGGGAAGCATTAGGAAAAGGAGAATACCGGACGGATTATATCAAAGCAACGCCGGTACAGGAAGAAAAGGCAACGGCAGAGCTTGCACCCATAGAGGAAATCCACCGGACGTATCAGAGAATGCTGTCCATGCTCACGCTTAACAGGAAGCATCAGGAGGATCTGCAAAGACGAGGATTAAAACCGGAACAGATCGAAGCACAGCGTTACCGGAGTGTCCCGCTGTTTGGAATGAAGAAGCTGGTCAAAAGGCTGGCAGAAGAAGGATATATGGTGAAAGGCGTGCCGGGATTCTACCGGGATACAGACGGAAACTGGACGATTAACTTCAAAGCAGAAAACTCAGGAATCCTGATTCCCATAGTTTCTTTGGACGGGTTCATCCAGGGTTTTCAGATCCGGGTAGATCATGTGACTGACACGAAAAAATATATCTGGCTGTCCAGTGTCAATTATGACCAGGGAGTTTCCTCCGGAAGTCCGGTACATGTGATCGGTGATCTTGCCGCAGAACGTGTCTATCTGACCGAAGGAGCCTTAAAAGGGACCATAGCCCATTATCTGTCCGGCGCTACCTTTGTGTGCGTTGCCGGAGTGAACCAGTACCGGAATCTGAAACCGGTGCTGGAGCGGATGAAAGGATATGGGATGAAACAGCTTTTGGAGGCGTATGACATGGATAAGAAGATGAAAGTAGCCTGCAATAAGCATGACAGTAAGTGTGCGGTCTGTTTTGAGCGTTCCCCTGTTATCTGCCAGCATAAGGCGGAGAAACGGAGGATTATCCAGAACGGCTGCAATAAGGTCTATGAAATCTGCCGGGAGCTTTCCCTGCCGATGAACCGGATGGTCTGGGATATGGACGAGAGCGGGGAGTGGAACGGGAAACACAAGGGGATTGATGACTATTTAGCCGCCATCAAACAGAAGGAAGGAACCGGGGCACAGACTTCGGCTCTTCCGAAAGGAGAACAATCATGAGAAAAAAAGGAAATACGGTTCTTGCAGGACTCATTATCTGCCTGTTGCTTGTTTTTCTCGCAGCGGCAGGAAAACTCTTTGGTGCTTATCTGAAGTATCAGAAAGGGGACGTAAGTTACGAGAAACTGCAGGAATATGTTCAGGAACCAGAGGAAGAAGAATCACCGGAGTCTGAGAAAGAAAAGGAGGAACCTAAGAATAGGTATCTAGAAATTGATTTTGCAGGTTTAAAAGCGGTTAATCCGGATGTCATAGCGTGGATTCAGATTCCGGCACTGGATATTAGTTATCCGGTGGTACAGGGGAAAGATAATGCATATTATCTTCATCACCTTTTTTCGGGAGAATCCAATATCAACGGGAGCATCTTTGTGGACTGCCATAATCAGCCGGACTTTACGGATCAGAATACGATCGTGTACGGGCATAATATGAAAAACGGGAGCATGTTCGGAACTCTGGATAAGTACCAAGACAAAGAGCTATTTGAACAACATCCGGAGTTTTATCTCTATTTGCCGGACAAGATCCTCAAGTATCGTATCTTTTCCTGCTATGCGGGAAGAACCGGAAGTGAGGGATATAGGTATCATTTCCCGGAAGCGGAAGATTTTCAGACGTTTCTGGATACGGTGTCTTCTTATAGGGATTATGATACCGGCACCGAGCTGTCGGCAACGGATCGGATAGTTACGCTGTCTACCTGTGTCAATTCCAGACGGAATTATCGCTATCTGGTACATGGAAAATTAAGCAGTGAGATCATCACAGAGGAATAAAAGAATCGTGCTGGTGTGAGAAGAAATTTCTTATGCCAGCTTTTATTATGGGAGGAAATGTAATGGGAACAGCATTGGTTATGGAACATGCAAACGCACTGGCACAGATGATAGTCAGTGAAAAGGACAAGTTATTTGATGAAAGAGTGGAGGCTCTTGTAAAACTTTATAGAAGGGCGGAATTTTATCTGAAGCAGGGATTTCTGGAGAGCATCGTCTGCGAGTTCCA
>ERZ772812.966-NODE-966-length-22580-cov-4.657092_pt1 | contig 22580 bp, 28 predicted proteins | sample MGYA00511343_ERZ772812 | MGnify/ENA primary metagenome ERZ772812 (study PRJEB29015, sample SAMEA2737706) | human gut metagenome | biome: human gut; feature: human-associated habitat; material: faeces | place: China | collected 2012 ...
CCCCTGCCGTTCTGCTCCCGGATGAGCTGAAGCTCACGGGAGCCGTCCTCGATGGTGAAGATCCGCTTGCGGTCAGGGATGGTGGACAGGAGCCAGCCCGCCACGGTGGTCTTGCCGGAGCTGGTCGCGCCTGCCACACAGATAGAGACGCCGTAGCGCAGGCAGGCGGACAGGAAATCCAGCATTTCCTCCGTGGCGGTGCCGCTGCCCACAAAGTCCTCCTTGGTCAGATTCTTGGGGTTGACGATTCGGATGGAGGCCGCGACGCCCGCGTCCTCGTCCAGCACCGGGGTCTTAATGACCGAAACACGGATGTTCTTGGCCAGACGGGAGGTGATGATGGGACTGGCATTGTCCAGCACCTTGCCGGAGTTCTGGAGCATACGGCGGATGACATTGGCCGCGTGGTCCGGGGAGTCGAAGTGTTCCTCCAGCTTGACGGTGCGGCCGTCGGAATACTGGATCTCAATGTCGCGCCAGGAATTGATATCGATCTCCTCGATGCCGTCGGCGAAGATGTACTTGGTCAGAAACCCATACTCGGCCATCTCCGTATAAAGGGCATCCACCAGCTCGCTCTGGCTCATGCCGTCCACCGCCATGCGATTGTCCTGCAAATAGCGGGCGATCCGGCGCTTCATCTGCTCCTTGGCCTCGTTGCCGCTCTCTGTGATCAGGGTGGCATAGGTACCGGAGAGGTAGGACTGTACCTGAGTGAGAACCTCCGCGAAAGGCATCCCCTCGGCCTGGGGAGCGAAGAAGACATCGCTCGCCTTGGGGGCGACCTTGGTTTCCGCAAAAATAGTCCTTCCGGTATTTTCCTCGAAGGAGATGTCATGCACCTCGGCCTGCTCCGGCTTGGCCTCCGCCGGGGCGGCGGCCGGGGGCGCGGCAAATATGGAATTGCTTCTCTTGTCGCCAAGCATCAGAACACCTCCTTGCAGATTTTCTCGATCTCCCGGCGGAACGCCTTGCTGTCTTTCATGGAGAGATCATTCAGGAGCGTTCCCTCCAGATACTGCTCCTCCAGTTCCTGTGAGTGAGGGAGTTGGAAGGCAACGCTCCCAAGTACCTGACCGATGCGGTCGGCAGCCTGCAGAGGCTTGATATTGGACGCGGCTTTATACTGCTTGTCCTCGTCCCAGTGCAGTTCCCGGAGGAGCGGGAGCTGGCTGGACAGGTAGCCGATGGACTTCAGATCGCAGTTGGCCAGCCGGAGGACGCTGTCGGCCTCCATGAGCGCCACGGCGGAGAGGATGTCATTGGCGATATAGCTGGAGCAGTCGATGACCACATAGGGGGCGATCTCACGCAGGCCGCGGATGAGCTCCTCCGCCTGCTGCTTGGTGCAGGCTGCGTAGGTATACTCGTTTTCCCCCTTGCGCAGCCCCAGCATGGTCAGGTAGGACAGCTTCTTGTGGGTGGTCAGGTTGTGCTTGATGAGATTCACGGAGATTCGCTGGGCGGCGAAGATGCTGCCCAGGGATTTGTCGCACTCCAGCTCAGAGGGCGGGCAGATGCAGGGCATCATGGGGGCGGTCATATCGCAGAGCAGCAGCGCCACATTCTTTTTCTGGGACGCCAGATGCTTTGCGATCTTCACCGCGGTCACGGTCTTGCCGCAGCCGGGGCTTCCCCAGACGGCAAGGACTCCGCCGCCGGATTCTTCGATGATTTCAACCTCCTCCGGCTCTGTGCTGCGGTGAAACAGGCTTCCTTTCATGAAGTTCATTCCGCAGCCGCCTCGCTCTCTGCGGCAGAATCGGCACCCTCGCTTTCCCCGGTTTCGGTATTCTCAGTTGTCTCGGCAGTCTCCTCGGCTTCCGGCTCGGCGTACAGCTCCTCGATCAGAGCGTCCTGCGCCTCGATGAATGCGGAAGCGTTCTCGGCGGTCCCACGATAAACCAGCGCCAGATGCAGCTCGCTTTCCTGCTCCAGCCCCGCCAGCACCTTGGCCTGCTCGGTGGTCACCAGCAGGGTGACGGTGGAGGGCAGCTCTTTCTCATCCTCAACCGCCTCGCCGGTGTTGGCGTCATAGCCGGAGGAAGCGGTAACGGAAATGACTTCAACATACTGCAGCTCGGGCGGGATCACGGTTTCGCCCATGCCCTGATAGTCGGCCACGAGGACGGAAACGATATCGCCGCTCTCCAGTTTGCCGGAAAGGCCGGTGGCAAAGCTCTTGATGGTGACAGAGATGGCCTGTTTGGTGCCGTCCAGATTGTAGAGATAGGCATTTTCAGCGGCAGGCTCGTTGGAGAGCTTGCTGGCCAGAATGTAATCGCCCACCTTCAGGTCGGCGGTGGCATACTTGCCGACGACCTCGTCTTTTTCTGTCATGATGCCGGACGGCAGGTTATAGGCGCCCACCTCCACAGTCTGTACCATCTCAGCGGTGATCTCGTCGCCCTCCTTGATGTCGGCGGTGACGCGGACGATCTCAGCCTTCTCGCTGGCGCTGCGGCTGAACAGGGGCGTCACCCCGAAGCAGATGACGAGCGCCAGGAGGATACACAGCACACCGATCACGGTGCGGTTACGGAAAATCTTCATATAAGCCTCCTTATAAGAAATATGCGGGAATGAATCCTGCGGCAATGAACGGGACCAGTGGGCAGGTGAACCGGGTGGGGCGGTGGGAGAGCTTCAGAACAAGACTTTTTCCCAGCACAAACAGGGCGTAGCAAAAGGCGAACAGCGTAAGCCCCGCGAGAGTGCGGGAAAGGCCCAGCACAAACCCCGCTGACGCCGCAAGCACCGTATCCCCGGCCCCGTTTTTCCCGAAGCCCGCCCCCAGATAGAAGGGCAGCCCTCCCGCAAGCGCCCCCAAAAAGGAGGCGGGGCTGATGGTGATCAGCCCCGCCAGCACGAGCGCCACACAGACCCGGTCATCCACCAGGCGGTGTCGGACATCATAGATCGAAGCGCCCATCAGGCAGCCGCAGAAGACCAGCGCCTGCGCCCAGTGCATCAGCCGGCGTAGTCGAACATCTCCTGAATACGCTCCGTTACAGTAGGCATGACAGTATCATTCAGGACCGCGTACAGGCCGGCCAGCACCAGGGCGCCCAGAACGACGGCGATCAGCACTTTGACGGCGGTATCGATATAGCCCTCGCCGGCGTTGCCGCAGACGGCGCGGCGGTGGAAGGCGGCGAGGGAGGTCTGGCAGTTGATGGCGGCGGACTTGGCGGACTTGGCGATATTCTTGAACAGCTTCTTCATAAGGTACATTCCTCCTGTAAGTAAAAATGATTTTTGGTAGTTTGTTGGCTGGAAAGAGATCATGGGATGCATATGGGGAGGCCCCCGGCCTCGGCTGGGCAAAGGGAAATCCGGGCGGTTTATATCCGCCCAGACTACATGGTCATTTCGTGGCATTCGTTCTGCTCCTGATGCTGGTTGAACTGGATGGGACGGAATCCCACGCGGTCGCAGTAGAAGAACTCGCTGCCGGAATCATCGTACAGCTCCACCACATCGGACAGAGCCATCCGGTAGCCCTGATACTCGGGAGGCGGGCTGTCCCGGCAGATGGCGTAGATCTGCTCCAAATCGTTGGTACCCAGATCGCCGTCAAAGACCTGCGTATAATTGTCTGCGTCCGGTTCTCCGAACCGCTGAATCAGATCCTCATATCCGATAAAGCGCATGGTGACATCCACGCCTTTCCGGAGCTGCCAGATGCGGCAGCCTTTTTGCGGCTGCCCCAGCTCCTCGCCGGGCGCCTCTCCGGCTGCAAGGCGGTCAAATACGCCTTCCTTCCACTGAGGCGTCAGATTCAACCGGGCCAGGTAGCGGGACAGCTCATCCGTCTGGAACATCTCGTCTACGACAGCGGCGTCATCCTTCACATAGCCCACCGTGTTGCCATAGAAGATCAGACGGTTTCGATTGTCTATTGTGAAGCGAACCAAAATCACATCACCTCCCTTCAGGGCGAGCAGCTCACATCTGCTGGCTCATGGCCTGGTCGGGAGCGTCGCCTTTCTGCTCCTGCTGCTCCTGGAGCTTCTGCTCGTAGGCGTCGTTGACGGCGTCCACCAGAGCGTTCCGGGCTTCGGCGGTGATGGCGTGGAAGGTGTCGTTGTACTTGGTCTCACCGTTTTTCTTGTAGGAGTCCTGGGGCATGGAGATGAAACGGCCCTTGTCGGACTCGATGACCCGGATGCCGTGGACGGCAAAGGCCCCACCGATGGTGGCGCTGGCGAAAGCTTTTGTCTTGAAATCTCCGTCCACCAGACGGTCGATCCGCGCCTCCACCTGGGGCGTGGTGGTTTCCTGCTGTTTCTTTTTGGTCGCTGCCATGGTTATCAAGCTCCTTTCACTCACATGGATGGGGTTGTCATGCCGGCAGATTCGGCAGGATCTTCCCGCCGGATCTGTTCCAGGCTTTCTCTTGCCCAGTCGGGCAGATGTTTTTCCTTGAGAATGCCGATGAAATCGCTCCGGTTCCACCGGGTTCGCTCCCCGTCACCGAGGCAGGTGGCGTATACCGCTCTGCCCGCGGCGTTGGGGGCGCAGCCGAAGCCGCCGGTCGCCAGCCAGAGCTGATTCTCCGGCGCCCAATAGGACTCCTTCAGCGTGAATGGACTCATGACCAGCACCTTGCCCTCCAGCTCCTGCCCGGTCATATCGTCGCAGTGGGAGCGCACAAACATCCCAAGCGCATCCTGGGCGTCGCGAAACTCATTTACGAAGATGTCCAGAACACCGGCGTGACTTTCCACCATGAACTCATAGTTTCGGTCGCTGCGGGGGATAAAGGTCGCAGCGGCCCATTCCTTGTTCCGGCGGCTGAAGCGCCCATCCTCCGGTTTCAGCTGAATGGTGGCGGCCAGCACCCATCCCACACGCTTGAAGCCAAAGTCCTCGATGACGCCCCTGGCGCAGTCGTGACTCAGGTGCATCCCGTCAAAACCCCTGCGGATGGCCTCCTCGATGGCCTGCTTACAGGCGATGTTCTCCAAGTGGCTTGCCCGCCAGAGAGCCACCTCGTTTTGCCGTTTGGCCTCGGAGATGGAACTGAGGTAGAGGTAGGCGTGATCCTTAGTCATCGTCCTCGTCCTCATCCAGCTCCATGACTGCCTTGACCAGCTTCTCGAAACCGGCCCTGTCGATGCCGAGCTGTTCCAGGCTCTTGTCCAGCTCGGCCGCCCACTTGGTCTTGCGGTCATCGGATACCACCAGAACAGCGCCGTCCACGCTGACCACACGGAGGTTGTCGTGCAGGATGCCGGCATCCGCAAAGGCCTCTGCAGGGATGGGCAGCATATCCTCATCGCAGCCAGAACAGCCATCGCACAGGTCCGCATCACCATCCTGCTTCTCCCATCCGGCCATCATATCCGCCCACAGGCTGTTGACCAGACGAATCAGCGCCATCATAGCGGCGGCTTTCTCCACCGGCTCCATCTCCTGCTTGAGCAGTACAATGGCGTTTTCCAAGGTATGCATCTCCAGCGTTTCCTCCCGCTCGAGGCCGCTCAGGGTGAGGGCAGCCGGCTGAATGACAGCCTTGCCGTCGTTGGTGTACTTGATAAAGGTCATCTTCATTCCTCCGTTTTATCAGATTTTGTTTTCGGTTCATGGATCAGCGTGTAGCGCCCGTCGTCTTCCTCCGCGGCTGACAGATTGAAAATGCTGAGCTGCCAATGCCTTGCGGAGTTATAGAGACGGGGATCATAGTTGGTGATGACGATCTCCTCGTATTCACTTCCGGCCTTCTGGGACATACTGTTGGGGCGTGTGGTGTAGAAGATGTAAAACTCCTTGTACAGATCCACGATGAAGGGACAGTAGTTGTAGGAAACCATCACATACCCCTGGCACTCCAGAAGCGCATCGTGGAGGCGCTGGTGGCCTTCCTTGGGAAAGCCCACCGCATAGCAGTCCTCCGCATCGTAGTAAGGCGGGTCACAGTAGAAGAATGCGTCTTCCCGGTCATATTGACGGATGAGGTCGACGCAGTCCTTGTTCTCGATGACCACCTCAGCCAGCCTGCGGGAGCACTCCCAGACCAGATGGAAAAAGCGGCGGATGTCGCAGGATTTTCCGGCGAAAGATTTTGCGCCGCCGCTGAAGCTGTACCGGATGAGCTTGAAATAGTCGGCGGCTCGCCGCACATCTCCGCGAGGCGCCCGTTCCAGCATCATCCTTCGGATGGTTTTGGCATCCGGCGGTTCCAGATACCGCTGGGTCAGCTCCATCTCCTCGTCCAGATAGTCATCGGTGAATTCCTCACGGGAGAAAAACTTATACAGCACATTGAAGTCATCACGGGTGTTCAGCGGCAGAAAGCCAAGCTCCAGAAGGAGCGCCATGGTTCTGTTTTTGACACAGCAGAACAGATTGGTCAGGTCGCCGTTGAAATCGTTATAAACCTCCATGCATCCCTGCTGGATCGGGCGGCTCAATGTCACTGTCCCGCTGCCGCCGAACACATCGATAAACCGGGAATAGCGCGAGGGGGACAGCTTATGGATCAGCCAGAGCAGCTTGCTTTTGCCTCCCACCCAGGGGATGAAGCTTTTCAAGCAGTATCACCTCCCTCCAGGGGGAGGGATATCTGGCCGCTGTCGGTAAATTGCTCCAACGCTTTGGTGAGGCCGCGCTCGGCATGGGCGATCTTCTTGATCCTGCTTCGGAGCTGCCGGATCGTCCTCTGCAGTTCCTCCTCGGTGTCGGCGTAATAATAGCCGGAATCAGAGCTGCAAATGGGGATGCCATCCCCGCGCAGGCAGTTGATCGTGCGGCGAAGGTCAGGTCCGCGAATCTGAAAAGCGGCCTCCAGCTCACGGCTGGGGACGACTCTCAGCTCTCCGCGGTGATACTCCTTCAGGTGCTTGGCGATAGGGTTGTCCGTCGTCATGAAGACTCCTTTCCGGGACAGTTACCCGGAAAGAGCGCAAAAAAAGCAGGGGCCGTCAGTCCCTTTCGGGTAACGGCCCCTGTGGTGTTATGAAGTTTGTTGTGCTGCTCTGTTCACCTCCATCCAGCGGGGGAAGATATTCTACATCTGCATGGTCTGACCGGTATCCGGCTGGCTATACTCAAAGTTGAGTTCCGTGCCATTCCAGGATACAAACCCATGTTCTGCGGCGGACAGGCCCATGCGCTTCATTTTATAACAGGCATATTCTTCAGCGTCAAAGCAGGCGGCGAGCAGTTCGTCTTTGGGATAGATGCCATCCCGCATTGCCAACTCTTTTCCGTAATCGGCAAGATCCATATCACGGGGCATGAAGTGATAGCAGCGGAGATTTTGGGCTAAATCCAGGGCGTAATCCAGGCGGTGGCAATCCTCCAGCTCCATAACCGCCATAAATTTATCCAACCATCTGGGTTCTCCTTGTCCCTGCTCGCTCCAGATGTAACCAAAGTCGATGGCATGGCGGATGAGCTGGGCGGCGGAGTCATACTGGGAGGGGATGTCTTCCAGTTGGGGCAGACAACAGTCCACCTCCATGGCGATGCACTCGGTCAGGGACTCCGCTTCCAGCTCATCCAGCGCCAGAAGCAGCTCGTCCGGATGGGCGGCGTCTATGTACTCGTCGGTGTCCGGGAAGCCCACCCACACGCCGTCCATGTTGGTTCGGCTGGCCAGCTTGACCCGGATCGCAAAATCGCCTTTGTCGGGATTCATCGAAGGGTCACTGTCCAGAAACGGATCGATTAAAGAGGTGACCTTGATAAAGTGCCCGTCGCAGAAAGTGTTTCCGCCCTTTTGGCGGTAAGCCGCACCCACTTTCCCCGGGTCAAGAAACTCCCGCGCTTGATCAGAGGGGCGCTGGATCTGTTCCATGATGAATTTGCCCAGCTGAACATCATCCCCGGCCCCATAGAACAGATCATAGTGATCCAATTGACTTGCAATCAGCATCACATCGCAGGTCATCCTCGGCTGCTCGATCTGCATTGCTCCGCGGAACAGAAGGCTTTCTTTTACCGTCATGTTCTCGAATCGCCGTTCCAGCCAGTCGTGTTGGGATTTGGTCATTTCAAAACCGTCCAGAAGATCCAGGAGTTGCCTGGTTTGCCGACTCGCCATCACATCATCTCCATTCCGGCATTTTCTGCCTGTGTTTCTTCATTGCGGATCGGCTCGCCATCTCTGCGCTGAACCAGCCCGTAGGGGGTCAGCAGAGCGTTGTGTGCTGCCATGACATCCTGACCGTAGTTGTAGAGGACGACGTGCTTCTGCAGAATGGACCGGGAATGCTCGTCCACAATGAAGCGAAGCTCCTCTATGGCCACCTCCTCGGGGTTTCGCTGATCAGGCTCGAGCAGGTAGTCATCCAGATTTTCCGCAATCTGGACAGCGGCAGCGATATCGTGACAATCCGCCGCAAGGATAACTGCCTTGAATTTGGAAAGTTCTCCTTGTGTGCTCAGCTCCTTGAAGCATTTGGCCAACTCGTTCAGTCCATGGATATCGTCGCAGTCCGTGTTTTCCAGAAGCGCAGGCATCGCGCTGTCCTCCACCTGGAAGACCATTTCCGACCAGGAGGCGCCTCCGCAAGCCTCCAGCACGGCATCCAGCCGTTCCTGCGTGGCTGGCAGATCCAGGCACATCATGTTATCCGGCTGCTCATTGGAGTGGAAGGGATACCTGCCGACCGTCAGGCGGATGCCGTATTCCGGCGCTTCGGGAATCAAGGCCAGGCTGTCATATACCTGCTTCAGCTCAGTGTGCTGCGTGACATACCCGCCGCTTGCGAAAACGCCGCCCTCCTCAAACCTGGCTTTTCTTCCGAGCATCTCAAAGTCAAGATACTCGAAGATGGAATCCGGAACTTTTTCCAGGGCAGGGATGAAATCGTTCTCCGCATAGAACCTGCCGAGCTGCTCGTCCGTCGTGGCGTTGACCACATGACAGCAGTCTGCGCTGTAGGCCAGGTCGATCATGGTGGCAACGCTGATGGGACCGTATTTTTTGGCCACCTCCATGTTGAACAGCCCTTCGAAGGCCGTTCTTTCTCTGCCGTTCATCTGTCCCAGGCAGGTTGCCAGCGCATTGAGCTGATACAGATCGCATTCATGGGTCAGATGGACATGGAGGAACTGAAAACCATGGTGTTCAAGGAATTCCCACCTCGGCTTGTCGCCCAATGTCATTTGGAGCTTGTCCAGTGCGTCCGAAAGGCCATAGTAGGTAGCCGGAAGCTCCAGATCGCACCACCGATCCGTTTTTCCGCCGAACAGCTCCACACGGAACACTTCATTCAAGGGTCATCCCTCCCATTTGGGGCCTGTAGTCCTCCTCATATTTGGCGGGATCGGCACCGGGGACATCCCAGCCACACATACTGCCCACTTCCATAGCCTGGCGCTGGATGGGGTTGACTCCCAGCTTTTCATTCATCTTATCCGCCAGCTCCACATTTTGCTCCTTGTCGCCGGTGTCCCAATCGGAGGGGTAGTAGCCGGACTCGCCCCGGCGGATACAGATGAGGTCACCGGTGGACTTGAGAGTCGAGAAGCACATCTCCGGCAGCCCCTCCGCCACTCTGGGCGCGAAGCGTTCTGCCTCGGTCTGGATGTCCCAATCATCCTCCACGCTCCACAGATGGACATACAGCTCATCGTCGCCGGCGCAGATCTCCCGCTGTTCGAAGCCCTCGCCCCAGCCATCCGACGCCTGTCCGGAGATATACTCTTTCAGGGTGATCAGTTCCTCCGGGGTGAGGGTGCCAACCACGCGGCACTCGGCAACACCCCAGAGCTGGCCGTTCCGATCCTCAACGGTGAACACGACAGATTTGACCTTCTGGTTGACGCTGTCATCCTCGCCATACCAGTGCATGATGCCGCTCTCGGATTCTTCCGGCATCCGGTTGTTGATCAGAGCTCTGAGGATCTCACCCTCATAGCACCGCAGCATCCTTCCGTCCAGCAGAGTACTGTCATCCTCCATCTCCCCATACTCGTTGCGGGTGTAGAGGTCCGCCGTCAGAGGCATATACAGCTTCAGCGTGGTGGGCTCGGGCGGCAGGACAGAGAAGCTGTCCTCTCCGATGGTCAGCGCCAGGGTTCTGCCATTGTCCCACTTCATGTGGAACTGCCCGGCGTCGTCGATGTGGTCCAGAGTCCCCGTACTGCCCGGCTCCAGCGGGGCATAGGGGTCTTTCATCTCTCTGAGCTTGATCCTTGAGCCTGCGGGAAACTGTTCTCGGAGAAAGCTCAACCATTCTTTGGGTACAGACATTTACATTCCTCCCATCTTCATACCCTGGCCAGAGCTATTTTCATAGTCCGTCAGGGATTGCGGATTTTCTTCGCCATACAGGTCGAAAAGGATATCGTCCACCTGCTTGCGAACAACCGGGTCATCCGTCAGCGTCTCATAGCGGAAGCCCGTGACCGAATGCTGAGGCAGTTCCTTCTGGATGCACCGGAGATATTCCTGCACGTCGGTGTAGTCCATCCGGCTGCCATCGGCGAAGGTGACCCGGCCCACAGGCTTTGCCTGCCGGGCCATCTGCTGCTGGCGCAGGTCGTAGCAGTAGAGGTAGCCCTGATAGTCGCCGGGAGAAGGGGTGCAGCGGAGGCAGTAGCGGTAATGCTCGGTGTCCACGACATAGCCATAGCACCGGCCGTCCTCGGTGATCTCACCTCCATTCCGGTAGCAGTAGCTTCTCATCGAGGCCAGATCCTTGAGCGGCCCATCAGCCCGAAGCATATCCACGACTTCCTGAAGCTCACCCTTGAATTCCTCGGTGTTGAACTGGTCATCGTTGTGGGGCCACCAGGTGTGGTAGAATCCTTTTCCGGAAGATCCAAAGTCCATCCGGACATGGCCGACCGTGCCCAGTCTCTCGTCGGCGGTCTCATCGAGTTCCGAATAGAAGAGGCCCGCTTCCTCGGGAGAAGCGGGCCTGATGTGAATCGGTGTATTTACTTTTACATTCTGCTTCATGGTATTAGCCTCCGTATCCGTACAGGGATGGTAAATTTGCCAGTCAGGATGTCCCATCCTACCCAGAGTTACTCGCTGGAATGCGATGGAGATGTCATCATCGTTGTAATATCCATGATGGAAATCCGATGCGCTGATGACATTTTCCTTGATATCTGCGGCAAATCTTTCATCAAGGCTGGAGAAATATGTCCCAAAAGTCTTGTGAAGATATTCTTTGATGTCACTCTCCAACTGTTCCGATAAAGAAATGGCCATTTGCTTCACCTCCTCATGCGGAACAATACCACAGCTCAGCGGAAATAGCTATGACCAAAAGGCGTCCTGCCGGAGAAGTGGAGATAGCCGGCGACAGCAGCTCCCAGTGCTGCCAGAGATGCTACTGTGATCATGATTTTCTTCTTCATTTACATTCCTCCCAATCATCGGATCATGTCGTTCAGGTCATTTGCATATCAAATCCCGGCTCCGGTGACTCCATGATCTGTTCCAGGCGCCACGGGTCTACGATGACCTCACTTTCGTTCCTGCCGGTGAACAGGGCCAGGATGTGTTCTTTCCGAATCTGCGCCTCATACACCGTTCCATCCTCACCGAAGCGGTGGGCGAACCAGTCTGCTGTTTTTCGATCCAGTGTCCAGGACAGCGCCCTGATATTTTTGGCGTTGTAGGGTGTAACGCCCCGATAGACCGTCACCGTATCCTCCAGCGCCTGGTGTGCGGTACGCTCCTCCTCATCCATCAGGGACTCCGGAGAGACGGATCGGAACAAGGCCACCAGTTCTCGTTTGCTCACATTGCAGTCCTGATTGGGGCATTCCTCCTGGGTCCAGGCGGTGGATAAGAGCTGCCCCAGATCCTTCTCCGAGAGATCAGAGGCGGCAAACTTGATAAAAGTCAGATAATAGGGCGGGTTGAGCAGTACGAAGATCTGATGGACATTTTCGGCGCTGTCGATCTGCTCGCCAACCTTTCTGCGCCACCTTGTGCAGTCATCCGAATTGTTGATCAGGTCGACCATGGATAGGCTCCCATCCTCATTCCGAAGTGCGGAAATTCCAGAGGATGTGAAGGGGTGGCTGACGATTACCGGGGAGAGGGCCGTTTCCTGGATCTGTACATCGAGGAGGGTGTGCGCCACCAGCTTTACGCGGAGCAGATCGGTTTCGCGGGGCATCAGGAAAGGCCTCCCATCTCCATCGCTTGGGTTTCCTCAGCGAAGGGGCTGCTGCATCGGCGGATCAGGCCAAACTCGGTTCGCCGGACTCCTTCCTCCGCCATAGTGTCCTCACCCAGCTTCTCAAAATCCATATACCCATCGATGGTATCGATCAGCTCGTCATCAGCACCAATGCGCCGAAGGACGGTTTGCCCGTATTCGTAAGTGTCCTCCGTGATGCGCTCGTAGTTATCCAGATTCATGGCACAGCGGAGAGCCTCCTGCATAGTCCCCGGCTGCTCCACAGAAAGAACCGACAGATATTTCAGCAGTTCACCGTCTTCACACTGCATCCCCTCAATGGCCCAAGCCAATTCGTTTGCATCTTCCACGCAGACCCCTGTAGTGGGAATGTGCTCGTCCATATAGGGAACGGAAAACGACACCTTGGTTACTGCTGCCTCTGCAAAACAATCGATTCCCAGTGTTCTTTTTACTCGCTCCAATTCTTCCTTCGTTGCCGGAAGGCAGACACTCACTTGTGCTTGGGAAGAGGAGAGGTCAAGCTGGATCTTCGATTTTTTCTCTCTGACAAGCTCATCATCCTGCTTGCGGAGCACATAGCCCGCATAGGTATAGGCGCCGCCATGCTCGGCATAGTATTCTGCGCCGATTTTTGCGAAGTCCAGATAGGGACAGGCTGCTTCGGGGAATCTGGGGTCACCCTGAATCTGACCGGCAACAGCGACATAGCGGCCAAGCGTCACATCTGAATTGACATTGGGAATGAGGATGTAGTCCGACACCTGTTCCGCCACACGAATCATATCGTTCAGATCATTGATGCTGTTGCCATCCAAGGCGCCGGCATAGATATTTCGTTCGCGGGAGTCCATTTTGGCAATGATGCTTGCGAGCCGATTTAGTTGTGCAAGCTGCGTTCTGGAGTCAGGATCAAACCCGCCGAGGTACGACGGCAGATTGGCGATCACACTTTTCATCTCAACGATCTTTGTTTTTCTTTCTCTGCTGGCCCCATCGAGCTGGCAGGAGGCTTCAGTGATGGCGCTCTGAGATGCGGGAAACCGGAGCGGGACAATGACAGAACTCCCGCTGCGGCTCATAAAGAGTTGGATCATGCCATTCCTCCCATCTGAACCTCCTGTTCCCGCTGGCACTGATCCACCGGGCCTTCCGCCATCAGTTCCTCCAGATCTACTGTGCCGACATAGGCGATATAGCCGCGGTCGGTAAACACGCCCGACTGATAGTCCATGTGCTGCAGGCCATACCGCTCGTAGTCATAAAACTCGTCCAGATTGGGGTCATACTCAAAATGGCCGGATTTCTGGATCATGTATTTCCCGTACTCTGCGGGGGTGTGCGCACCGGGGGCAAATTCAAACAGATCCATGTTTTCCGCCAGACGGCGGATCTGGCTGGCGTTTTCCGGCTTGGCCATGCTTACTGCTGCCCCCAGCTTCTTGCGGTCATGAATCGAAAACTTCTCCACAGCCAGCGCCAGCTCATTGAGTTCGTGGATGTTATCGCACCGGAAATCCAGTGCTACATCCACTTCCTCCGGAAATGAGCTGTCGGCTATCCAGAGACGCATATCCTTTGGCTCGGTAATGCCGGAACGCTGCATGGCACGCTCAATTTGTCCTTTGGATGCGGGAAGGTAGACCCAGGTGACATTCTTGCTATTCTCCGGTTCCTGTCGGGGGGATATTCCGACGGCAGTCATATCGGCCTCATAGTGATAGCAGGGCAGGTGCTTCCCATCATAGAGCTGTGAAAGCTGCATACCGTTGTCATAGACCACCCCATAGCGGGTGACAGTTCCCTCATTGTCCTCAATCAGCAGAATGGCGGTTTCCTCTCCGTCCAACTGCTCCAATTCTTCCATGCTTGCGCAGCCGCCGTGGATGTTCATGTAGTGGTCACGGCCAATCTCCTTTAAATTTGTGAAGTCCGTAATCACCGTTGCCTGCTGACAACAAAAGGTCAGATTGATGAGATCCTTCATGCTGGCGAGATTCAGCTTTTCAGCCATCGCCTGAAATTGCGAAAACTCGCCCACAGTAAAGCTGTCCAGCCGCTTTGCCAGATAGTCCAACTCATCAAGGTTGACTTTGGTGCATACCAGCCGATTCAGCACGGGCCAAGCACTATCGAGCGAGTCCAAGCGGCAGTCGGCTTCAGAGGCATCGCCGATCTCCAGTGCCTCCAACAGCGCAACGCAGTGGTCGTATTGATTTCTGGGAATGGGAAGAGGGATCGTCGCAACACCGTATTCCGGGTGGTCGGCGTTGCTCAGAACTGCTTCCATCATCACATTGCATCACCTTACTTTCCTTCAAAATTCAAAATCGCATCTCCGTACTTGGCCAGAAGCAGAGCGCAGACAATCAGGTGGAACGCCTCATCTGTGACCAATTCGGGGGATGCGAGATCGGCAAGAGTGATATTGCGGCTGCCGGTGGAGATGGCTTTGGCTGCCTGGTAAACACTGTACAGTTCCGGCTGGATGCCGGAAAGCTGGACGGACTGGAAGTCAAATCCGCGGGCATCAAACTTCCAGATCATCCTGCGCCAGATATCCTCATACGCCGTGAGGAGAAACAGCGCGGCCAGATTACGGTCTGACATTCGATAGCAACGCGCACGCCAGTGCTGCCAACGCTCCCGATGACTATCGCTCAGGAAAAATCCAATGGAGCAGCCATTGAAACTCCTCTCTAAGCGGGCCTGAAGCTGCACTCCCGCTTCAGGGAAGAAGCAATCCCTGACAAACTCGTTGAGGTCAATCGCACCGGCCACGATCCGTTCATCCAGACAGACGCACTGCTCCAAAGGGCAGGGATGCTTTCGTCTGAAGTTCATGCAGTATGGGCACTCCATGTCATCTCTGCTATATTTGAAACTGGGATAGTATCGGCCATGGCCCCTGGGCTTGAAATAGGGCGGGGTCATCATCTGCTGTTCCATCTGGCACAGCGGTGTATCCCGCATGAAGTAGCGTGTCATTGGTGGTGTGCTCCTTTCAGTAAAGCAAAAAAGCGCCGGAGTCTTATTTCTAAAACTCCGGCGCCTGAATATTACATGATCGGTTCCTGGTTGTAGGGTTCCATGGGGTGCTGCTCCTGCTCCCTTATGCGATCCAGAGCATCGGGAGCTGCAATGGCAATCTGCTCCTGAACGCCCCGGATGCACTTTTCCTGCTCAGCAGTCAAGTCAAAACCAGCGTCCAAGGTGTCGGAGCAGCAGCGGTAGATTTCGATAAGCTGTTCCTGATTGAAGATTTGCTGTTTGGAAATGAGGCCGGCGCGGATGGCGAAGTCCTGCTTGGCACCTACATAGTTTTCCTGAAAGTAATTGCCCTGGTTGAGACCTGTGCGGTCAAAGCTCCAGTCCCATGTGACGAATTGGACGCCAAGCCGGGTGGGATGGGCAGCCAACACGGCTCCGTTGAAGTCAGCCAGCAGACGGTAGTCACCGGTCAGACTTTGGGCTTGCAGGAGCGGAGCCTGTTCCAGCAGCGTCATGTACTCCCGCACGGTGCAGGCCAGATCGGTGGCTCGCTCACAGGCTCGTTCCCGTTCCGGTGTCGCTACATCCTCCTGCCAGTAGCGAACGCCTCCGTCCGCTGTGATCCGGCAAAGGGGGAGACCATCCCACTCCACAGGAAGCAATTCATCCTGTTCCGGCTGCGGAGTGAATCCCTCACGGTGGAGAGCGGTGCGAAGCTCCTGAAAAAACTGTTCTCGGTTCATTTACTACCTCCTGACATTCAGTGCCCTTTTTGAATTTATCTGAAAACAAAAAGGGCGCCAATTCGATGGCCCGTCGTGACCAACAAATTGACGCCTCAAACTTTGTGTATTCTTTTGATAGAAAAATAGCGCCCTTTTTGAAAATAACCGCTTCAAAAAGGGCGCCACATGGTTCCGAATTTGCCAATCGCCGAAAAAAGGGGGTTCGAATCCCACCAGTTAGGGGGAAACAGTGGTTGGCATCTATGGAATCATTCGTGAATTTCCGAGCGAAAAAAGCCCGGAAACGGTTGATGCCACTGGCTTTTCGCCAGTGGCATCTATACCGTTTTGCTTTTATGGTGACCCGCTGGAGATTCGAACTCCAGACCCATTGCTTAAAAGGCATATTTAAAAACTTTTTCCTTAAATTCTGCCGAATTTTTTTGAATTTTTCTGCTTTTTGAGCACAATTAAGCCTCAAAATGCAGCAAAATGCGACTACATATAAGGCGAAAAACTAGCAAATTACAAGCAAGTGCGACCGGATACATCCTGCACTTCATCTGCACCCAACATTTTTCGTTTGCAATCAACAGTTGCGCTAAAATCAAAGCGGCCACCCTCTATCAAGGTGGCCAGCGGGAAATATTGCGATAGAGGGCCGCCTAGAAGGGTAGCCCTCTATCATTTTCCTTGCATTTCTGCCGGTGCTGAGGTATTATAGTTGTGCCCCACACGGGGGCACGACTTGAAACCAGACTGAGAAAAAGCCTCTCAAAAGTCAACTAGCGCCCCCTCCCGGCGAAGGAGAGGGCGCCTTTCATTTTGCGGAAATCTCCCGGGGCCGACACTTAGCCCTGCGCCCAGTAGCCGGTTTGGCGAGCAATCGTTGCACCCGATTAAAATCGCTCACACCGATCAGGGCCTCGTGCTGGCCCCGGATGAGTTGCCCGTGCCAGCTATTGTATCCGGCATAGATCGGGCGCGTGAGAATCAACTTTACGCTCCAGGCGCACATCTCTCTCCCTCTCTTTCCGTGGTATCCCTTGATCTGGCATAGCTCGGCCACGGCGGAGAGGGACTTATGCTCTAAGTATTTGCTGTATATGTACCGGATGATCTCCGCCTCCTGGGGATTGGGCACCAGGCTATCAGATCCATCCAGATCATAGCCCAGGACGCAGCTGCAGGTGCGCTTTCCCTGAGCCGCCCTCTCAGCCATGGCGGCCCGTACACGCTCAGCCGTGATCTCGCGCTCCATTTGGGCGAAAACGCCAAGGAGGCCCATCATGGCCCGGCCTGTGGGAGTGCTAGTGTCAAAGCCCTCGGTGTGGCTTACCAGCCCTACTTGGTGGGCCGCCAGCAGCTCCAATGTGGCATACAAGTCGGCCACACTGCGAGTCAGGCGGGAGAGCGCCCACACCGCCACCACAGCAATCTTGCCGGCCTCCACGTCCGCCAGCATCCGGCGCATGGCTGGCCGGTGGCCGATATCCTTCCCACTGATGCCCTCATCGGCATACAGTTGCGTGGCGTAGCTGTGGGTGGCGGCCCAGGCCTCTAAGGCCGCTTGCTGAGCGGCCAGGGAGTAGCCCTCCCGGGCTTGGTCCAGCGTGGATACTCTAATGTAGAGGGCGGCTACCTTACTCTCAGCGCTCATTGTCGTTCTGCCGGAGAGCCTCCGCAATAGCCTCTCGGATCTCCGCCATGGTCATATGGCGCTCTGTCTCACAGATTTTAATGATGTCCGGGTCACGGTAGCTGGTCCAGCTGTTGTGCCCCAGAGAGATCTGATCCACTGTCCATACTTCTCCGCTGTTGCGGTCATAAAAAATTTCTGTGTACCCTCCGGAGCGCGGGCCCCAATTCGCGGTATTACCGCAGGCTTTGCGCAGGCCCTTGATTTTTATACTGGAGCTAGTGGGCATCTCGCTCTCTACCCAGTAGCACTCCAGCGGAGTGCCGTCCTCAGCGGTGAGCACGATTGCGCCGGCGGGCAAATCGTGGATGGCGCCGGTGTACTCCCGGGCCATGGCCTCCCGTGCAGCATCCTCATCTTCGGAGGCATTGAGGATGTAGGCCCGGACGTTGCCATCCCACTCGTGACCAAATTCGGCCTCGTGGGATTCGGTCAGGCGGTACTCGCCGATGGTTTCGGCGCAGGGGTTGATGGTTGCAGCCATAATCTTCTTCATTGTAATTTCCTCCATTTTTGTAGTTGATTTTCCTCTGCCATTTGTGATAAAATGGAGGCGGCTTGGTGGCAGGTCCTCACCGCCTCCGGCTGTGGTTTAGGCTCCCCTTGCTTTGGTCGGCTCGGGGGAGCCTATTTTATTTTGCGAGATTCTGGATGCAGTCAATGATGTCTGCATCCGGCACCTCTTTGGATTTCAGCCAGTCGATCAACCGGCTGATTTCCTTGGCGGTCACGCTATCCATGTCCTTTCCTCCTGCCTTAGATTTGTCGGTGGGCTTCCCGCCTGACACCTATAGTATACAGCAAACGCTGTATGTTGTCAAGCGTTTTGTCAATATTTTTCTAAATTTTTTTAGAATTCGCTTGACGACGCGCATTGGATGCTGTATACTGACATTGTAAGGAGGGATGGCTGTGACTACAGAGCAGATGATCAAAATGGCGCTATCGTACACCGGCGTCAGCCAAGCAGAACTAGCCAGGCGTATCAGCACAACACCATCGAATCTGAATCAAAAAATCAAGAGAAACACTCTGACGCGGGAAGAATTATCAGAAATAGCTACAGCCCTGGGGGCAGAATTTGTATTCCATTTCCGCTTCCCGGACGGCCAGGAAATTTAATGGACTGAACTATCCGGAATCTCCGGATGGTTGCTGCCCATCGCCCCTGCAAAGGGGCGCGAATTGAAACGTTGGAAGAAATAGGAACGTGTTTGTCTCCGTCCCCTGCGAGGGGAAGACTTGAAACATGCCACCTCATGGGGGGGATTCCACCCCATGAGGAAAGCGGCCCCTGCACAAAGCAAAAATCCCCCTCCCAGCAGCCAAAACTGCGGGAGGGGGATAATTTTATGCCTATTTGCCGGAAAGCTGCTTGAATGCCTGATTTACGCCGGTAGCGGCCAGCCCAGACGCCGCACCAACTGCGGCGGCAGTAATCGGGTCGCCGGCCGGGAAATCCGGCATGCCGATGTACAGGGCGGCGATTCCCAGCAGCAACCCCGCCACGCCGCAGGTCACGGGGATCCACTTATTATCCAGGCCGGTGGCCCGGACGATGAGACCCACGATGTAGCACATGACAGTGATGGCTACCACAGTCGCAATACCAAAATCCATATTGATACCTCCAAATTTAATCATCGTGCAGGGCATGTACACCCAGCGAAGTCAAAAAATCCTTTTGCCGATGCTTGATATCGGCTGCATACTCCAAAGCCCTGTGCATATCCCCGTTGCAATGCGCATCGGGGATCCGCTGCACCGCCTTGGCTGTAGCCTCCCCCAGGGCAATGGCCGCCGTGGTGGACTGCAGCAACATCACATCCAGCTTTTCCCGGCTACGCTCCAGCTCTTCGGCCTTTTTCTCCCGGCGCATAATGCGCCGTTGGAGTGCCCAGGAGCAAAAGGCCGTGATGGCCGTAGGAATGCCCATGGCTGCCAAAAATGCAATGATCATATGATCTGCCATTGATTGCGTCCCCCCTACCCCAGGAGGGCGTTGACTCGCTGCTGCACAGCGGCATAGTCGTACCCGGCGGCGGTCAGACGCTTTTCTCGCTCCGCGCCATTGCCCCACAGACCGCGCAGCACCTCTCTGGCAATTTCATCCACAGACTTTTTGCTGGGAATTTTGATCTGCTGCCCGACCCGGATCAGATTGGGATTGCTGAGGCCGTTGTAGGCCGCCAGGGCCTGATAGGTAAGACCATACTTGGATGCAATGCCAGACAGAGTGTCACCGCTTTGCACGGTGTAGACGGCGCTCTGGCCGCCATACACCATTTTGCCGTCCCCGCCAAAGACGGCATAGCCGGGATGCTGATCAGCGGCGCGCTTGGCGTTGTCCAGGACGGCATAGGCGCCAATCTGGCTCTTGGCGTCCGCCCAGGACTTTCGCACCCGGTAAAGCTGCTCGCTGCCGGAAGGCTTGTCCGACTGCCCCAGGCGATCGTTTACCGCCTGGGCGATATACGGGAATTTGCTTTCCAGGTAGGGACCAGGGCAGGCTGTAGCGGCAAACCATTTATGCATAGTCAGGTTGCCGCCCTTATCGCCGGTATAGTTCAGCCGCTGGATGCCATTCCGGCGGCAGATATCCACGCAAAGATCAATCAGGCTTGCCAGAGCGGCGTCGCTCACGTGCCAGTCCGGCGCACCGCCATCGTTGGCCACCTCGATGGTCACGGCCACATGGTCGTTGTCGGCGTTGGAGCTGCACCAGGAGCGGTCCCGCTCGTCCACAAATTGGCCAATATGCCCCTTGCTGTCGATGCCATAGTTCGCACTGGCCTGCCGTCCGGAGTTGGCAAAGATGTTGCCGCACTGCTCCAGCGTGAGGTTGCCCGCCATGTGATGGATGGTGATTTTGGTGATAGGCTTGTTCCGAGGGCTGGTCCGGTTGGGGCTGATGTGGGTGTAGGTTACAAGGTTACTGTTGCTCATGATTTTATCCTCCTGTTATGTTATGATGTTTGTTAGGGTGTCATTGCCGCCTCCGGCCGCCAGCAACGCCGGGTACATGGCGGGGCTCATGGCACTACCTCCACATACAGCCCCACCAGCTCTGCCAGAGCATTGTAAACAGGCTGTCCAGTACTCTGGGTGCACCGATACAAAATGCCGTTCTGGGAGTAGTACAAGCCCTCAGAGAGCTCCATATTCCCGTCGTAGGGGATAGGATCATATTTGCTCCCGTCGTGCGCCTCGTTGATGTACTCCCACAAGGACGGGGCGTTTTCTGGCTCCCAGCCTGGCTGGCTGGTATGCTTCTGGCGACAGCGGCAGAGCCTGCCTCCGTACTGCACCTTGTATTCAGCTGGATACTCCGTTCCAGGGGCCCACTCTGGGTAAAACTCCCGGCTCCGCAAGGCCGTTGCATCATCCAGAGGCAGGCTGTTGATTTGCTGAGCCAGCAGCATGCGCGTTACTTCTTCAGCCGTAAGCGGACGGTGGCGTTCGGCTGCGGCCGCTCTTGCGGCATCTTCTTCAAATGCCTCCAGTTCCTCCAGCGTAGCGTCTCGGTATTCTCCGTTTTCAAGTATCGTCATGCCCGCACCCCCATGATTTTGATATTAGTTCCTGCCCCGATCACCATTCCGCCAACAGCGGAGAACGCAAAGTTTCTCAGAGTCGACTCCACAGTGGCAATCCACCCGGTATGCCTAGTGCCAGTCGTCTGATAGGTGTTATTGTTGTTTGAGCTAGAGTCATGCCAGATAAGTCCATCAGTTATCGCTTCGAGGGACGATGCGATAAACCTGCTTGTTTCGGCACCAACCACCGGGAGATTCGGAGAATAATAGTAAGTAATACCGTTTACACTCAATTCTCCGTTGGCAGATTTCGTATTTGTTTCCGATCCAACCGCAGATACCATAATCTTTGCTTTACGGAGTCCGAACGGTTTATTGTCTTTGTCTTTGCTGATTGCAACAACTTGGACATCGGCTTCTACTGTGATGTTGGCAATTTCTTCCCATTCCAATGCATCCAGCATCATCCATTTGTTGTAATTTTCCAGACATACAAACTGATGGATGCCCTTTGTCAGGGATGCCGGATCAATAGCCGACATGCTCCGGTAGACAATTGCACCGACAACTCCATTGACGTCAAGCGTCGGGTTCTTGGCCGTGTTATCATTTGTGAACTCCACAGTGACGATACTACCGCCGACAATAGGGCTTGTGATATAGCCCTGCTCTACTTTAGCGGCAACGTTTGCTGCCGTGGTGCATACACCAGCGGACGGAGCAGCATTGCCGTCATTTGAGATATTGGCAATCTGCTCATCCACATATCCCTTTGACGCCGCGTCTGTATCTTCGACAGGATCATTCACGCCACGCAACCGGTTTCCGCCAAAATCAACATTGATATCAGCATCTGTAGTGAGTCCAGATGTGAGGTTAAGGCTGGTAAGCTCAACATCTCCTTGCAAAAACTCACGTAGGTTTTTGATTGCATCGCCAGCGGCTTTTGCATCTGCCGCGCTCCCCTCCTGGGTAAGGGTCTTGTCCAGCGTTACGGGTCCGGTGGTGTCACTCGGATCCAGCAAAAAGGCCACGCTATTTTGAGGATCTAGCACATACGTATGCGCCTGTCCGCACATAGCTGCTGCCTTGACGGGCTGGCCATTTCTGCAATCGATAATCCCATAGGATTTATTGTTTATTACCAGGGACGGATTATCTGCTGTGTTTTCGATACGAAATGCCACTGTGACGATTGCGCTCATAATGGGTTTGAAATCATCTGTGTATATAGATATCTCCTTGTTAACGACATTAGCTGCGCTGTTGCACACGCCTAGGCCGATTGCTGCGCTGCCGGGGTCGCCTTTGTCTCCTTTATCGCCCTTAGGCCCCGGGTCGCCAGCCGGTCCGGGTGCACCGTCTTGCCCGGGGTCCCCTTTTGGTATCACGATCTGCCGGGCTTGCACCGATGTCATGCCAGATTTACTCGCGTCAAAAGCGATCTGCATAATATTACTTTCTGGCTGCATTATCCTCGGGATATAATATCCGCCGTCCTGTCCATCAG